>Ga0315911_1000039_pt1 | contig 56060 bp, 53 predicted proteins | sample Edanod1MG_FD_207737 | JGI IMG/M metagenome (GOLD analysis project Ga0315911, IMG submission 207737) | Root nodule microbial communities collected in Santa Monica, California, United States - Edamame nodules 1 | ecosystem: Host-associated > Plants > Roots > Nodule | place: USA: California... | reverse complement strand
GACAGGCGGGAAAACCAGCCAAGCTCGCCCTCATCGCCGTCGCCAGGAAGCTGCTCACGGTCCTCAATGCCATGATGCGAGACCGAAAGCCGTACCTGCAGACCAAACCAACATAACAGTTGCCGGCTTTCGCCGGGACGACATCTGTCGAGAGGCTACGGCTTCAGCCGCTGCAAGAAGCCGGTGAGATCATCCGTGACATGGTCGACATGGGCGGCGTCGCGGCCTTCGAGCTCCCAGGTCTCGCGCACCACCTCTTGGCTGCCGTCGGGCACGACCAGCACGGTGGTCATGCCGAGCTCATGCGGCACCACCAAATTGCGCGCGAGGTCCTCGAACATCGCAGCCCTCGCCGGATCGACGTCGTGCAGCCTGAGGAACTTCTGGTAGGTCTGCGGGGCAGGCTTCGGCTCGAGATCGGCGGCGATGATGTCGAACACGCCGTCGAAATGGTTGCTGATGCCGAGCCGGCCCAGCACCGCGTCGACATGGTCGACCGAGCCGTTGGTCAGGATCAGCTTGCGCCCCGGCAGCTTGGCGATCGCGGCTCCCATCGCCGGATTGGGTTGCAGCGGCGAGTGGTCGATCTTGTGCACATAAGCGAGATAGTCGTCGGCCTGCACGCCGTGCTCGGTCATCATGCCGCGCATCGTGGTGCCGTAGCGCAGATAGTAGTCCTTCTGCAGCCGCCGTGCTTCCTCGGGCGAGATTTTCAGCCAGTTGCTGACGAACTCGCCGATCCGCGCATCGACCTGCTGCCACAGGTTGACGTGATGCGGGTACAGCGTGTTGTCGAGGTCGAACACCCAGGTCTCGACATGGCCGAAGCTGCGGGCAGTCTTAGTCATGGCTTTCTCCGCGTGTCGGCGCGATCGCCCAGTCTTCCGCCGTCGTCCTGGCGAAAGCCAGGACCCATACCGCGGAATCTATCAATGTGGCACGATGCTCGTCGTTCTTCGCCAAACGCAATCCTGTGGTTATGGGTCCTGGCTTTCGCCAGGACGACTGTGGTGTTTGTGGCGCCGTTGCCTTCATCACGGCATCGCAAAGCGCAGCGTCTTGCCGCCGCTGGTCATGTCGACGGTGGTGAAGCCGAGCGCGGCGAGGCCGCGGCTGGCGCAGTCGCCCTGTTCGTTGATTTCGAACTTGCTTTCGCGGGTGCAGAGCTGGACCCCGCCGCCCCAGTTCAGCGGCTTGTCCTTGATGCGGATGGCGCGGTTGTCGTTGTCGACCGCTTCGGCAAACGAATAGATCTGCTTCGGCGTGCCTGTCACGTCCGGATGCAGGCACTTGCCGGGGTCGATGCGATACCAGCCGCGGCTGGTCACCGCCTTGCCGTCGTCGGTTGCAACCGCGGCCATCACCTTGTGCGGCGTGTCGTTGCACCAGGTCAGCCCTGATGGCGACGGCTTCTGCACGGCATCGATCATGGTGGCGAAGAAATTCGGCGACTGCACGACGTCGCTGGCGAGCCCGCGGCTCTTCAGGAATGCCGACAGCGCACTCTGGGTCTTCGGCCCGTCGACGCCGTCGATCGGCGCCGCATCGTAGCCCGCGATCACCAAGAGGCGCTGGATGCCGGCGAGGCGCGCCTGCTCGTCGTCATATTCGCTGTCTTCGGCGAGATAGGCGACCAGGTTGCCGTCGTCGGTCTTCGTCGGCGTGATCTGGGTGAATTGCGCGGGCATCTGGCCGGAGCGGCATTGCCGCGCGGCGGCGATCACGAAATTGTCCTGCGCCACGCAGAGCGTGTCGGTGCCGTTCTGCGGGATCGGCGAAGCGCCGTAGACGCCGAGCGCCCGCGCATTGAGCAGCACGCGGTCGGCGGTGAGCGCGCCCTGCACCACGACCCGGCAGGTCGCGGGATCGATCCGGAACCAGCCGCGTGTCGCGGTCGCGGCCTTGTCGTCGATGCCGATCGCGGCCTCGATCACATAGCTCATGCGGTTGCAGAGCTTGAGGTCGGCATGCGCCGGCGCCGACGAGAACAGGAACGACACCAGCGCGGCCGGCAGCGCCATCGCGAGCCGCGCCGCCGGCGACCGGCGAGGGATCCTCGCCGTGTGTCCCGCGTCTGCCATTACTTATGGATCAGCGTGCCGGTGCCCTGGTTGGTGAAGAGCTCGAGCAGCACCGCGTGCTGCGTCTTGCCGTCGATGATCACGACGCCCTGCACGCCCTGTTCGAGCGCGTAGATGCAGGTCTCGACCTTCGGGATCATGCCGCCGGAAATCGTGCCGTCGGCGATCAGCTTGCGGGCTTCCTTGATCGACAGATCCGGAATCAGCTTCTTGGACTTGTCGAGCACGCCCGGCACGTCGGTCAGCAGCAGCAGCCGCTTGGCCTTCAGCGCGCCCGCGATCGCGCCGGCGAAGGTGTCGGCGTTGATGTTCAGGGTCTGGCCGTCCTGCGAGGTCGCGAGCGGCGCCAGCACCGGGATCAGCTCATAGCCGATCAGCTGATTGAGCAGCGTGAGGTCGACCTTTTCGGGGTCACCGACGAAGCCGAGGTCGATGGCCTTCTCGATGTTGGAATCCGGATCGACCATGGTGCGCGTCGTCTTCGACGCCTTCACCATGTTGCCGTCCTTGCCGGAGAGGCCCACGGCCTTGCCGCCGGCTTCGTTGATATAGCCGACGATCTGCTTGTTGACCGAGCCCGCCAGCACCATCTCGACGATCTCGATGGTTGCGGCGTCGGTGATGCGCAGGCCCGCGGCGAATTCCGACTGGATGCCGAGGCGCTTCAGCATGGTCGCGATCTGCGGCCCGCCACCATGCACGACCACCGGATTGATCGCGGTCTGCTCGAGCAGCACGATGTCGCGCGCGAATGCCTTCGCGGTGTCCTCGGCGCCCATGGCATGGCCGCCATATTTGATGACGATGGTTTCCTCGTCATATTCCTGCATGTGCGGCAGCGCCTCGGACAGGATGCGGGCCTGATCGAGCGGGCTGATGTGCTGGTCGGTCATGGGGCTGGTCTCGTCGTCAGCGGAGGGGTGGCGCGGTTCTATCTGATTGCCGGGCAGGGCGCAAAGCGGTCTTGACCCTCTCCCCTTGTGGGAGAGGGTGGCTTCGATGCGACGGCATCGAAGCCGGGTGAGGGGTCTGTCTCCGCGGATAGAGACCCCTCATCCGGCGCGGATTGCATCCGCGCCACCTTCTCCCACAAGGGGAGAAGGAAGTATGGCGGTCATCACCGCTTCGGCCACACCGCCGCGACCGCCAGTGCCAGCCAGCTCAGGATCAACAGCGTTCCGCCGGCAGGCGCGGCCATCGGAAACAATCCATGGCCGGCATATTGGCGCAGCACGAGGTCGCCCGCGAACAATGACGCCGCGATGACGAACCCGGCCGCCGCCACGACTGCGAGCTTCGCATGGATGATCGCGCGATCCGCGACCGCGATGGCCGCGACGACGGCTGGTGCATGGAACAGCAGCATCGAGGATGCCGCCGCCAGCCGCGTGGCATCAGGCAGATGGGCTGCGGCCGCCGCCAGCATCACGCCGCAGGCGCCCATGATGGCGGCAAGGCCGATCAGGAGGCGGGATGCGCCGCTCATCAGCGCCGTTCCTCGATCAGACGCACCATGGCGGCACGCAGCTCCGGCATGCCGTCGCCGGTGCGCGACGAGGTCACCAGCATTTCGGGGAAGGCGGCTGGATGCTTTGCGAGTGTTGCTGACGTGTCGGCGATGACAGTCTTGAGTTCGCCGGCCTTCACCTGGTCGGCCTTGGTCAGCACGACCTGATAGCTGACCGCGGACTTGTCCAGCGTCTTCAGCACGTCGAGATCGACGTCCTTGATGCCGTGGCGCGCGTCGATCAGCACGTAGACCCGCGCCAGTGTCGCGCGCCCGAGCAGGAATTTGTGGATCAGCGCCGTCCATGACGCCACCTTGGTCTTCGGCGCCGAGGCGTAGCCGTAGCCGGGCATGTCGACCAGGCGGAAGCCCGCCTTCTCCGGCCCCTCGAAGAAGATCAGCTCCTGGGTTCGCCCCGGCGTGTGCGAGGTGCGCGCCAGGTTGCTGCGGCCGGTCAGCGCGTTGATCAGGCTCGACTTGCCGACATTGGAGCGGCCGGCAAAGGCGACCTCGAGGCCGGCCATCGGCGGCAGCGTCTCGATCGAGGGCGAGGCCCAGATGAAGCGCCAGTCGCCGGCGAACAGTTTTCGGCCTTGCTCGATCAGCGCCGCATCGGGTTCGGTGCTCATGCGAAGGATTCCATCTCGTGGCGGCCGGGCAAAGGCCCAAGGCGGGTCCTTGGCGTAGGACGACCCGGCCATCCAGGTCAACGTCTGGAGCCTCGGTTCTGATTGAATCGAAGCTCCAGCTGCTTGTCTTGACGCGTTTTCTTCCCGCGAACCGTCGCCCACTTCGCTCGTAAACGCGCTGGCCGCCCTCCAATACGTCGATGCCCGGCACAAGGCCGGGCATGACATGGTGACGAAGCGCTGTTGCCGGAAGCTACGTCGCCTTCTTTGTCTCAGTCGTCACGCTTTTTTTTTGAAACGTTGACTTCAGATTGTCGAACAGCTCCACCTTCACGCCGTTGCGCCTCATGATGTAGCTCTGCTGCAGCACCGACAGCAGGTTGTTCCAGGCCCAGTAGATCACGAGACCCGCCGGGAAGCCTGCCAGCATGAAGGTGAAGATCAGCGGCATCCAGTCGAAGATCATCTTCTGGGTCGGATCCGGCGGCGCCGGATTGAGCTTCATCTGGACCCACATCGTGATGCCCATGATGATCGGCCAGATGCCCATCACCAGATAGGAGCCGAAATGCGGTCCGAGCAGCGCGATCGGATCGAACGGAATGAGGCCGAACAGCGTGAACAGATTGGTCGGATCGGGCGCCGAGAGGTCCTTGATCCAGCCGAAGAACGGCGCGTGCCGCATTTCGATGGTGATGAACAGCACCTTGTAGAGCGAGAAGAACACCGGGATCTGCAAGGCGACGGGAAGACAGCCCGCGATCGGGTTGATCTTCTCCTTCTTGTAGATCTCCATCATCTCCTGCTGCTGCTTCACGCGGTCGTCAGGATAGCGTTCCTTCAGCGCCTGCAGCTGCGGCTGCACCGACTTCATCTTCGCCATCGAGGCGTAGGACTTGTTGGCAAGCGGGAAGAACAACAGCTTCACGATCACGGTCACCAAGAGGATCGCGATGCCGAAATTGCCGACCAGGCGATAGAACCAGTCGAGCGCCAGGAACATCGGCTTGGTGATGAAGTAGAAATGGCCCCAGTCGATCAGGAGATCGAAATGGTTGAGGCCGAGCTGCTTGTTGTAGCCGCCGAAGCCGACCAGCGGGAAGTTGAGGCCGACCGTGGCGGCCTCCTTCGCGCCGGCGAACAGCCGCCCGTTGGCAACGCCGGTGCCGCCGATCGGAATCGTCTGCGCGCCGAGCATGTAGTCGGTCTGGTAGCGCTTGTCGCCGGTGGTGAAGCGGGCGCTTTCGAGCGTTGCGGTGGTCTCCGGCAATAGTGCCGTGGCCCAGTATTTGTCGGTGATGCCGAGCCAGCCGTCGGTGACCTTCGTGAACACGATGCCGCGCGAATTTCCGCCGGTCGGGGTCTTGGCCTCGTCGATGTTCTTGTAGCTGAATTCCTGCAGGCCGTGTTCGCCGAGATAGCCGATCGGGCCTTCGTGCAGGATCGCGTAGCCGGAGACCGGCGGCTTGCCGCCGCGCGAGATCAGCCCGAACGGATACAGCGTCACCGGCGCGCTGCCTTGATTGATGACCTCGTCCTTGATGCTGAAGAGGTAGCGATCGTCGATCGAGATGGTGCGGCGGAAGGTCAGGCCCTGGCCGTTCTCGTATTTCAGAATCACCGGGGTGCTCGGCGACAGGCTGTTCGATCCCTCCTGCTGCCAGACGGTTTCGGCGTTCGGCGTCTTCACCGATGAGCCGTTGGCGGTCAGCCACAGGAACTCGGCATAATAAGGCTCGGCCGTGCCCGACGGCGAAAGCAGCACGACGGCCGGCGATTTGGGATCGACCGTCTCGCGGAACTGAACCAGCGCCAGGTCGTCGATCCGGGCGCCCTTCAGCGCGATGCTGCCGGTGACGCGCGGGGTCTCGATCTTGATGCGCGGGCCGGAGGCAAGCACCGTTTCGCGGCTCGCTACCGGAGCGTCAGCAGCAGGCGCGCCGGGGGCCGGAGAGGGGGTTGCCGAGGTTCCTGGAGCTGCGCCTGGAGCAGCACCCGGAGTTGCCTGCGGCGCCGGCTTCTGCAACTCCGCCTGGCGCTGCGCGTCGCGCTGCTTCTCCATCTGCGGCACATTGTAGAAGTATTGCCAGGCGATCAGGACGAGGCCGGACAGAATGACGGCAAGGATCGTGTTGCGGTTGTCGGACATCTCTTAGGGTCTCGTCATTCCATTCGGATTGGGCGCGCTTTTGTTACCCGCCTTGTTGGTACCCGTCTTGTTATTACCCGTCTTGGGCGCAGGCCGGTCGAGGCGGCGCAGCGCCGACCGCAGGTCGTCAAGCATGGTCGCAAAGTCGCGGGTCAGCGCGTCACGACGGCCCACTAGCACATAATCATGGTGCGGCCGCATGAATACGGCGTCGACCTGTCTCATCACTTCGCGAAGCCGGCGGCGGATGCGGTTGCGCTCGGTCGCGGTGCCGTTCTTCTTGGTGACGGTATAGCCGACGCGGATCGGGCCCTGATCGTCGCGGCGGCGGCCCTGCAGCACAAAAGCTGTGGTATTCGCCCGTGCGCCATTGGCAACGGCGAGGAAATCCGCCCGCTGCCTCAGCCGATCCATAATGGGTATCTCCGGAGAGGAGACGTCCGGGCTCAGGCGCTCAGGCGCTTGCGGCCACGCGCGCGGCGCGCAGCGAGGACCTTACGGCCGCCGGCCGTGGCGAGACGGGCGCGGAAGCCGTGACGGCGCTTGCGCACCAGTTTGCTGGGTTGATAAGTCCGCTTCACGGGTAATTCTCCGCTGACCGGGCAATTTGCCGTTGTATTGAGATGGAGTCCGGTGATGCTGGGAGGCCCAAACGAGCCGTTGACGGCCCCAAAGAGCCGCCCCCGGGTCAAGAACCGGGCCATCGCGGACAGTTGGCGCGGCTTATAAGGGAGCGCCCTGTTTTCGTCAATGTCACAGGCCGTCGCAAAAAGGCTTCTTCGAAACGTCGCAATTGGGGCGAATATATCTGATTTCGCGGGGTATTTGACGGTATGGAGACGCTTTGGGGCGTTCGGGGAACCGCCCACATTAGCGATCCGTAATTTGACCGGCTTGGGGGCCGGGCCCCATCTTCCGACCCCTAAGCCAAACAAGGCCTTATCTTGTGGCTCTAACTGACGATCAGGCGACCGCGCAGAAGCAGCGGCCCAAGCCGTCCCCTCGGCTCGGGCTGTCGGGCAAGCTTCTGTTGCTGACAATTCCCCTGGTGATGATCGCCGGGCTCCTGATCTACGTCCCGGCCATCGCCAACTTCCGGATGAACCGGCTCAACGACCGCCTCGCCGCCGCCAATACCGCGGCGCTGGTGCTGGATGCCGCCCCGTCCGGCCTGGTGCCGGATTCGCTGGCACGGCAGATCCTGACCAGCATCGGCGCCCGTGCCGTTGCCATCAAATTGGGACAGCAGCGCCGGCTGCTCGCCAGCGCCGACCTGCCGGCCGCGATCGACCATGACGTCGACATGCGGACCATGACGGTGTGGTCGGCGATCGTCGATGCCTTCGAGATCATGCTGGAGCACGGCGACCAGACCATCCGCGTGGTCGGACCCGCGCCGGGCCAGGCGCAGTTCATCGAGGTCGTGATCGACGAGAAGCCGCTGCGGCAGGCGATGTACCGCTTCTCGCGCAACGTCCTGGTCGTCGCGCTGTTGATTGCCGGCCTGACCGCCGGCCTGGTCTATCTGGCGCTGCATTATCTGTTCGTGCGCCCGATGCGGCGGCTGACCGCTAGCCTGGTCGGCTTCCACGAGAATCCGGAGAGTTCGGCGCGAATCATCGTGCCGAGCCAGCGCGGCGACGAGATCGGCGTTGCCGAGCGCGAGCTGTCGGACATGCAGCGCGACCTCGTCTCGATGCTGCATCAGAAGAGCCGGCTCGCCGCGCTCGGGCTCGCCGTCTCCAAGATCAACCATGATTTGCGCAACCTGCTGGCGTCCTCGCAATTGCTGTCGGACCAGCTTGCCAGCGTGCCCGACCCGCGGGTGCAGCGCTTTGCGCCGAAATTGTTGCGCTCGCTGGAGCGCGCCATCGCCTTCTGCCAGTCGACACTCTCCTATGGCCGCGCGCAGGAGGCGGCGCCTGATCGCCGCGTGATCATGGTGGAGCCCGCGGTTGCCGAGGTGCGGGAGTCGGCGGGGCTCGCGACCGATGTCTCGATCACCTGGATCAGCGCGATCGAGCGCGGCCTGACCATCGACGCCGACCCGGACCAGCTGTTCCGCGTGCTGCTCAATCTGGTGCGCAACGCGACGCAGGCGCTGGAAAGCCGGCCGGCCAGCGACGGCGGCGCGCAGCAGATCCGCATCACCGGCCGCCGCGAGGGGACGGTTGCGATCATCGAGGTCTCCGACACCGGTCCGGGCGTCCCGACCAAGGCGCGCGAGCATCTGTTCGAGGCATTCCAGACCTCCGGGCGCCCCGGCGGCAGCGGGCTTGGCCTCGCGATCGCCGCCGAGCTGATCCGCGCTCATGGCGGCCACATCCACCTGGTCGAGGGCACCATCGGCGCCACCTTCCGGATTTCGATCCCGGATCGTCCGGTGGAACTGCTGTCGGTCCGCAGCGAGCGGGCGAGGGCATAGGGGCCCTTCCGGTACTCCAGGGCAGGCTAAAGCCGCGCCGAAATTGGCACTTCCAGACCTTGCCAACTGGAGCCGGAGCCTGTAGCTAGAGCGCTCTTTCGCGACGTTCCGGGGCTCCCGGAGCCATGCGGGCTCAAGCCCTCCCGCGAAAATGCGCCCGTAGCTCAGCTGGATAGAGCATCAGACTACGAATCTGAGGGTCGGACGTTCGAATCGTTCCGGGCGCGCCATTTTCGTTCAAAATCACGAACATTTCCGTTCTCGACCCGGTCGCCTGCGATGATGGTCTGAGTCGAGGCGCCGGATCGCAAGCCGACGTTAAAGGATGGCCAGGACGTGGGGTGAGACCGGGCCGGGAATCGACTGTCGGTATCGGGCCCTTCAAGAGGATCTATTCGGGCATGCCGGACAGTCGCCAGGCCGCTGCGACCTTCTCGACATCCTCGCTGCGCACAAAGGGCGTCGTTCTCTTGTATTCCGCGATCGTCAAGCCCGGGCTCAATCGACGGACCTGATCGCTGCATCTGGCAGCTTCGTCTATCCGGCCCAGCATCGCGAGAGCCGCCATCATCTGACGATGGAGTTGAACAAAGTCAGGCCAACGCCGGACGCCGTCGGACGCCCATACCAAAGCCTCGTCGTATCGTCCTGCCTGGAAGTGTGCACTCGCCAACCCTTGATAGGCGAGGAAAGTTCGTGGATCGAGCGGGCTCAATCGCAATGCAAGGTGCAACTGTTCGATCGCCTCATCATACTCGCCGAGGAAATTCTTGGCTCCGCCGAGCCATAATCGCGCCGTCGCAAGATTAGGGTCCAGATTGACTGCGCGCGAGAGGAGTGCCTCGCCTTCCGCAACCTTCCTCACGACATAGTTCAAGACTTGACCTGCTACAGCGAGCACTCGCGGATCGTCATCGCCCAGCCGCAATGCTTCGCGCGCGATTCGCTCGGCATGCTCCATCTCGACGCATCCGATGCTGACCCAGTCGAAGGCCTTGGCCGCGATGTACCATCCAGCTCGAACTGCGTGCGCAAGTGCAAAGCCCGGATCGAGTTCGGTGGCGCGCACAAAAAGAGGCAAGGCCCGGCGATGCGCCTCTCTTGTAAACAGATAAAAGGACGAGAGGCCGCGAAGGTAGTGGTCATAGGCGGTGAGGTTCGCAGGCGGCTTGCGAACCGCAAGCGCAATCTCCGCCTTTTCGATGCTGGGAAGGATCGCTCCGATTACGCTTGATGCAACCGTGTCTTGCAGAACGAAGATGTCGTTTAGATATCCGTCGAAGCGATCCGCCCAGATATGGGCCTGGTTTGTCACCTCGATCAATTGTCCCGTTATTCTTATTCGGTCGGCCGACCTTCGCACGCTACCCTCGAGGACGTAGCGCACTCCGAGCTCCCGTCCGACACGGCCTATGTCGATGGCTCTTCCCTTGTAAGTAAACGCGGAGTTGCGAGCGACGACAAAAAGAGCGCGACTGCGCGATAGTGCCGTCGTGATCTCCTCAACCATCCCGTCAGCAAAATACTCCTGCTCGGGATCGCCGCTCATGTTCTGAAACGGCAAGACCGCGATCGAAGGTTTGTCAGGAAGAGTGAGCGGCTGCGGATGGGCCGAAGCTGACCTTTCGCCGGATGACGTTTGAGTGCTCAACCGGGATCGCCAAGCCTGAATTGGTTCGGCGATATTCTTCAGAGACTGCAGGCCGATATCCTCAAAGACAATGTCGACCTTGCTTCTGATCTGTCTGTAAGCGTCGTCGGATACGCAGATCCCGCCCGGTTCGGCGATGCTTTCGAGTCGAGCGGCGATGTTGACGGCATCCCCGAAAATATCGCCTCGATCGATGATGATATCGCCGGCATGAATGCCGATGCGAAATTCTATCTTTTGATCCAGGGGCACAGCGATCGTCTGTGCCGCCAACCTGTTTTGAATTTCAACGGCACTGCGTGTCGCGTCGACGACGCTCGCAAACTCGACGAGCAGGCCATCTCCCGTCGTCTTGACGACACGGCCCCGATGGGCGGCTATTGCCGGATTAACGATGGTCCCTATTAGGGTCTTCAGGCAAGTCAGCGTGCCTTCCTCGTCCCGTCCCATCAGCCGGCTGTACCCAGCGACGTCGGCCGCTAGCACTGCAGCCAATCGCCGCTCGATGCGATCGGAGGCCAAGGCATGCCCTCAAAACATTCTCAAAATAATGCCAGCGATCAAAGCACGGCGGGCTCCGCCTGAGCTAGCGAAAACTTGCGAAATGGGTCGAAAGGCGACACCGGTCGGTTTCCTCAGACCAGAAATGGGCGCCAGCGCCGTCTGGATGCAACCTGTCCCGGGGCCCCCACTCGGACCCGCCCCCCGTAAAAACCCTGCTTGCCCCCGCCGGAACGTTGAGAAAAAATAAGCTTTTTTAGCTTATAGGCACACAAATGTTTTTATTCTTATTGTCTGTCCTTTTGAACCGGCGAGTCATCCCTCATGCAGAGTGACATCGCGAATGCCGTATTTTATGCGGCCGTATTCCTGGGCATCGTCTACACCAGTCGCATCCTGGAAAAAAGATGGCCGATCGCGGACGTTCCCTACGGCGAGTTTCGCGATGATTGGCTCGCGGTGATCGTGAGCCTCGGGCTGTCGTCCATGCTCGCTCCGATCGCAGCGATCAGCGCGGGGAAAATCGCCAGCTATACCGGTCTCGGCTGGATCAAGCTGCCGACCGACGGTTACTGGTGGTACGTCTCCCTCGCAATCATCGTGGTCGCATTCGATCTCTACAAGTACGCATACCATCGCCTTCAACATGCGATCCCCTTTCTATGGGCGATGCACTCCTTCCATCACAGCGCGAACGGCGTGACGTTCATTACCGGCGGCCGGCATTTCTGGCTGGAGCGGGTGTTGTCCGACGCGTTTCTTCCGATCATGGCGATCCTGTTCCGCATTCCGCCGGACATGGTGATAGCGGTGGGATTCATCTTCTTCATGCCCGATGCGTGTGCCCATCTCAACGTCCGCATTCCGCTCGGTCGGTATGTGACATGGATCAACAATCCGCAATGGCACCGGATCCATCATTCGGTCCTTCCCGAGCACAGGGACAAAAACTTCGCTGCCTGCTTTCCGCTCCTCGACATTCTGTTCGGTACGGCCTGGATACCGAAGCCGGACGAATATCCTGCAACGGGCCTCGTGCCTGCCGAGCGCGTGGACATCATCAATAGCGTGATCTGGCCAATCCGGCATCTTCGGCATTACTGGCATCGGGAGTCTCGGAATGAATTGGGTTAAGGGTCTCTTGGTGCTCCTCGCCCTGCTGCTGGGTTACGCCGACCTCGTGTCGACGAATGTGATCCTGAGTCTCGGATTGGGTGAGTTGAACCCGTTCATGCATCTGGCGCAGACATGGTTCGGCGTATGGTGGCTGGTGCCCAAGCTTGGCCTGACGTTCGTGGTCACGTGGCTGCTTTGGCGGAGCAACAACGTTTACAACATCGCTCTCGTCGTCGCGTTCTGCTCCACGCCTGTCCTGAACAACCTCGTCATCATCGCGGGCACGAACTGAATCAATCCCTTCGCCGGTTGCCGCAACTGGCGAAATCAGGAGGATCAGTGATGTCGGACAGGTTTGTCGTCGCCTGCATGGTCTGGTGTGCCCTGATCCTGGGAGCTCCGGGGGCGACCGTTCACGCGCAGACACCGTCGAGCTGCAAGGAGCCGCAGACCGGCACCAGTCATGTCCCGATGCTGTCGCCGCCGCTGGCCAATGTGGTGACGGGCACGGGACGGCTGCAATTCTACTCGGCGCCGAACCTGCACTGTCCGATCCGCGGGGTGTTCGTCATTCCAAATGACGCACTGATCGCGTATGCGCAAACCAGTGATGGCTGGTCGTCGGTGATGTACCTCAATCCGGGGACGGTCAACGACGTCTCGGGTTGGGTGAGGTCGGCGAGGCTGAAGGTGACTGGAACCGTCGGACCAAAGTAGCACGCGACCAGGATCGCAGCAGGCAGGCGGCTACCCACACCGCACCTGCTTGAGCGATGCCTGCATGAATGCGCTGCGTGCGGTCAACCGGCCGTGACGCACGTCCGCTGCGGCGATCAATGAATCGCCGCGTACATGATCTTCTCCTCGGTGGCTTCGAGCGCGGAGAATTCCTCGACCACCTTGCCCTGGCGCGAGACCAGGATGCGGTCGGACAGCGCCATGATCTCGGGCAGATAGGACGAGATCACCACCACCGCCTTGCCCTCGTCGGCGAGCTGGTTGATCAGCTCGTGGATCTCGACGATGGCGCCGACGTCGACGCCGCGGGTCGGCTCGTCGAAGATGATCAGCTCCGGCTCCTGCACCAGCGATTTGGCGATCACCACCTTCTGCTGGTTGCCGCCTGACAGCTCGACCACCTTGGCCTCGTCGCCGATGGCGCGAACCTTGAGGCGTTGGGTCCAGGTCTTGCCGACCGAATTGGTCTCGCGCCGCGACAACATCATGCGGCCCCCGGGAAACTTCGACAGCAGGCCGAGATAGATGTTGCGGGCGATCGAGGCGGTTTCGAAGAAGCCCTCGACCTTGCGATCCTCGGTCACATAGGCGATGCCGGCCTTGACCGCCGGCGCCGGAACCCGATAGCGCACCGGCTTGTCGTGCAGCATGATTTCGCCGCCGTGGAAGAAGTCGCGTTTCAACACGCCGGATACGATCTTGAAGGTCTCGGTGCGGCCCGCGCCGACCAGGCCGAACACGCCGGTGATCTGCCCGGCGAATACCGACAGCGAATTGTTCTTCACCATCGGCGCCATCTTGAGGTTTTGAACCGTGAGCACGCGCACCCCCGCCGGCCGGACGCAGGTCTTCCGCGCGCCATAGAGCGTGTTGGAGAGGTCGCGTCCGACCATCGCCTGCACGATCGCAGCGCGATCGAATTTCGCGGCGTCGTCGGTGATGACGTGCTTGCCGTCGCGCAGCACGGTGATGCGATCGGCGAGCAACAGAGCCTCTTCCAGCGCGTGCGAAATGAAGATGATCGAGACGCCGCGCTTCTTGAGGTCACGGACCAGGTCGAAGAAATACTTCTTCTCTTCCGGCGTCAGCGACGCGGTCGGCTCGTCGAAGATGATGACCTTGGCCTTGTGCAGAACCGCGCGCGCGATCTCCACCATCTGCTTCTTGGCGGCACCGAGCCCGCTCACGGTCGCGGTCGGCGTCACGTCGAAATTCAGCGATTGCAGGAATTGCTGGGCGGCGATGTAGATGCCGCGCAGCCGGTTGTAGAATTTCTCCTGCCCGAGAAACAAGTTTTGGGCGACCGTCATGGTCGGCACCAGGCTGTTCTCCTGGAACACCATCGCGATGCCGAGATTGCGCGCCTCGAGCGGCGTCCGCGGCGCGACCTCCGCGCCATCGACACTCATGCCGCCCGAGGTCAAGGTCACGACGCCGGCCATCACCTTGGTCAGCGTCGACTTGCCGGCGCCGTTCTCGCCGACAAGCGCGTGGATCTCGCCACGGCGCAGATCGAAGTCGACGCCCTCGATGGCGGGCACGCCGGCGTAAAGCTTGGTGGCTTTGCGCAGGGAAAGCACGGTGTCGCTCATGAGCCGACCTCCTCGGCGAGCCCGGCGAGGGGCAGTTTCAGCACGCGGCCCGGTCCCTTGGCGATCAGCACAAGGTCGCCGCCCAGCTCGAGCGCCGCGACGACGCCGTGATTGACGCCGTCGACCCGGCTGTGCAGCGAATACTTTGGCTTGCCGTCCTCGCCCAGCCGGATGACGAGGCCATAGGAGCGCGGCGGCGCCCACGGCTTGATCACGCCCATCGTCTTGATGTGTGCGCCCTGCATCGGCTCCTTGAACGAGAACCCCGAGCGCAGCCGCGGCGCCACCCAATAGGCCGGATCGATCTCGGCCATCATGCGACGCCGGTAGGCCGGCTCGCGCAGCACGAACTCGATCAGCTGGGTGCGCGCGGTGAATGCGGTGAGCCAATAGCCGCCGCCCGCGGCCTTCGACAGCCGCGACGGATAGACGGGCAGATGGCCGAGCACGACCTGCGGCGGCCTTCCATTGGAGACGAGGACGAGACGATGCCGCCAGCTCTCGCTGACCAGCACGCCGTCGCCGCGCGCGCAGGCGCCGAAGGCGTAGCCGAGCTTCGACGCCAGCGGCTGCACCGATTTGGTCCTGGGATCGAGCCGGAACACGCGGCCGCTCCGGTTGAGCTCCATCAGGTCGCGCGCCCAATCATCGATGCCGCAGCTCGCCGAGCCGTCGGTTGCGATCAGGGTCCCGTCGCCGGCCTGCGTCAGCGCGTTGATCGCATTGAAGGCGGCGTCGCTGAACGTCACGCTCGGCTCGCCCGACGAGGGATCGGCGTAGAGCCGCACCTCGCGGCCGCCGAGCGCGACCGCGATGCCGCCGCCGGTGAGCGCGCAGAGCGCCGAAATCGGCTGCTCGAAGCGGCGCAGCTCGGCCGCTCCGCCGCCGTCGAGGCGCAGCAGACGCCTGCCGTCGGCGACATAGAGGTTGCGGCCGTCGGTTGCGAGATCCTCGGGCGCCTCGCATTCCAGCAAGGTGGTCGCCGTCTCAAGTTTTTGATTCGGCTTGAGCGCGCCGTCGAACGACGGCACGGTGATGGTGGCCTCGCCGCGGCCGAGAAAGCGGTTGGCGAATTCCCTGACGGCCGCGATCACGACAGCTTCCCCCAGCGCTTGTCATACTGCACGAAGTTCGGGTCCGCGTTCTCCAGCTTGTAGCGGCCGATCCGGTTGTTCATGATGCCGCCGAGATAGAGATAGCCGCGATGCTCGCGCATCGAGGTGATCATCGGATGGTTCTCGCCGCGCAGGTCCCAGAACGATTCGAGGATCTTGCCCTGCTCGTTGAACTTGACCACGCAGCCGGTGTTGATGTTCGGGAACAGCCATTCGTCGACCGGGACGCGCTTGGCCATGCGGCGCCGGAAGCCCGGCATCTTCCAGGCGAGGTCGAGCGAGGGGCTGCGCATGCCGACCAGCGCCAGCCAGTAATTGCCGTCGGAGGCGAGGTTGATGTTGTCGGGGTAGCCCGGCAAATTGTCCATCACCACCTCGACCTGGCCCTTCTTCGGTCCCGCGAACCACAGCCGCTTGATCGAGCAGCCGAAGGTCTCGGCGAACAGGATCGACACCCCGTCGCTGGCGACGCAGATGCCGTTGGGGAATTTGAGGCCCCGCAGCGCCGTATGCGTCGCACCGGTCTTGGTGTCGTAGCAGATGATGCGGCCGTTGCCGCGCGCCTCGAGGCCGTCGATCGGCCATTCGTCCATCTCGTAGCGCACGGTGGCTTCCGAGAAGAAGATCAGGCCGTCGTCGGTGATGTCGAGGTCGTCGGCCAGCCGCAGGCGGCTGTCGTCGTTCACCGAATGCATGCTGCGGTTGGTTTCGTCGGTCGCCTTCCCCACGGTGCCGTCGGGCGTGATGCGGTAAAGGCCCATACCGCCGATGCAGACATAGAGATTGTCCTGCCGGTCGAAGGCCATGCCGAGCGGCTGACCGCCAATATGGGCGAACACCTCCATCCGCTGATAATCGGGCGCGAAGAAGCGCATGATGTCGCCATGGCGCGAGCCGGCGTAGAGATTGTTGTTGCGGTCGAGGATCACATCCTCCGGCGCCTCGATGCGGCCGAGACCGATCAGTTCGACGTCGCGCAGCTTGTCGTTCTGCTCGAACGGGCCGCCCTGGCCGATCTCGGTGGCCGGCGGCGGCGGCAGCGCGTGATAGGTCGGCGCGACATAGACCTTGCTGATGATGCGGGTGCGGTTCTTCTGCCAGCGGATGTCGACCATCGCTGCAACCAGCAGGATGCCCGCCAGCGCCATGCGGTTGATGCCGCCCCGTGCGTTGAGCGTGGTCAGGCCGTTGGTGATCAGGAGCACGATCAGCACGCCGACCAGCGATTTGGCGACCGAGCCCTTGCCGCCGCCGAGCGTGATGCCGCCCAGCACGGTCGCGGTCAGCACGATCACCTCGAGGCCGACGCCGATGTCGCCGCCGACGGTGCCGAGCCGGGCCGCGAAGAACAGCGCGGCGATGCTGGTCAGCACGCCGCTTGCGACATAGCAGAGCGCGATGGTGCGGCGGACCGGAATGCCGGAATTGTAGGCGGAACGGCGCGAGCCGCCGATCGCGGTGATGTGCCAGCCCGGGCGCAGCCGGGTCATGAAGATATGGCCGAAGATCGCGATCGCGATGTAGACCAAAGCGACGCTCGGAATGCCGAACACGTCGCCGCCGCCGATGAAATTCCAGGACGGGATGTCGGGGAAGGCCGCGGCGATCGAATTGGAGTAGCGCTGGATCAACAGATCGAACGCCGAGCGGTAGATGATCAGGGTGATCAGCGTGGTGATGAAGGCGCGTAGCCGCAAATAGCCGATCAGGACGCCGTTGACGGCGCCGAGCAGTGCACCGCAGATGAGGGTGGCGACCACCACCGCGGGAACCGGCCAGTTCAGCACGTCGAGCAGATAGAGCGCGCAGAAATCCGTCAGCGCGAAGATCGAGCCGACCGACAGATCGATGCCGCCGACGATGACGACCAGCGCCATGCCGAGGCCGATGAAGCCGATCTCGCCGGCCTGCCGCGCGGTGTCGGCAAGGCTCGACGGCGACAGGAAGTGATCGATGGAACGGCTGAGCGCGAAGCCGACGATCAAAAGCAGGATCACCGGTATTGCGGTCTCGGTCCAACGCTTGGACAGGATCTCGCCGAGGAGATGATCCGGCCAGTAGCGGTAACGCAGGCTCGTCAGGGTGTCGCGCATCGGCATTCCAGCAGGGCGTTCGATTTGGGAAGATCGACGTCCCGGGCGAAGCGCCCGGGACGTCGAGCGGGAATCGCCGGACTATTTCTTCAGGTCACTGAGATTCCAGCACGCGGTCTGGCTGTCCGCATTCTCTTTGGTGATCGGGATCAGCGTCGTGTATTCCGAACCCTTGATCGAGCCGGCCTTGGCGCCCGACGACAGCAGCCATTTGATCGTGCCGGCCATCTGCGCGGCCTGGGTCGGCACGTCGTAGCTCATGTTGAGATCGAACGCGCCTGACTTCACGAGCTCGCAGGCGCCCTTGCGCTCGCCGCCGCCGGAGGTCGCGACGAACACCTTGCCGGTCAGGCCGGCTTCCTTCACCGCGGCGGCGGTGCCGATGTCCATGCCGTCCCAGAAGCCGACGATGCCGCAAAGATCGGGATTCTGCTTCAGCACGGTCTGGGTGATCGCCTTGGCCTTCGCGGCGTCCCAGTCGGCCGCCTGGCTCGAGACCACCTTGATCTCCGGATGCTTGGCGAGCACGTTCTCGACGCCCTTGAGCGTGTAGGCGCTGGCGGCCGCCGAGAGCGCGCCCTGCACGATGGCGATCTTGTTCGACTTGCCCTGGCAGGCCTTCACCACGGCCTCGGTGTCTCGCTCGCCGATCTCGATCCAGTTGGCGCCGACAAATGCCGAAGAGCGATAGGCCGACCCCATGTTGATCTGGATGACGTAGATGCCTTCGTTCTCGGCGCGCTGCAGCAACTTGGCGTAGGTCTGCACGTCCGGATTGTGGATCACCATCACGGCCGGCTTCTCCGAGATCAGCGAGGTCACCGCCTGCGCGCCGGCATTGGTGTTCCAGTTGGGATCGCGGATCTCGAACTTCACGCCGAAGGGCTCGAGCTCCTTCTTCATGCCGGCGTACCAGCCTTCGGTGAGGTCGAAGTTCATGGCGACCGGGACGTAGGCCACCGTCTTGCCGGCGAGGGCTTCCCTGAACGGCTTCTGGAACGGCTCGTCCAGGCCCTGCTGGGCCAGAGCCGGAGCGGCGATGGCGGCAAGCCCGAGCGCTGCGGCGATCACCTTTGCAGTCCTGACAGCGTATTTCATTGCTTCCTCCTTGGTCGTGATTGAATGTTCCTGTGGCTTGGTTCAGATGTCGCCCTGCTGTGCCGTTTCTTCGTTGCGCGGATTCAGGAATGAATCCGTGATGACGGCGAGCAGCAGGACGACACCCTTGACGAGGTTTTGTCCGGCGTAGGAAATGTCCATGATGGTCATGCCGTTCAGCATGGTGCCGATCAGCAGCGTGCCGATGATGACGTTGAGCACGCCGCCGCGGCCGCCCGACAGGCCGATGCCGCCGAGCACGACGACGAGGATGACGTCGTAGATCAGGGTCGAATTGAAGATGCGGGTCGGCATCGAGTTGACCGATGCCGCCATCACTAGGCCCGCGAAGCAGCCGATCAGCGCCGCGACGACATATTGCAGCACGATGATCGGGCGCGAGGGGATGCCGGTGACGCGGGCGGCGTAGGGATTGTCGCCGATCGCGTAGATATAGGCGCCCCAGCGCGTCTGGCGCAGCAGGAACGCGACCACGGCGCAGGCGATCGCGAACATCACGATCGAGGTCGGAATGCCTGATATGGTGCCCTGTCCGAGCCGCTCGAAGCCCTTCATGCCGTCGCTCCACTGCACGACGTCGAGCTGAAACAGCGCTGCCTGCCCGAGGCCGGCGAGCAGCAGGCCGGTCGCCAGCGTCGCAAACAGCGAAGGGACCTCGGCATAGGCGATCAGCCAGCCATTGACGAGGCCGAAGGCGATCGTGAGCAGTACGGCCGTCGCCAGCGCGGCCGGCAGCGAGTGGCCGTTCTGCACCATCTGCAGCACGAGTCCCGGCGGCACCGCGAGAGCTGCGATCAGCGAGATGTCGATGCCGCGCCCGATCACGACGATCGCCATCGCCAGCCCGAGGATGCCGAGCACCGCAACGTTCTGCAGCAGCGTCAGCATGTTCTCCGGCGTCAGGAAGCCGCGCAGGAAAATCGAGAACGCCAGGAACAGCACGGCAAAGACGGCGAAGACGATCTCCTGTTGATTGAACCGCAATCGCTTCATTGCCTCGTCCTTCCTGCGGCTATGGGTGCGCCGTCTGCCTGGATCTTGTGCGGGAGCCGGTCACGACGCGGCCGGGCCGCGTCCGGCCTGAGACCGCGGCATCGACGAACGCGCCAACGACGTTGATGTAGGTTTCGATCGAGGTGCCGCGTCTGCGGTACTTCGCGCGTTTGACGTACCAGTCCTGCAGCAGCGGCTTGATCAGCGATGCGGTCAGCGTGACCTGGTCGATCGCGAAGACGCCGCTAGCGACACCCTGCTTGAGAACGCCGGCGATGATCTTCTCGGTCATCACCTCCATCTCGATGGCGCGCTGGCGCTCCGCCGGCGGAAACGACTTCGCTTCCATGAAGCAGAACACGAACCAGGGCTGCATCGCCTCGCTCATCCGGACATGGGTCGCGATGATCCAGTGCAGATGCTTGCGCGCATCCTGCTTCACGTCGGCGGGCGGCGAGTTGAGAACCTCCGCCACCGTCTCGGCGACCTCGCCGAGGATCATCGACAGCAGCGTCGGCTTGCTGTCGAAATACGTATAAAGGCCGCCCATGCTGAGGCCCGAGGCCTCCGCGAGCTGGCGCAGCGTGGTGGCGTGAAAACCGTGCTTGTTGGAAAGCGTGAGCGTGGCGCCGATGATGCGCGTGAGATTCGGAACGGCGAGATGGGTTTTCTGGACCCGGATGGAATCCCGATGACGTTCGAGGATGCGCGCGCAAAGCACGTCCATCGCGAACGCATTCGCCGTCCCCGGTCGCTGACGCGCGAGACCCACGTTGCCTCCCTAGCTATGCTCCCGAACCATTTCATTTTGTTGCTGGTCCGGGCTGGGCTTTACGCCCTTGCCTAATTCCTAGCCCACGAAACGGCGCCCGGAAAAGGGGGATGATGAAATTTTCTGAGAGAGCGCTCGCTCGTTTTTTGGTCCGCAGCCGTGTTGCCCGGCCTGGGCGCGTCGTCGTTCCGGCCATCGTCGGGAACTTTTCGCGCTGAAAGCACAGCACAAATTCCCGGTGCTCTGGTCGACCAGCACGCCGGTTAGACGGCCGTCACATTTCCGATCATGGGCGTGTGGGAAACTCGAGAGCGCAACGGCTTGCTGATTCGATGCGAAAATCTGACGTGACGTGCCCCCATTGCCAGGCCGGCTATCGCCGGATCGAATTGACGTCGAAGGGCGGCGTCGCGGGTGAGTTTCGCTGCCTGGTGTGCGATCACATCATCGAGCTGATGGATGGTTCGACCGATGTCGCCTTTCGGCTGACCGTGCAGCCGGGCAAGCCGTCCTACGCCTATTAAGCGTTTTCGGTTCGCGTGACGGACACACATCCAAACACAGGATAGGAGCGCCGGTCGGCGGCGCCAGCTCAACGCTGCTGCGGCAGGTTGACCTCGCTCCTTCGCGCCTCCTGGCTGCGGCGCTCGGCTTCGCCGCCCGATCGGGACAGCATGCCGATTGCGACGATCGCGGCGGCAAAGCCGGCGGCGGCGCCGACGCCGAGCGCCCAGCGCGGGCCGAGGTGATCGGCGACCCAGCCGACGATCGGTGCGCCGATCGGCGTGCCGCCGAGCGCAACGCCGAGCCGCAGCGCCATCACCCGTCCACGCATCGCCGGCTCGGTCGAGAGCTGCATCAGCGCGTTCGAGGTGTTGGTGACGGTCAGCGCGGCGACGCCGATCACGACCAGCGCCGCGGCGAACAGCCAATAGCTCGGCGCCAATGCGGCGAGCGTGCAGCCCAGCCCGAAGATCGCGGCGCCCAGCATCAACGAGCCGAAGCGCGGCTCCTCGCGGCTCGCGGCAAGCAGCGCGCCCGACATCGTTCCGAGCGCCATCATCGACGACAGCAGGCCGAAGCCGCGCGCGTCGGTGTGGAACACGCCAACCGCCATGGTGGAGATGAAGATCGGAAAGTTCAGACCGAAGGTCCCGATCAGGAACAGCATGATCAGCGTCGCCCTGAGATCGGGCCGGGACCACACATAATGAAAGCCCTGCATCACGCTGCCCTTGGTGGGATGGGCGCGTGCATTCGGACGTAACTCGGAGGTGCGCAACAGGGTCAGCGACGTCAGCACCGCCAGGAACGATGCGCCGTTGAACAGGAATGCCCAGCCGGTGCCGACGGAGGCGATGATGAGGCCGGCGACGGCCGGGCCGATCATGCGCGCGGCGTTGAACGAGGTCGAGTTCAGCGCGATCGCATTCGACAAATTGGTATCGCTGACCAGCTCGGCGACGAAGGTCTGCCGCACCGGGGCATCGAGCGCTGCCGCGCAGCCGAACAGGAACGCGAAGGTGTAGACGTGCCAGAGCTGCACCAGCCCGGTGACGGTGAGAATGCCGAGGATGAGTGCGAGCGCGCCCATCGTCGCCTGGGTCGCCATCAATAGCTTGCGCTGGTTGAAGTGATCGGCGGCAAAGCCTGTCCACGGCATCAATAATAGTTGTGGCCCGAATTGCAGCGCCATCACGATGCCGACGGCGGACGCGCTGTGATTTGTCAGCTGGGTGAGAACGAGCCAGTCCTGCGCTGCGCGCTGCATCCAGGTGCCGATGTTGGACACCAGCGCGCCGGCCGCCCAGACGCGGTAGTTGAAGCTCGCGAGCGATCGAAATACGCGTCTCATGTTCTCTGAGGTTCATTCCCGCCGTGAAACCGCCCGAACCGCCGCGCCAGGAACAGGCCGATCAGCAGACCGCCGAGACCGAGCGCTGCGACGTCGCTGGTGGTTCGCAAGCCGAAATCGCCGACGCGGCAGACCAGGAGATATCCGACCGCGAGGTTGAAGAAGCCCCACACGATGTTGACGGTCGATGAGGACAGGCCTTCGCCGGGCGGCTTGGCGAACGGGCTCTGGAACGCTTCGCCCATCATGCCGGCGACGACGTGGGGGATCGCATTGGTGAGAAAAGCGCCGCCGAAGAAATAGGCGACGAGATCAAGCCAGTTCATGCGCGTTGGTCCTTTCAACGAGATCGATGATCGCCTGCGTCGAGCTGGTTTCGCCGAGCCGCGGGAACACGTGCTCGATGCTGTAGGCATGCGCGTGCGGCCGCGCATCGGTCATGGCGTCGATCGCGAGCGTGACGTTGAAGCCCGCTTCATAGGCCTGCCGCGCCGTCGATTCGACGCCGCCGGCGGTGGCGACGCCGGCGATCACGACTTGCGTGACGCTGCGCGCTCTCAGCAGTCTTTCGAGGTCGGTGCTCGCAAATGCGCCCCGCGTGCGCTTGGTCACGACGATGTCGCCGGGCTGCCGGTCGAGCTCCGGAATGAGATCGGTCCATCCGTCGGGAAGTGGGCCGCCAAATGGATTTCCAATTGGATTTCCAATTGAATTTCCATGGCGCGGCGCCTGCTCGGTTCGTCCCGGCGAGCTGCCGTCGACATTCACCAGCGCGACCGGCAGACCGCGCCGTCGGAACGCAGCGCCAAGCGCGGCGGCACGAGCCACGATGTCGCCGATCGGATGGGCGAAGGGCCAGCCCATGAGGCCGCTTTGTAGATCGATGACGATCAATGCGGTGATCGGATCGAGCGTCGTCAGGGCCATGGTCGTTACCTTTCTCGCAAGCGGTCGCGGCGCAGCCGGCCTCAATCCTCGACCAGCCGCTTCAGCAAGCCGACGGCGGCGGCGAGTTCGTCCTGCTCCCGCGCCGACAGCCGCGCGGCGATGGTGCGCGACAGCCAGTCCTGCCGCGCGGCGCGGCCGGTGCGCAGCCGCTCGCGGCAGCTATCGGTGAGCGACATGATGGTTTGCCGGCCGTCGTCCGGATCCGGCGCGCCGCGGACCAGGCCCGCAGCCTCGAGCGCCGATATCGCCGAGCTCATCGACTGCGGACGCATGCCCTCCGATCGCGCCAGGCTGGACACGGTCGCGGGGCCGTCCTTTTCGAGGCGAAGCAGCACCGCGACCTGGGAAGGCGGGAGGTCCTCGCGCTGGCTCTGCTCGCGAAGCCGCCGCTTCAGCGTTCCAATCAACAGGCGAAGATCTTCGGCCAGCGCGGATGTGCGCGCCGAGCCGGGACGGGCCGGTGCAATGCTCATGCCGGATCGGATAGCATATATGAAGATAAACTGTAAAGATTATCTTCGCAGTTTATCTGCATACGTACCCTGCTGCAGCCAACCGGCTGGTCTGACGCTGCTCGCGGCCGGAATCGGCGCGGCACGCGAGAGCGTCCACGCGCGTGCGACGCCGGCCAGGCCTCTGCGGAGAAATGAAATGGATGGTGAGGGCTTCGAGCGCCTCAGCGCAATGGCGCGCGCTTACTCGGGCGCGGCGTCGCTGCTTGCCGCGGCCTCGTGCATCTCGCGCGCGCGCCTGGTCACGGCCGCATAGCGCGCCGTGGCGCTGAGGCTCATCAGGCCGGCGCGCACCAGTCCGAGAATGGCGCGTCGGGAGTGGAACGGTCCGGTCTTGCTCGCGGCATATCCGCGCGGATAGAGCTGCAGGCGGCCGGCGAGCGCTTCCTGCAACGCCATCTTCTGGGTTGCGCTCAGGCGCCGGCGCCGCGCGGGTTTGCTTGCTTCCGCCAACATGCGCAGCTCGATGCCCGACGGTTTCCGTGGTGCGCCCTTCATTGTCAGCTCACATTCCGGCCGACTGGCGCGACCTTCCGCGAGGCCCGGCGCCCGGCCGGCATCGCCATGGACGCCGGCATGTGGCACATCATGGCTTGCGCTGTTGCTCATTCGTGAGACAGAACCGCATTTCGAGCAGCGGCGGCATCTGACGAAGGTCAGGACCGGTTGTGACGAAAGTCATATTCGTTTGCGACCGCTGCCAGCTTACGCCAGAGTGGGCTGCTCGCTGAGCTGATGGGCAACGCATGATCGATCTGAGCGCGGATTTGCTTGCGGCCGCAGAAGCCGACGTCATCGGTCTCGCCGTCATCGGCGCCGATCGAAGCATGCAGCGGAAGATCGGCCGGCTGGTCGAGTGGCTTCCCGCAACTGGCGTCGATTGCTGCGAGTGTGTGTTGCTGGTCGGCATGGAAGCCGAGTTGGCGGCGCTCGCCCAAGGCCAGCGGGACATGATCGCGCTGGCGGGGGTGCGTGGCGCGTCGCCTGACATCACGCAGCCGATGACGGCGGTCGTGCTGTGGAACGGCGCGCAGTCGCATTACTTCGTCATCGCCATGCCGGATTTTGCCGGCCGTCAGGTCGAAACGCTGCTCGGCAGCGAGCGCCGCGCCCGGCGCCTAATGGAGCAGCAGCTCGAGGCGGCGAGCGCTGAGGTGCGCTTTGCCTCGCTGGCGCGGACGCGGCTGCGGCTGGCGCGCGATCTGCACGATACGCTGGTGCACTCGATCGTGGCGCTGCTGACCCAGATCCGGCTGATCCGGCATTATCTGTCGGCCGATCCCGCCCGTGTGGCGGACAGCCTTGCGACCGCTGAAGATGCGGCCGCGAGCGGCCTTTCGCGCGCCCGCGAAGCCATCGATCGCCTGCGCACGCCCGACGACCTGAAGCTTGATCCCGATGTCGAGGGGCTGCTCAGCGACTTCGCCGCACGCAGCGGCGTCAGGGTGTCGATCCAGATCGACGAAGCGGCGCGCCCCGGCTTGCGCGATTGCGGCTTGACGGTTCAGCGCATTCTCAGCGAGGCACTGCGCAATGTTCAGACGCATGCGCAGGCGCGCCGCGTCTCCTTTCACGCTTTCGACGAACCGGCCGCGGTCGGCCGCAAGCTGATTGTCGAGATCCGCGATGACGGCCGCGGCTTCGATCTCGCGGTCCCGACGCCAGGACATTTCGGATTGATTGGAATGGCCGAATTTGCTGAACTTGTCGGCGGCAGCTGTGCGGTGGAGAGCGCGCCCGGGCGGGGAACGCTGGTCCGGATCTCGCTCCCCGTGGCGGTGCCGCCGGCAGCGTCCGCCGGCGTGCTGGCCGATTGAATTCGTTGCCGCGCGTTCAACGCATTTTCGAGAGGATGACGGAAAGCCCGTGAGCACAATTGAGAAGATACGGGTGCTGATCGCCGAGGATCAGACCCTGATCAGGGAAGGTATCGCCACGCTGCTTGCCCAGCAGAACGACGATTTCGAGATCCTTCCCGGCGCAGCCGATGGCGAGCAGGCCATCGAATTCGCGCGGCGCTATCGGCCGGATGTCATCCTGATGGATTTGCAGATGCCGCGGGTCGACGGCATCGCCGCGACCCAGCGGATTCTCCGCGAATTGCCGCAGACCCATATCGTGGTGCTGACGACGTTTGAGACCAACGATCTGATCTTCGAGGCGGTGAGCGCAGGCGCCAAGGCGTATCTCCTGAAGGACGCCAGGATGGAGGAGATCGCCTCGACGATCCGGGCGGTCATCAACGGCCAGTCCGGGCTTTCGCCCAGCGTCGCCGCGCGTATCCTCGACGAGTTCAAGCGGCTGCGCGGTCCGCGCGTCTCGGCGAAGCTGCCGGTTCGTGACGGGCTGACGGCGCGGGAGAATGAAATTCTTACGCTGATCGTCGAGGGCAAGAGCAACACCGAGATCGGCGAGCAGCTGCATTTGGCGGAAGGAACCGTGAAGAACTACGTCAGCACGATTCTGGAGAAATGCCAGGTCAAGAACCGTACAGAACTCGCAATAAAGGCAATAACTTACTAGAAATAATTGGCCGCGATCGCACAACCACGCGGTTGATCCGGCTGAGATTGCTCGCCTTTCTCTGGGCCGCGCCCGCAAAATTGGCTATAGGGTTGTTTCGGATTTGCTTTTTGACACCGCAGGTCCGGATTGCGCGGCTATGAGTAAGTAGGAAATGACCATGAAGGGTATCGAGCGCCAGACCAAAGGTACGGACGGACCGGCGGACGCTCCGGCGGCCGGCAACGGCGCGGACGCCGTGGCGCATGGCATGGCGGCGATCGATCAGGTCCGCGACCTGCTGTTCGGCGGTGCGCAACGTTCGCTCGAGACCAACCTCTCGGGCCTGCGCGAGGAGATGCAGGCATCGCTCAAGCAGATGCAGGCGGACTTCACCAACGAGCTCACCGCGCTTTCTGCGCGGCTCTCCAACCTCGAGCGTGATACCGAGCAGAAGCGGCTCGACTCGCTGAAGGATGTCGGCGCGGCGATCACCCAGCTCGGCTCGGTCATCAGCGGATTGGGATCCGGCCGCACGGGCAAATAGCATGGCAGCTGCTGCCGGCCAGAACCGCGAGATCGAGCAGCTCAAGACATTGCTGTTTCAGCCCGAGGCGACGCGTCTGACGTCGCTGGAGGCCGACCTTGACTCGCTGCAGCGCTATGTCGGCAACGCCGACCGCTTGGAGACGGCAACCGCGGGCATCCTGGTCGAGGCGCTGGAGCGTGCCGAGGTCAACCGGCCGCGCGAGCTCGCCAGCGCGATTGCGCCGGTCGTGGTCTCGGCGATCCGCAGCGAGATTAGGAATTCGCGCGAGCAGATGATCGAGGCGCTCTATCCGATCGTCGGCCGGCTGGTCAGCGCCGCGGTGGCGAATTCGTTCAGGGAGCTGGTTGCCTCGCTCGAGCAGCGCATCAATGCGTTGACCTCGGCGCAATTGTGGGTCGGCCGCGTCAAGTCGCTGGTGACGGGGCGCCCGATCAGCGAATTCGTGCTCGCCGATCAGCCGCCGCAGATCAACCGGCTCCTGATCATCGAACGCGGCAATGGCCGCCTGATCGCGGACTGGAAGCGCGATGCGACCGCCGACGAACGCGCCGACCTGCTCAGCGCGATGGTCGCGGCGATCCTGGAGTTCTCCGTGCAGGCGTTGGCCGGCGAAGGCAATCTGCAAACGCTCGATTTCGGCGGACGGCAGCTCGCGCTGCGCGCCTCGCCGCGCTTCATCCTGGCGGCGGAGTGCCTGGGACCGCTGCGGCCCGCCGACAATGCCCGGATCAACTCGCTGTTCTTCGATGCGATCGAGCGCATCGACCGCGGCGCGGATTGCGACGGGCCGATGCTGGCGTCGCTGGCGGCCGCAATCGAAACCGACGATACGCCACCCAGGATCGTGAGCCGGCGCGGCAAGGTGATCCTTTTCGCCTTGCTCGCGGCAGTGGCCGCGCTGTTGCTCTGGCTTGCCGCGACCTCGGTGACGCGCGGCCTGTTGGAGCGGCGGACCCAGGCGGCGCTGGAACAGCTCGCCGCAAAGCAGCCGTTGCTGGCCTCGTTCCCGCTGCGGCTCGACTTCGATCACGGCAGCCGAAGCGTGGCCGTTTCAGGCATCGAGCCGAGCCAGCTGGAGACCGCGCCGTTGATCGATGCGCTCGCCGCGGCCGCGGCACCGTACAAGATCGCCAACCACATCGGTCTGGTGTCCGCACCGGAGCAAATCGCGGCATCGCAGGCCGGCATCGCGGGCCTGCAGCAGAGCCTGACGCGCCTGCAGGCGAGTCTCGACCAGATGCGCGAGGCGATCAGTGCGCAGGCGAAGTCGGGCGATCAGAAATCTGCCGCCCTGACCGAGCAATATGACAAGCTCGGCGAGCAGTACGCCAAACTGGGCGAGCAATACGCGAAGCTGCAATCCGTCGTCGACGGCCCGGCGGCGCGGCTCGACCGCTTCATCGCCACGACCGCGATCTTCTTCGCGAACAATTCAGACGAAGTCCTCGACAGCGACCAGGCCGAGCAGCAGCTGCGCGAGCTCGCCGGACTGTTGGCGAACAACGATCTCAGGCTGCGCATCGTCGGCTATGCCGATCAGAGCGGCACGGAAGGCACCAACCGGACGCTGGCGCGCAAGCGGGCCGAGCAGGTCCAGCGCCGGCTGACCGCGCTGGGGGTCGATCCGTCGCGGCTGATTTTGGTTTCGCGCGCCGCGACGATGCCGATCACCGACCGGGTCGACGCCACCGTCGGCGGCAATCGCCGCGTGGCGTTCGAGACGGTCTATCGAGGCGAAGTGGCCCGCTGATGCTCACCGCGAAAGTCATGCTGCTTGGCGATATGGGGGTCGGCAAGACGTCGATCCTCTATCGGCTGATCTACAACCGGTTCGAGGGCCAGTACAAATCGACGCTGGGCGTCGAGATCCTGAGCCACGACGTGGTGCCGGCGGACGGCAGCGATCCGATGCGCCTCGTGCTGTGGGACACCGACGGTGATTTCGGCACGCAGATCTTCGACACCGTCTATGTCACCGGCGCATCTGCCGCCATCATCGTGTCCGACGTCACGCGGCCGCAGACGGTGACCCGCATGGTCGAACTGGTCCGCGGCTTCGAGGAGCGCTTCCCCGGCCGGCCGTACCGGGCGCTGCTGAACAAGATCGATTTGCCGGAGGCCGCGGGCAGCGCGGGCGCGATCGCCGAGCTTGCGAAGTCGAGCGTCAAATCGGTCAGCGCCAAGACCGGCGTCGGCATTGCCGAGAGCTTTGTCGAACTTGCCCAGACCATCCGCCGCCGCCAGCTCTAGCTCGAATAGCGATCGCGATGACGCTGCACCCCCTCTCCCCGTTCTTACGGGGTCGAGACGAGCGAAGCTCGCTCTTAGAGGGTTGGGGTGAGGGGCCGTCTCCACAAATACGGTGATAGCGGTGTTTGCGGAAACTCCCCCTCACCCGCAACGCATCTAACGATGCGTTGCGACCTCTCCCCGCACGCGGGGCGAGGTGATCCTGAGCGCTTGGCTAGCTCGCGATACCGAACGCATGTCTGTGTCAGCCGTCCCGACTTCTCGGGGCTGGCGAATCGGGCCGGGACGGCTGACTTCATCGCACGTGGGGCGTACGATGAATGGCTCGCGCGCGGCCGCAGAAAGCCGCACGCTTTTCCCGCCAACAGCACCACGCCATCCCACACTCCGATAGTGACGATGGTCATCTTCCGCTCGGCCAATGGCCTGCCTATCGTCCGCCCCGTCACTGGAAACAGCCACGGGACGAACGGTGTCTCGGGCGCATGGAGCGAGAGATCATGAGCATTTTTGGAAGCATCATGGGTGCAATCTTCGGCCACGGCGCCCAGGCCAAGACCGCTGAGAGCACGACGGCGGCAGCGCCCGGCGCAGCGCCATCGGCGTCGACTTCTGCATCCGCTGCGTCCGGCACCCCGGCGGCACAAACCGTCGACGTCGCCGCGATCGTCGACAAGGCGGCCGCTGCGACCGGCGAGAAGCTCGACTGGCGCAGCTCGATCGTCGACCTGATGAAGGCGCTCGGTCTCGACAGCAGCCTTGCGGCGCGCAAGGAGCTCGCGAAGGAGCTGCACTACACCGGCGACACCAGCAACACCGCCACCATGAATGTCTGGCTGCATCAGCAGGTGATGGCAAAGCTCGCCGCCAATGGCGGCAAGCTGCCGGATGACATCAAGACCTGACGTCCTGCCTCCAGCCGCGCGCGGCGCTCGCGCCCGCGCGGTTCCGAACGATGTGTATTGCGTGAGGAGCAGTTGCGATGACCTCATCTCATCCTGCCATCATGAACCGGCAGCGGCCTGCCATGCTGCGGTTTAGCGCGGCGCTCGCTGCGGGAATTGGATTCGTTGCGCTGGCGCTCGGCATCCATGTCGCCATCGCCCGCGCGGATAATTCCGCCGACGAGGCGCACCCGGCCAATGCGAATGTGCAGCGCGCCGCGCAGAACCTGCCGCCGGCGCGGGTCATCCTGCCGGCTCCATGGGAGCAGGCCGCGCCTGCGCAGCCGGTCGCGGCGCCCGCGAAGCCGGCCGATCGCAGATAGTCTTTCGTCCCCTTGCAGCGGCCGGCGATCCAGTCGCCGCGCCGTGCCATCGCATCCATTTGGAAAACAGGAGATCACATGCTGAAGGAATTCAGGGAATTCGCCATGAAGGGCAACGTCGTCGATCTCGCCGTCGGCGTGATCATCGGCGCGGCATTCGGCGCGATCGTCTCGTCGATGGTGGCCGATGTCATCATGCCGATCATCGGCGCGATCAGCGGCGGGCTCGACTTCTCCAACTATTTCACCGCGCTGTCGAAGTCGGTGACGGCGACCAACCTTGCCGATGCCAAGAAGCAGGGCGCGGTGCTGGCCTGGGGCAACTTCCTGACCCTGACGCTCAACTTCCTGATCGTCGCCTTCGTGCTGTTCATCGTGGTCCGTCTCATGAACCAGCTCAAGCGCGAAGCGCCCGCGGCGCCGGCCGAACCGTCGAAGCCGACCAAAGATCAGGATCTGCTCACCGAGATCCGCGATCTCCTCAAGTCGCGCGCGTAGCAATCGCTGCGAATGCGACTGCGTACAGCCCCCAGCTCTGGAGCCTAGCCATGCCAGATCAGGTCAAGCTGCCTCGAAAATTATCGCAAGAGCCCGGTGGTGCAGAGCCGCTACGGCCGAGCCACCGGCGGGTCATCGAGGAACTCGATCGCTGGGCCAATAGCCCAGGCCTGCAGCCGCCGAGCGATGAAGAAACGCCGGACGACGACAAGCGCTAGCGCCGGCAGGCGACCGCAAACGTAGTCGGATCACGCCAGCTGCGGTCAAGCCCGCCGGGCCGTCGCGATCAGCGCGGTCGACGGAATCGCGAAGCTGTCGCCGACCCGCCTGCGCTCGATCTCGGCGCGGAAGGCGCGCGCGACTGTGGCGCTCTGCTCGGCGTCGAGCCCGCTCCAATGCGGCATGAACTCGAACAATTTGTCGACGTCGCCGGGATTGGCCACATTGAGCTTGAAGTCGTGGGTGACCTCGGCAATCGCCGGATCGGAGAAGCCGGCGGCGATGAGCGCAGTGGCGAGGCGGTCGGGATCGGCGAGCTCGGCGAGGCCCGTGCAGGGCATCGGCGTGACGTTGTCGGGATAGAGCCGCCGGATGATCTGCGAGAGCAAGAGATGCACGGCGGCGCCGTCGGCGCTTTTCCAGACCGCAATCGCCGCCGATCCGCCTGGTCGTGTCACCCGCGCCATCTCGCAGAGACCGGCGCGCCAGTCCGGAAACAGCATCACGCCGAACACCGACACCGCCGCGTCGAAGGCGGCATCCGGCAGGTCGAGCGCCTGGCCGTCCATCTGCCGCGCCTCGATATTTGGAAGCCCATGCGCACGGACCCGCGCCACCATGCCGGCGGAAAAGTCGATCGCGGTGACGTCAGCGCCGGTGCGCGCGGCGGCAAGTGCCGCGGCGCCGGTACCGGTGGCGACGTCGAGCACGTTCGATGACGGGCCGATCGGGAGTGTTGCGACCGCGGCGTCGGCGAACAGCGTCGTGAACGGCTGCGACTGCGCCTCATAGGCGGCGACCATTTTGTCCCAATGCGCGGGATCGTTGTACGGCAGAGGTTTCGCCTGCTCACTTGACTGCATGAATCTGGTCCTCGAGATTTTGCTTGTGTTTGGCGAGCCGACGCTTGAAATCCCTCGCGAGCGCATCGAGCGTCACCGTGCCGAGCCGCTTCAGGAACAGCGCCTCGACCTCGCGAAACGTGTCTCCGAGCGCGTCGTTGACGGCCTGTTCGACCAGGCAGCCGGGATTTTCCGAGCGATGGCCGATCGCGACGATCGTGGGCGCGCCGACCGCGCGATAGATGTCCGCGAGCGTGATGTCGGCGGGATCGCGCGCCAGCGTCCAGCCGCCGCCATGGCCCTTCTCCGAATGCACCAGACCCTGCTCGCGCAGCCCCGCCATCACGCGGCGCACCACCACCGGGTTGGTGGCCATCGCCTGTGCAAGTTGCTCCGACGTGACCGGCTCGCCGGCCCCGATCATGTGGAGCACGCCATGGAGGACGCTGGACAGGCGGCTATCGCGGGTCATGTAACTTCATGTGTTACATGATGCGGCGGCCGTCAAGAGGGCGATGGCGGGCATCGTCTCTCCTGGTCGCCCTCTCACCTCCCCTTGAAAAGGGGAGGTCGCTTTGCTCGTCAGAGCAAAGCGGGTGGGGATCAGCTCTCTCCACTTGCAGCGTCGTCTGCGGCTGACCCCCATCCCGACCTTCCCCCTTTCAGGGGGAAGGAGAAGAGATCGAGGACCTGTACCTGGGCTTTGATTGTTCAACCGGGATTCGCGTGCCGGATTTCGCGGCGCCGCCCGTTTAATCCGCATCGGGGTCGTTGGCAGGGGCGGTATCGTGGGCAGCGTGGCGGTCGATCGGATGTTGCGGGATGCGGTGGCGCATTACGGCGCGGGCCGCGCGGCGGAGGCCGGCACGCTGTGCGGCGACATCCTCACCGCCGATCCCGACCACGTTCCGGCGCTGCATCTGTCCGCCGTCATCGCCTTCGTGACCGATCGTGCCGCGGAAGGCGCGCTGCTGCTGAACCGGGTCTTCAACCTCGATCCGGATCATGCGCCGGCCTTCGCCACGCTCGGGGACGCGCTCGCCGTAAAGGGCGAGCACGAAGGCGCGGCTGCGGCGTTCCGGCGCGGTGTCACGCTGCGGCCGCAGGATGCCGGCCTGCACATCAAGCTCGGCGTTGCGCTGTGCGATCTGTCGCGTTTCGAGGAGGCCGAGACCGCGTTCCGCCGCGCAATCGCACTCGACGGCGGCCTGACGCGGGCGCGGTTCAACCTCGCCGTCGCGCTGGCCGGGCAGCAGCGGCCGGTCGAGGCGGAACAGGCCTATCGCGAGGTGATCGTGCGCGACCCGGTCTATCGGGGCGTCTGGCTCAACCTCGGCAATGTATTGAGCGATCAGAAAAGGCACGAAGCGGCCGCCACGGCCTATCGCCGCGGACTTGCCGCGGATCCCGACAATGCCGGGCTGCATTGCGGCCTTGGCGCGGCGCTTTATCGCAAGGGCTTGCTGGAGGACGCAATCCCGCACTACCGCCGCGCGATCGCACTCGATCCCGGCAACCTCGCGCCGCAGCGCCTGCTGGCCATGGTGTTGCACGAGGCGGGCGAGCGCGAGGAGGCTGTGCGCATCTATCGGCAGGTCTCGGCCCGCGACCCGTCCGATCACGTCATCCTCAACAATCTCGGCGCCTGCCTGTTCGAGCTCGGAGAGGTCGACGACGCCATCGCCTGCGCCGAGCTCGCGCTGGCGCTGAAGCCGGACTACGCCGCCGCGCACACCAATCTCGGGATCATCTTCGAGGCGCAGAACCTGGTCGAGGCCGCGGTCGCCGCGCATCGGCGCGCCATCGAGCTCGAGCCGCTCTATGCCAAGGGCCACGCCAATCTCGCGGTCGCGCTGCGCAATGCCGGCGAGATCGATGCGGCGCTCGTCGCGTCGCGCCGGGCCATCGCGCTCGATCCCGAGCAGCCACTGGCGCACTACAACCACGCGCATTTCCTGCTGATGAACGGCGAGTTCGAGGAGGGCTTCGAGGAGTATCAGTGGCGCCGCAAGACCAGGATGCTCAGCGACGGCGATCCCGTGTTCGACGAGCCGGAATGGCAGGGCGAGCCGCTTGCCGGACGTACGCTGCTGCTGTTTGCCGAATATGGGCTCGGCGATGCCATCAATTTCGTCCGCTATGTGCCGATGCTGGCGGGCAGGGGCGGCCGGATCGTGCTGCAGGTGCAGCCGGCGCTGGTCGCGCTGCTGCGGCCGATGCTGCCCGATGTCGCGGTATTCGCGCGCGGCGAGCCGCTGCCGCCGTTGGATCTGCAACTGCCGCTGCTGAGCCTGCCGCGGATCTTCCGCACCACCGTCGAGACTATTCCTGCCGCGATATCCTATCTGCGGGCGGATGCCGGCAAGCTCGCGCGCTGGCGCGAGGCGCTCGCCGGCGTGACTGCGCTGAAGGTCGGCGTGGTTTGGGCCGGCAATCCCAGGCACAAGGGTGACCGCCAGCGCTCGCTGCCGGCGGACGCGGTGCTGCCGCGGCTTGTCACATCGGGCGTGCAGCTCTACAGCCTGCAGAAGGAGCCGCGGCCGGACGATGCTCCGGTGCTGCGGGGCCTTGGCGCAGGTATCGTCGACCTCGCGCCGATGCTCGGCGATTTCGCCGACACCGCGGCGGCCGTCTGCGCGCTCGATCTCGTCATCGCCGTCGACACCTCGGTGGCGCATCTTGCCGGCGCGTTGGGCCGCCCGGTCTGGATGCTGTGTCCCTATGCGCTCGACTGGCGCTGGCTGCGCGACCGCGCCGACACGCCCTGGTATCCGACCATGCGGCTGTTCCGCCAGGACAAGCCGCAGGCCTGGGACCGCGTGCTGGCCCGCGTGTCGGACGAGCTTGCCCGCGTCGCGGCCGGCAAGGGCGCGCTGCTGCTGCCGGCAGCGGCGAAGTGATCGGCCATCACCCCGCACTCATCCCCTGCGCGCCGCCGAGCAGCTTCACGTTGAGCCGGCCGCCGTCGAACAGCATCTCGTTCAGCGCTCCGTCGATGTCGTCAGCGGTGACATCCTGGCCTCCCTCGCGGGCGATGCTGGCCTGCGCGATGCGGCGCATCAGCTCCTTGATGAAGGCGGCGCTGACGCCGGCGGTGCGCTGCACCGCTTCGTCGACGATCGGCTGCTCCAGCGGCAGGCCTTTGCCGTACAGCCGGATCAGCTTGCCGCGTCCGGTCTCGTCGGGCAGCGGCACCTCGATGGCCTGGTCGATGCGGCCGGGCCGGCCGGCCAGCGCGCCTTCCAGCTCTTCCGGCCGATTGGTGGTCAGCACGAACAGGATGTCGCAGTCCTCCTTCAGGCCGTCCATCTCGTTGAGCAGCTTGTTGAGCAGGGATTCCTCGCACGGTCCGCCCATGTCCTCGCGGTCGCGTGCGATCAGATCGACATCCTCGATCACGACCATGGTCGGCTGCAGCAGCCGGGCAAGACTCATATAGGCGCCCAGAAGGCCGACCTGCTCGGCGGTGATGATCAGCGTTGTGTGGTTTGGCAAGTTGGTGGCGAGATAGCGGATGGTGTGGGTCTTGCCGGTGCCGGGTGGGCCATACAGCAGGATGCCCTTGCGGGTCGACTGGCCGAGCCCGCGCAACAGATCGCGGCTCTCGACAAATCCGAGCACGTTGCGGTCGAGCAGCCGCAGCGTCCGGTCCGGCAGGATCACGTCATCGCGAGCGACCGTCGGCAGGCGATGCACGGTCAAGCCACCCGAACGTCCGCGATAGTTGGCGCCATCCTCCAGCGACAGGATCTTGCCGCGATAGGATCGCGCTGCATGCACGGCGGCTTCCAGTTCGGAGAAGGTGCGCTGCACGAAAGCATTGCCGGTCGCCCCGGCGGGCAACGCAAGCTCGATTCGCAGCGACGGCTCGTGATTGTATTCGCGATGGAACGTCAGCAGCACGGCGTAGCGCAGTTCGCCGGTTCGGCACAGCCATAGTCCGTTGGCAAGGCATTTCACCGGCTCGGCCTCGCCGATATCGACGTCGCGATATTGCGGCGGCGCGATCGCCGGTGCATTCCGGCCAGCCTTCATCAGCGCCGCGAAGTCGAGCGTCTCGTAGCGATATTCCTCATGGATGCCGAAGAAATGGATTGGATCGGTGAGCAGCTTGTCGATCGCGACCTGAACGTCGGCGCGCATGTGGCCCGGAAACTGTCGCGCCCGTGTCACGATCAGGTTGCGCGGAACGCCGGCGAAATGCCAGTCGAGCGCAACGTAAGCGGACCGAAACGTCTCGCCCGGCAATTCTTCCGAGCTGCGGCGTGCAGCGAGCAGGCAGTCGCTGCACAGCGACGCAGTCGTACCGGGGATCAGAATCTCCGTCACGGCCCTCGGGGCTTCGCAGAGATCGCAGGGGCGGCTGGCGTCGGCGGATTCGGTGGTGATCATCAACGGCTGACCGTTCGAGCGGATCAGCCATTTCGCCGAGTTGAAGATTGCCCGTGCGACCGGTCCCGGATAGGGGCCGCACGGAATGGCGCCCTTGGCCTCGATCACGGCAGCGGAGGCGATGGCTTCCTGCTCGGATTTCCCAAACACCGTGCGCAACAAATCCTGCACGAATTCCAGCGGGGTCTCGTCGTCGTCGTGAATGAAGAGCCGCACCGGACCGTCGTCGCTAAACACGTCGTGCATGAGACCCCCGAAACGCAATTGGGAACAAAAGAACAAAGTAAGAACATCACGGCGGCTCCTGCGCGTCAAGCGAAAGATTCTGCGGTCTCATCCCTGACGTGTAGTGAGCCGATCGGCCGGGAACGCGCACTGGAAGAGTAAACGCGGCTCAACGCCTGTGACGATTGTGTTACGGCAAATGCCAAGACAAATGCCAAGAGATGGCCGTCACAGCGGCAAACTTCCGACACACCATCGGGGCGAAAAGGAGTATCCGACATGGCGCGAGCGCGAGAGCAGATTCCTCCCAAGGGTTTGCGGTCGCGCAGTTATTTTATGAGGCCCTCGTGTCGCACAAACTTCGCCTTGCGCTGCTTCTCGTCTTCACTTTGTTCGTCTCTCCCGCGTTCGCGCAGCCGGCCGCCAAGCCGGCGCCGCCGCAACCCGTTACCAGCGACGCGCTGACGCCCGAGCAGGCCAAGCGCGCGCTCGACACGCTGCAGGACGACAAGAAACGCGGCGAGATCATCAACACGCTGCGCGCCATCGCCAATGCGTCGCCGCAGGCGGCGGCGCAGCCGGCGCCCGAGCAGCCGCAGTCATCGATCCCGCTCACCGCCGACAGCCTCGGTGCGCAGCTGTTGCTGATGGTGTCCGAGCAGGTCGGCGAGATGTCGCGCGAGGTCGCCGACGTCGCGCGCACGCTGACGCATTTCCCGGCGTTCTATTACTGGTTCGTGCGCACCGCCAATGATCCGGTCGCCTATGGCCTCTTGATCGATATCGCCTGGAAGCTGGCGCTGGTGTTCGGCTGCGCGCTGGCCGCCGAATGGGTGGTGTTCCGCCTGATCAAGCGGCCGGTCGCGTTCCTGGAAGCGCGGCTGCCGCAGACCGCGCGCATGCCGGTGCAGACGCTCGCCAGCGTCGATCCGCCGTCGTCGGTTGCCGACGTCACGCCGGCGCCCGAGTTGCAGCGGCGCCGGCTCAGCCTGGCGCGGGCCTGGCAGTCGCTGGTCCGGCTGCCCTTCGTGCTTGGGCGCCTTTTGCTCGAATTGCTGCCGGTCGTCGTGTTCGGCGGCATCGCCACCGCGCTGCTCGGCACCGAGATCGGCGATCAATCGACCACGCGGCTCGTGATCCTGGCCGTCGTCAACGCCTATGTGTTCTCGCGCGTCTTGATCTGCGCGGTGCGCGCGCTGGCGGGGCCGTTCGGCCTGTTCCGCGTCCGTGCCGAGACCGCGGCCTATATCGAGATCTGGGCGCGGCGCATCGTTGCGGTCGGCGTCTCCGGCATCGCCTTCGCCAATGTCGCGCTGCTGCTCGGGCTGCATCGTGCCGGCTATGCTGCGCTGATCCGGCTCGTGATGCTGGTGGTGCATCTCTTCGTCGTCGTCATCATCCTGCAGTGCCGCCGCCAGGTCGCCGACGTCATCCGCGCGCCGGCCGACCGCACCGGGCTTGCGGCGCGGACGCGCAACCGGCTCGCGGCGCTCTGGCATGTGCTGGCGATCGCGCTCGACCTCGCGCTGTGGGCGGTGTGGGCGCTCAACATCCGCAACGGCTATTCGCTGCTGCTGCAATATTTCGTCGGCACCATCGCGGTGCTGCTGGTTACCCGCCTCGTCACCATGGTCGTGCTGAGCCTGATCGATCGCGGCTTCCGCATCAGCCCGGAGCTGATCCAGCGCTTCCCGGGGCTCGAGACCCGCGCCAACCGCTATCTGCCGCTGCTGCGCAAGGTGGTCACGGCGGTGATCGCCTTCATTGGCTTCGTCGCGCTGCTCGAGGTCTGGGGCGTCGACGCCATCGTCTGGTTCTATGGCGGCCAGATCGGAAGCCGCCTGATCTCGGCGCTGGTGACGATCGGCATCGCCGCGCTGGCCGCGGCCGTGATCTGGGAAGTCGCCAACGCGCTGATGGACCGGCAGATCGACACCCTGTCGCGCGACGGGCATTACGCCCGCGCCGCGCGCTTGCGCACCTTCCAGCCGATGCTGCGAACCGCGCTGTTCTGCATGATCGTCGCGGTGGTCGGCCTCACGGCGCTCAGCGAGATCGGCGTCAATGTCGCGCCGCTGCTCGCCGGCGCCGGCATCGTCGGCATCGCGATTGGCTTCGGCTCGCAGAAGCTGGTGCAGGACCTCATCACCGGGCTGTTCCTCTTGATCGAGAACACCGTGCAGGTCGGCGACAACGTCACGGTGTCGGGCCTTTCGGGCGTGGTCGAGAACGTCTCGATCCGTACCATGCGGCTGCGCGCCGGCGACGGCTCGGTGCATGTGGTGCCGTTCAGCGCGGTGACGACGATCACCAACTCCAGCCGCGGCGCCGGCAATGCCGCGGTCAGCGTCAACGTGTCCTACAAGGAGGACACCGACCGCGCCGGCGAGGTGCTGAAGGACATCGTCGCCCAAATGCGCCAGGAGACGGCGTATCGCGCATTCATCCGAGGCGACCTCGAATTGTGGGGCGTCGACAAGGTCGACGGCTCGGTCGTGACCATCGTCGGCCAGATCCGCTGCACCGATAGCGGCCGCTGGGCGGTGCAACGCGAGTTCAACCGCCGCATGAAACGGCGCTTCCAGGAGGAGGGCATCGAGATCGCCTCGATGGGCCAGACCATCCTGATGCAGCTTCCCTCACCCTCCGAGCCCGATACCAACGCCCAGCCGCGCCGCGCGGCGGGGTGATTCCTGACCCTCATCCTGAGGAGCCCGCATAGCGGGCGTCTCGAAGGATGTAGGCTACAGACGGCCTCATGGTTCGAGACGCGCATTCGCGCTCCTCACCATGAGGGGCATTATCCGTCTCACGGTTGCGACACGTCTCGCGACCGTGAGACGGTCGCGGCGCTCCTGAGCCCGAAGACCGGCGCGCAGCCGGCCGAAATCCGGCTGTTCTCACCCATTCCCTGCGACTTCCTCCGCTGGCACAGCGCTTGCTGATCGTCATGCAATGCGCGGCAAGACGCATTGCACGACTGAACCCAACGCGAAGGAAGGAAACGCACATGGAGCTTGGCTACTTCACCATGCCCTCGCACCCGCCGGAGTGCGGATTGAAGGAGGGCCACGACTGGGACCTGCAGACGCTGCGCTGGCTCGACGAGCTCGGCTATCAGGAAGCCTGGATCGGCGAACACCACACCGCGCCGTGGGAGCCGCACCCGTCGCCTGACCTGCTGGTGGCGCAGGCGCTGCTGCAGACCAAGAATCTGCGCATCGGGCCCGGCGGCTTCCTGCTGCCGTATCATCATCCCGCCGAACTCGCGAACCGCGTTGCGATGCTCGATCATCTCTCGAACGGGCGCCTCAACTTCGGCGTCGCGGCCTCGGGCCTGCCGAGCGACTGGGCGATGTTCAATGTCGACGGCATGTCGGGCCAGAACCGCGACATGACCCGCGAGGCGCTCGAGATCATCCTGAAGATGTGGTCCGAGCCGGGACCCTGGACGCACAAGGGCAAATATTGGACGGTGAGCAAGCCGGACACGATGTTCGACTTCCTCAAGCCGCACATCAAGCCGTTGCAGGGCCCGCACCCGCCGATCGGCGTCGCCGGCCTGTCGAAGAACTCGGACACGCTGAAGCTCGCCGGCGAGCGCGGCTTCATCCCGATGAGCCTCAACCTCAACCCGGCCTATGTCGGCAGCCACTGGGATTCGGTCGAGGCGGGCGCGGCCAAGACCGGCCGCAAACCGAGCCGCAAGGACTGGCGGCTGGTGCGCGAGGTGTTCGTGGCGGATACCGACGAGGAGGCGTGGAAGCTGTCGACCGGCGACATGATGGGCCGGATGATGAGCGAGTACTTCCTGCCGCTGCTCGGCCATTTCGGCTTCAAGGACTATCTGAAGCATGCGCCCGACGTGCCCGATAGCGACGTCACCGTCGAATATTGCGCGCGCCGGAATTGGATCGTCGGCTCGCCCGCGACGGTCACCGAGAAGATCGAGAAGATCTACCGGGAGGTCGGCGGCTTCGGCGTCCTCTGTGTGTTCGGCTTCGACTACAAGCACAAGCCGGAAGCCTGGCGGCACTCGCTGGACCTGCTCAAGAACGAGGTGATGCCACGGCTGAAGCATCTCGGCGCCGAGTTCGAGAAGGCTGCATGACAGCTGCGCGGGGTGCGGGGCTTGCCTCGCACCCCGCGTCGCATATCTTGAACGAAGTGTTTTTTACCGAAGCATGATCCGGAGAAGTGCAAAGCGGTTTTCCGGGCAAGATCATGCTCAAACAGGGCTTGCGGCATGACGGTCGACGCACAGAGTTTCAAGCAGGCGATGCGCCATTGCGCGGGCGCTGTGGCGCTGGTGACGGTCGGCTCCGAGACCGGGCAGCGCACGGGCCTGACCGTGACCTCGGCCTGCTCGCTGTCGGACAATCCGCCTTCGGTGCTGGTCTGCGTTAACCGTAACGCCAGCGCGCATCAGCGCATCCGCGAGGAGCGCCATTTCGTCATCAACTTCCTGAACGAGGACCACGCGCTGCTGGCGCTGACCTTCTCCGGCCAGAAGGGCGTCAACGGCGACGACCGTTTTGCGTTTGGGCGCTGGACCACCGGCGCTACCGGCGCCCCGGTGCTGGAGGATGCCGTCGCGGCGTTCGACTGCATGCTGGCGCAGGAGCTCGAGACCAAGACCCATTCGATCTTCATCGGCGAGGTCCAGCACGTCCGCGCCGCGACCACGGTCGATCCGCTGATCTATCTGCGCAGCGGCTTCCAGAGCGTGCGCAATATCCATGATCCGGTCGAACTCGGCGACCTCGACGCACGGCGTGTCAGCTGGAACGAGTTTTCGTAAGGCTTGCGCTTGAGGCCTTCCCCGGCATTTCCTGATGGTCTGCGCGCCGGCCATCTCGCCCGACAGCAATTCGGTTGCCTGAGACCTGCTGCTCCGCAGCGAGCCTAATCCTCGAACAGCCCGCGCTCATTGGCAAAGATGTCCGCGAGATGCCGGGCAACGGTGCCGACGAGAGGGTCATTTCGGTCGCGGCGCCGGGTGACGAGCCAAAGTTCGCGTGGCGGCGGGGCGTGCGCGAGTTTGCAGGCACACAGCTTCCGTTCGGCCCTGCCGATGAAATGCGGAAGCAGGGCTACGCCTGCGCCGGCCTGTGCGGCCGCGGCCTGGGCGGCCTGGTTGCTGGTCCGGAAGGACATGCGCGCATGGGGAAATTTCCGGGACAACCACAGCGCTTCGGGAAGATGGGCATTGGCCTCGTCGAAACCGACGAACACGGGCTCGTCGCCGGCGTCGATCCTGCGGCGGCAATTGGCGGTCGCGTAGAAGCCGAAACCCATCGACACGAGTTGCCTGGCGATGACGTCGCCGTCCTCCGGACGGCCAAATCGCAGGGCGATGTCTGCCTCGCGCCTTTCGAGGCTGACGGTTCGAAAGTCGGTTGCCAGATCGATGTCGAGTCCCGGCTGCTGCCTGGACAGCCTGGCGAGGCGATGGACGAGGAAGTTCTGCGAGAGGCTCGGGGGCGCGTTGATGCGGACAAGCCCGGTCGGCGCGCCCGACGTGCCTCTGTGGCCAAGCCTTGCTGCCGCGACCTCCATATCGTTGGCGGCATCGAGCATGCGCGCGCCTCTCCGGGTGAGGACGTAACCGTCGGGACGCCGTTCGACCAGCCGTTCGCCGATCGCGGTCTCCAGCGACTTCACGCGGCGGGCGACGGTCGCATGGTTCACCGAGAGCGCACGCGCGGCTCCCGACAGGCTGCCGTGGCGGGCAAGCGCGGCGAATAGCCGGACATCCTCCCAATCGATCGCTGTGCGATTTTGATCAGCCATTGAGAAAGAATAGCGAATTCCGCTCAGGACGGGGAGCTGGTTATTTGGGCTGACAATTGCGCGGGAACAGTTCATGGCGGCACCGAATCTCACCTTGACCCTGGTCGGCGGTCCGACCGTGCTCATCGAGTACGACGGGTTTCGTCTGCTGACGGACCCCACCTTCGATCCTCCTGGCGAGTATCAGGGAGCGTACAGCCCGGTGCGGCACAGGAAGACGGACGGGCCGGCCCTTTCGGTCGAACGGATCGGCAAGCTCGACGCAGTCTTGCTCAGTCACGACCACCACTTCGACAATCTCGACAATGCCGGCCGCGCGCTTCTTCCGCACGCTGGCACAACTTACACGACGAATTCCGGCGCGCAGCGTCTCGGCGGGAACGCGTTGGGCCTTGCTCCATTCGAGACCCGCGTCCTCGAGAGCGAACGCAAGAAATTGTTTGTGACCGCCACGCCGGCCCGCCATGGACCGATCGGGGTCGACGCCGGCGACGTGGTTGGATTTGCGCTCGGCGCCGAGCAGCCGGGAGACCTGCTTTACGTCACCGGCGATACGCTTTGGTTCGAAGGCACCGCCGAGGTCGCGAGGCGGTTTTCGCCCAAGCTCGTCGTGCTGTTCACGGGCGCCGCGGAGCCCCGTGGCCGTTTCCATATGACGATGGGCAGCGAGGATGCGCTGGAGGCCGCGCACGCCTTTCCCGACGCAGCACTTGTCGCGGTCCACAACGAAGGTTGGGGCCATCTGCGCGAAAGCCAGGACCAGCTTTTGGACGTCTTCGCCAAGTTCAATCTGGCGGGCCGTCTGATCCGGCTTGAAAAGGGCAAGCCGCTGCCGCGGTCATGGTGAACCGGCCGTGGCAGAGCCTGAACAAGGGCTGACCGCGGCGCCGCGTTTGATGGCGTGGGCCCGGCGCGGCCGTGCGACCGCTGGCCGGGCCAACGCTCATGTGAGGCGTCGCGGTCCTTGCCGCGGTCCCGCGGACGTGCGCTGCTATGACCCCGGCGTTCTCACGACCAGTTTGATGTTCAGAAGATTGACCCCCTTGAACGGGTTCGGCGCGCTTTCGATCGTTCCTGTGCCCGTCGCATTCGCATAGGCGCCCGTGCCCGAAAGGATCGTATATTCGCCGTTTGATTTTCCGTCCTTGATCGCGCCGGTGTAGCGCGCCGTGATCGCGCCTTCCTCGAACGTGTAGGTGCTGTAACCGTAATAGGAGCCCGAGCCCTTCAGCATGTCTCCTGAATGGACGAACTCCTTCACCCCGATATGGCCATCACTGAAGACGGCGACACCAAAGAACTTGCCGGAAACGACCGTCTGCCCTTCGACGTTTGCTGCCTCGATGACTTTGACGTCGACAGGCTTGGTGACGAGCTTGAACTCGAGCACCTTCTCACCCGCTACGGCGGTCGACCCCGCAACGACGATTGCCACGCTGGAAACGAAAAAGGTGATAAAATTCCGCATAGACTCCTCCTGCGTTTGCTGAAATCAAATCAAGGAGTGCACAGCGGGCTACATGTCATGCCCAGCATTTGCGTTGCAGCACGAAAGAGAGCCCGCGGTGATTTCCCGGCAGCGGCCGAAGCTTTCGGTACCCCAGCACGCTGGCTGGAACGCACGCATTAGTTTACGCGACGGTAGAAGGTTCAGCAAGCGTAGCCACCAACGGCTCGTGCGCATCAGATGACGCACCAGATGGCAGGTTCCGCGACATCAGAACAGCCGTGGCGTGCTATAGTGTGGTTGCATGCGAGAGAGCGACCGAGGAGGGCGCGCGAATCACCAATCCTTCTCCCCGCTGCCGTGGTCGGCCGCGCGCGCGGCAACCATCGAAGTTGCGGCGGATCGACATACCCATGACGATTGCCGGCGGTGAATCCGGCAAGCATGTCTCGAGAAACCTCGTCACCGACAAGGAGTATCACCATGAAGATCGTTGTGATCGGCGGTACCGGACTGATCGGCTCAAGGACCGTTGCCATTCTGCGCCAGCGCGGCCATGACGTCGTCGCCGCCTCGCCGAAAAACGGCATCAATGCGATCACCGGCGAGGGGCTGAAGGAGGCGCTGGCCGGCGCGACGGTCGTGATCGACCTCGCCAATTCGCCGTCGTTCGAGGACAAGGCGGTGATGGAATTCTTCGAAACCTCCGGCCGCAACCTGCTGACGGCGGAGAAGCCGGCCGGCGTCAGGCACCATGTCGCGCTGTCGATCGTCGGGACCGACCGCACGCCCGAGAACGGCTACTTCCGCGCCAAGGTGGCGCAGGAGAAGCTGATCGAGGCGTCCGGGATTGCCTACACCATCATCCGCGCGACCCAGTTCATGGAATTCGTCGGCGCGATTGCCGATGCGAGCGCAGCTGGAAACACCGTCAGGCTCTCGCCCGGCCTGTTCCAGCCGATCGCGGCGGAGGACGTTTCCGCGCTCGTCGCCGATATCGCGCTCGAGCCGCCGCGCAACGGCATCGTCGAGATCGCAGGTCCCGACCGCGCGCCGTTCAACGAGATCGTGGCGCGCTACCTGAAGGCAAAAGGCGATCCGCGCGAGGTGGTCAAAGATCCTGACGCGCTCTACTGGGGCGGCCGGGTCGAGCAGCACTCGCTGGTGCCGCTCGGCGAGGCGCGCCTCGGCCGCATCGATCTGAACGAATGGCTGCGCCGCGCGCGGCCGGCGGCGTGACGGTATCAGCTATTTGAGCCACACCAGCAGCGGAACGGGCGCGCGTCCTTCGCAGGACAGCGTGCCCTCGTAATTGCGCATCTTGCGGGCGCTGTAGGTGCAGGGCGCGCCGTCCAGCACCAGTTCGGCCGTGACCTGCGAATCCGCACCCGTGATTTGCAGCTTGATCTCTCCGGCGCGTTCGTCCGGTCCGTCCTGCGTGCAGATGCCCACATGCTTCATCTTGAGCGGTCCGGAAAACTGCCTGGGCGTGCCCGGCGCGCTTTCGGTGAGATGTCCGGTCAGCTCCCATTCGCCGAGCACGCCGGCCTGGCCGAGGATCTCCATCGCGCCAACCGGCAGCACCTGGCAAAGCGATAGCGCAACGACGCCGAGCAGCGCCGCACCACCGTTGCGCCATGTCGTCCGTGGCATCACAGCTTGCTTCCGGTCGTCTGGTGCAATTCGATCAGCTCCGGCCGCGATAGATCCGAGCCCGCGGTGAGCCGGGCAATCTGCACTGCGCATTCCTGCGTCTTGGCCTGATCGCCGGCCGCCTTGGCGCTCTTGATCATGCCGAGATAAGTCGCCAGCCGGTTGGGCTCCTTCTTGAGCACGGCCTCGTAGGCGGCGAGCGCCTCCCTGGCCATGCCGCGATCGAGCAGCATCGCCGCGTAGAGCTCGCGCGCCGGCGCCAGCGGTCCCGGGGTGACGGGATGTTTCTCGGTCTTGTCTTCCGCCTCCGCGGCGGCATTCATCGCGCCGAGCGCCTCGTCGTACTTGCCGTCGGCGTACAGCACCCAGGCGCTCGCGATCTGCTGCTGGATGTCGACGATGTTGGACCAGTAGGCGTCCTTCGTGTCCTTCAACTTGTCGCGCAGCTCGACCAGCTTCGCGACATCGGCCTTGGCGGCGGCGGGGTCACCGGAGCGCGCGGCGCCGACCGCGCGGGCGAAATAGGTGATGGCGTCAGCATAGGCGTATTTGGTCGGATGCACTTCAAGCGCGGCAGCACCCTTCCAGTCGCCGCGTTCGAAGACATAGCGGGCCTGGCTTGCCGCCACCGCGAAGGGGCCTGCGAACCGGTCGAGCTTGAACTGGAGCTTGCCGAGCTCGTCGACCACCGCACGCGCCTCCTTGTCCTGCCCGAGCTGCAGATACGCATAGACCAGATAGTCCATCGCGTGCGCCTGGTCCTGCTGCTCGCCGTCTTCCTTGGCGATGCGCGCGGATTCCTTGTTCGAGGCGATCGACTCCTTCCAGTAGCCGACGCGCGTGAAGATGTGCGACGGCATGTGCTGGGCGTGCGGCGCGTGTTCGGCGATCTTGGCATAGCGCATCGCCGCGGGGAGGCCCTTCGCCGCGAGCGCCGGGTAGTCGTAGAGATGGATCAGATAGTGGGCGATGCCGGGGTGCTCGGGCTGGCGCGTGAAGATCGGTTCGAGCAGCGCCGCGCCCTTCAGCTGGTTGGCGTAGGTCTTGTCGCCCGGCGAGGCCGCGACGTTGAGCGTGATCGCATAGGCGATCTGCGCCTCGTCATCGTCGGCATAGTGCGTCGCGACCTGCTCTTCGGCGGCGAGGAATCGCTGCACGCGGGTGCGGTGATCGACCTTGTCGTAGTCGACATACATCGCCGCGATCGCATCGATGTATTCCCGCTCGCGCGGGGTGCCAGCATTCAGCGCCTGGCCTTTTTTCGCAGCTTCAAGGCCGAGCGGAAGGTTTTCCGGTGGCGGCGGCGCGTGCGGATTGTAGAGATAGCTGAGCGCGATCCCCCAATAGGCGATGGCGCATTGCGGGTCGGCCTCCAGCACCTCCTCGAAGGTGCGTCGCGATGCGCTGTACCAGAACGAATGCTGATACAGCATGGCGCGATCGAACAGCTCCTGCGCTTCAGGCTTGCAGGATGTTACAAAATGGACTTTGCCCAATCGTTGCTCAGGAGAATCCGAGGCGGCAGGCTGCGAAATGGTCGCGGCAATGAGGCCAACGACCACAGCGAGGGGAAACCGTGTCATGGAACCCGCTCCGTGGCGTTGAAGGCGAAAACCGTACGATATCACCTTTCCCGCACCGCCGGAACAGCAGGGGCCGTTCTGGTCTAGCTGTCCAGCGCGATCCCTAACGCCTTGATCTTCCGGTACAACGTCGCGCGGCTGAGCCCGAGCGCCCTGGCAGCGTCCGTCACTCTTCCGTCATTGGCGCGCAATGCATCGACGATCGCGGTGCGCTCGCGCGCTGCGTGATCGGCCTCCGCACCGCGTGCGCCGAACGGTGGCAGATCTAGATCGGCCTCGGTGATGACGCCGTCCTCCGCGGTGGCGCCGGCGAGCCGCAGCACGTGGCGAAGCTGGCGCATGTTGCCGGGGAACGGATAGGCCGTCAGCTGCGCCCAGGCGTCGGCCGCGATGCGGCAGTGCGGCGCTTCCTCGTCGGCGATCTGCGCGATGACGTCCTTGCGGTCGGCGCGCTCGCGCAACGCGGGCAGGCGGATCTCCATGCCGCGCAGCCGGTAATACAGATCGGAGCGGAAGCTGCCGTCCTCGGCCATCCGCGCCAGATCACGGTGCGTGGCGCTGATCAGGCGGATGTCGACGGCGACAGGCTTCAGCGCGCCGAGCGGCCAGACCTCGCGGTTTTCCAGCACGCGGAGCAGCCGGGTTTGCAGCGAAAGCGGCATGTCTCCGATCTCGTCGAGGAACAGCGTGCCGCCAGAGGCCTGCACGATCAGCCCCTTCGATCCCTCGCGCCGCGCGCCGGTGAAGGCGCCGGCCTCGTAGCCGAACAGCTCGGCATCGATCAGGCTCTCCGGCATCGCCGCGCAGTTCAGCGCGACATAGTTGCGGCCGGCGCGATTGCTCGCGGCATGGATGGCGCGCGCGAACACGTCCTTGCCGGCGCCGGTCTCGCCATGCAGCAGGATCGGCAGATCGAGATTGCCGACCGTCATCAGCCGCTTCACGCCCTTGATCAGCACGGGATCGCGGCCCGCCAGCCTGTGCAGGCCGGAAAACTGTCCGGCCGGCTTTTCGCGCGGCGGCGTGGATGGTGGACGCGGCGAACGCGCCCGCATCGGCGGCGCCAGATGGCCGCGTCCCCACGGCGTGCCGTCGGCGCGGCGCAGCGCGACCGGCTCGTCCGCGGCCCGCGTCGCGCGATCGTCCAGTTGAATGAGATGCGACAGGTCGATGCCGTCCTCGATCATCGCGTCGGTCAGGCCGAACGCCGCGCGTGCGGTGCGGCACGCGCCGACCACGCGGCGGTCGTCGTCATAGGCCAGCATGCCGTGCCCGTCGCCGGGCAGCATCGCGATCCAGGAGGCGCGGTAGCGCCGGCGGAAGAACGACTGCTCGATCCGCCGCGTCGCCTCCGTGGTGACGGCGAGCGCCAGTTCATGCGCGCTGCGGCCGAGGTCGCTGCGGCACGAGGTGATGTTGACGGCACCGGCGAGGCGGCCGGCATGATCGAACAGCGGCGACACCGCGCAGGTGAACATGTGCCACTGCTCGCGGAAATGCTCGTCGCCATGCACCAGGATCGGCCGCTTCTCGGCGAGCGCGGTGCCGAGCCCGTTGGTGCCCTCGAACGTCTCGGCGAAGTTCGAGCCGGTGTAGATCTTCCATTCCAGGAACATCCGCGCATAGTCGCCCCCGGGCAGCCGGCTCACCAGCATGGTGGCGTTGGGATCGGCGAGGTTGACGCAGTAGCCGGAGTCGTGGAGCACGCGGGCGAGGTCCTCGAGCTCGGGGATCGCGACCTGGATCAAATCCTCCATCGGCTCGGCGAGGTGTCGGACCTCGGCCTCGGTCAGGGTCTGCGGCGGGCCGCGCCGGGCCGGATCGAGATTGTGACTGACCACGCAGCGCCGCCAGGACGCGGCAATCCGTGTCTCGGTGTCGACGCCGGCCACCTGGTTGGCCGCCGACAAAACACGGGCGACGTGATTTGAGGCCGAAAGATTGGCCATCCAGAGGTCTCCACCCCTAATTTTCCGCGAAGTCTGGCAGTCCGCGGCCGAATGTCAATTGGCCGGCGGGGTCGCGGGGAGGGGGCGTTTGGGGGGTCAGCTCTGTCCAGCGGATCAGCGAAGCGTAATCCGCCATTCCGCGTGCGGATCGGCTCCAACCTCCCCTTGAAAAGGGGAGGTCGCTTTGCTCGCCAGAGCAAAGCGGGTGGGGATCTGCTCTCTCGGCTTGCAGCATCGCCTGTGGCTGACCCCCATCCCGACCTTCCCCCTTTCAGGGGGAAGGCGTAGCCCGGATTACGCTGCGCTCCATCCGGGCTACGGGGATGACTTCACCTCGCCCGCCGTAAGCAGCACGAACGAACGCCCCGCCGCCTTGTACGTGCCGTCGAACGCAAACTGCGCGCCCGGCGGCTCTTCCGGCGCATTGGTATCCAGCAGCAGCGACCAGCGCGGGCCGGCTGACGTCGGCGGCAGCTTGAAGTCGACCTCGCCGTCATAGCTGTTGAGGATGACAAGCACGGTGTCGTCCTCGCCCTCGCGCGCGATCGCGGTCTTGCGCGCGCGGCCGTCGAGCACGACGCCGAAACATTTGATCCAGCCGGTGGTCCAGTCGGCCTGCGTCATCTCCACGCCTGCCGTGTTGATCCAGACCACGTCGCGGATCTCGAGCTGCGGATCGCGATCGCCGGAGAGGAAGCGGCTGCGGCGCAGGATCGGATAGTCGCGCCGCAGCTTGATCATCCGCTTGGTGAAAGCGAGCAGCTTCCCGGCGTCGTCGGAAAAATTCCAGTCGAACCACGAAATGTCGTTGTCCTGGCAGTACGCATTGTTGTTGCCGCGCTGGGTACGGCCGAACTCGTCGCCGCCGAGCAGCATCGGCGTGCCCTGCGAGGCCAGCAGCGTCGTCAGCATGTTGCGCTTCTGCCGTTCGCGCAACGTGCGGATATCCGGATTGTCGGTCGGGCCCTCGGCGCCGCAATTCCAGGAGTGGTTGTCCGACGAGCCGTCATTGTTGTTCTCGCCGTTGGCCTCGTTGTGCTTGTTGTTGTAGCTCGCCCAGTCGTTCAGGGTGAACCCGTCATGGGCGGTGATGAAGTTGACGCTGGCCCAGGTGCGGCGGCCCTCGCGGTTGAACACGTCGTGCGAGCCGAGCAGCCGCGGCGCCAGCGCGCCGGGCGCCGCCTCGCCGCGCCAGAAATCGCGCACGACGTTGCGATACTTGTCGTTCCATTCCGCCCAGCCTGGCGGGAAGCCACCGACCTGGTAGCCGCCGGGACCGCAGTCCCAAGGCTCGGCGATCAGCTTGACGGTCGCGAGCAGCGGGTCCTGGTTCATCGCCTTCAGGAAGCCGGACTGCTCGTCGAAGCCGTAGACCTCGCGCGCCAGGATGGTGCCGAGATCGAAGCGGAAGCCGTCGACGTGCATGTGGCCGGCCCAGTAACGCAGGCTGTCCATCACCATCTGGATCACCCGCGGATGCGACAGGTTCACCGTGTTGCCGGTGCCGGTGTCGTTGATGTAGTAGCGCCGCTTGTCCGGCAGCAGCCGGTAATAGCTCGCATTGTCGATGCCCTTGAACGACAGCGTCGGGCCGCGCTCATTGCCTTCGGCTGTATGGTTGTAGACGACGTCGAGGATCACCTCGAGGCCGGCGCCATGCAGCCGCGACACCATCTCCTTGAATTCGCGCAGGCTGTTCGGCACGTCGGCGGCGTAGCGCGGATCCGGCGCGAAGAAGCCGATGGTGTTGTAGCCCCAGTAATTGGTGAGGCGCTTGTCGAGGAGGTTGCTGTCGTTGATGAAGGAATGCACCGGCAGCAGCTCGACCGAGGTGATGCCGAGCGCCTTGAGATGATCGATCGCGGCGTTCGAGCCGAAGCCGGCATAGGTGCCGCGCAAATGTTCGTCGACGCCCGGGTGCTGTTTGGTAAACCCCTTGACGTGGGTCTCGTAGACCACGGTCTCGTCCCAATGCACGTCCTGCCGCTGCGCTTCCTGGACCCAGTCGAAATTGGGATCGACCACCACGCATTTCGGCATGAACGGCGCGCTGTCGCGCTCGTCGAAGGTGAGGTCGTCGCCGCTCTCCATCTTGTAGCCGAACGCCGCCGGATTCCAGGTCAGGCTGCCGGCATGGGCGCAGGCGTAGGGATCGAGCAGCAGCTTGTTCGGATTGAAGCGGTGGCCGCCGTCCGGCTGGTAGGGACCGTAAATGCGATAGCCGTAGAACGTCCCCGGCTGCACGCCGTTGATGAAGCCGTGAAACACCTGGTCGGTATATTCGGGCAGCTCGAAGCGGTGGGTCTCGCGCTCGCCGTCGAACAGGCAGACCTCGACCTTGGTGGCGTTGGCGGAAAACACCGCGAAGTTGGTGCCGTGGCCGCTCCAGTGGGCGCCCAGCGGATAGGGCAGCCCCTCCTCAATGACGTAATCGGACATCGGTCCCCCAGCCATGAGATCAACCTGCAACAAACGCCGCCGCGCGGAAAACGTTGCATGGGCTAGTTTAGCGTCAGTTGCGCTTGGTTCGTATGACGCGGACGGAACGAGATGCAAGGCTCGGCAAGAGATGTCGCGAGAATGCGGACGTATGACTCTCCGCCACAATCTCGATGTCGTCCCGGGCAAGCGCAGCGCGACCCGGGACCCATAACCACGAAAGCAAATTGGCTTGCAAAGCTGGAGCCACGGTGTGCTTCGACAACGCAACCCCGTGGTTATGGGTCCCGGCCCCCGTGCGCAATTGCGCACTAGGCCGGGACAACAGCGGAGGGCTTGTCGAGTCCAATGCTAAATCAACCGCATGCCCTTGAAGCTGGTATGCCCGTTCTTGCCGACGATGATGTGGTCGTGCACGGCGATCCCGAGCGGCTTGGCGATGTCGATGATGGCCTTCGTCATCTGGATGTCGGCCTGCGACGGCGTCGGGTCGCCGGACGGATGATTGTGCACCAGGATCAGTGCGGTGGCGGACAATTCCAGCGCGCGCTTGATCACCTCGCGCGGATAGACCGGGGTGTGATCGACGGTGCCGGTCTGCTGCACCTCGTCGGCGATCAGCTGGTTGCGCTTGTCGAGGAACAGGAGGCGGAACTGCTCCTTGTCGGCGAACGCCATGCCGGTGCGGCAATAGTCGATGACGTCGTCCCAGGATGACAGCGCGATGTTGCGCCTGATCTCGCCCTTGGCGATCCGGCCGGCGGCGGCGGCGAGCAGCTTGATCTGGTTGATCGAGGCATCCTTGACGCCCTCGACCTCGCGCAGCCGCGCCACCGGCGCGTGCACCACCTCGGCGAAGGAGCCGAACTTCTTCAACAGCGCCTTGGCCAACGGCTTGGTGTCGCGGCGCGGAATCGCGGCGAACAGCGCCATTTCCAATAGCTCGTAGTCGGTCAGCGCGTCGGGCCCGGCCGCATAGAAGCGCTCGCGCAGCCGTTCGCGATGGCCGTGATAATGCGGCGTCTCGCCGGCTTCGTCGTCGCTGGTATCGGGCTTGGCGGGCATCGGCCACAACCATGCCGTGCCTGCCGCATTTTGCAAGGGCCGATGCCGGGGGGGCGATGCCGCTCCGGTTTGCCACGACGCGACCGGCGAATTACCGTCGGCTGCAACGGTTCGAGAGCAAAGAGGGGGAGGGCGGCGTGACATCATTCAAGGTGATCCGCTCGCGCGCCGAGAAGCGCAAGGGCGGGCCGAAGGCGCTGGAGAAGCTGTTGCGGCCGCCGGCGGGCGCCAAGGCGCTGGCCAAGCTTGGCGACGACCGCGTGCTGGCCGAGATGACCAGGCGCGTGTTCTGCGCGGGCTTTGCCTGGAGCGTGATCGACGCCAAATGGCCGGGCTTCGAGGAGGCGTTCCTCGGCTTTCAGCCCGCCAAGCTCGCCTTCAAGCCCGACGAATTCTGGGAGAAGCTTGTCAGCGACGCCAGGATCGTGCGCAACGGCGCCAAGATCATGTCGGTGCGCGACAACGGCCGCTTCGTGCAGGAGATCGCGCGCGAGCATGGCAGCTTCGGCAAATTCCTTAGCGCCTGGCCGTCATCGGATGAGGTCGGACTGCTCGAGCTATTGGCCAAGCGCGGCAGCCGGCTCGGCGGCAACACCGGACAGATGCTGCTGCGCTTCCTCGGTTGGGACGGTTTCGTCACGTCGCGCGACGTCGTCGCCTGCCTGCGCGATGCCGGCCTCGATATCGCCGAGGAGGTCAAGTCGAAGCGCGATCTCGCCAGGGTGCAGGCGCAGTTCAACGCCTGGGCGGAGGAGACCGGACTGTCCTATCTGCATCTGTCGCGGATCTGTGCGATGTCGATCGGAGAGAACCATACGCCCGAGGAGATCGTCGAGCGCACGCGGAGCGACTACTGAACTTGCCGAGGATGACTGGACCTGGATCCGATTACACCTGAACCCGATTACACCTGAACCCACGGCTTCTCGCCATGGCGTTCGGACAGCGTGAAGATCTCGACGCCGTCGGCGGTGACGCCGACCGAGTGCTCGAATTGCGCCGACAGCGAACGGTCGCGGGTCACCGCGGTCCAGCCGTCGGACAGGATCTTCACATGCGGCTTGCCGAGATTGATCATCGGCTCGATGGTGAAGAACATGCCGGGCTTCAAGGGCGCGCCCTCGCCGGGGCGGCCGATATGGATGATGTTCGGCTCGTCGTGGAACAGGCGGCCGAGGCCGTGGCCGCAGAAGTCGCGCACCACGCTCATGCCCTGCGGTTCGACATAGCTCTGGATGGCATGGCCGATATCGCCGGTGGTGGCGCCGGGCTTCACCGCGGCGATGCCGCGCATCATCGCCTCATAGGTCACCTCGATGAGCCGCTCGGCCTTCCGCGCGATGGCGCCGATCGCATACATGCGGCTGGAATCACCGTACCAGCCGTCGACGATGAAGGTGACGTCGACATTGACGATGTCGCCTTCCTTCAGCGGCCGGTCGCCCGGCATGCCGTGGCAGACCACGTGGTTGATCGAGGTGCAGGTCGAGTAGCGATAGCCGCGATACATCAGCGTCGCCGGATAGGCGCCGTGGTCGAAGGCGAACTTGCGGACGAACTCGTCGATGACCGAAGTCGGGATGCCCGGCTTGACGATATCGGTGAGCGCGTCGAGGCATTTCGACACCAGGGCGCCCGCCTTGCGCATGCCGGCAAAGCCGCTCGGTCCGTGCAGCTTGATCTGGCCGGTCTTGCGAAGCGAGGTGTCGGTGGCGTCGATATAGCTCATGGGCGGGCTGTTTCTGCGGGCAAGGGGCTGATTTCAGGCCCTAATTTAATGATCGGCGCGCCCGGCGCAAGCCAAGCTTGGGCATGGGGACATGTCCAAACGGCTTGATTTCCGGGCACAATTCGGAACAGCGGCCACCGCTCCTGCAAAAAGATTGTGCTCGAGGGTCAGTTCGAGACCTCGACCACGCTCTCGACCGGCAGCGCGCCGCCGCGGATGCGGAGTTCCCGCACCGGGTAGGGCACCCGGATGCCCTGCTGCTTGAAGGCGTCCCACAGCGCCAGCATGACGTCGCTCTTCACATTGTCCATGCCATCGGGGTCGGCAATCCAGAAGGTCAGCGAGAACTTCATGCCGAGCTCGGCGAATTCGGTGAGGATGCAGTTCGGCGGCTTGCCCTTGAGCGCGCGGGCATGGGCCGCGGCGGTATCGATCGCGAGCTTGCAGACCAGCCTTGGATCGGCGTCGTAGTTGACGGCGAAAGCGATCTTCACCAGCGTATTCTTGTCGGTGTAGGTCCAGTTGGTGACCTTCTGCGTCACGAGGTCCTCGTTCGGGATCAGGAACTCGCGGCCGTCGCCGGCGGCGACCGAGATGTAGCGGGTTTTCATCGCGCTGATGCGGCCCTGGCTGTCGCCGATGGTGACGAGGTCGCCCGGCTTCACCGACTTGTCGACCAGCAGAATGATACCCGAGATGAAGTTGGCGACGATCTTCTGCAGGCCGAAACCGATGCCGACGCCGACGGCGCCGGACAGCACCGCCAGCGCCGACAGATTGATCCCGACCGCGCTCAAGGCAATGGCGACCGCGACCACCATCAGGCCGATGCGAATGATCTTGACCAACAACACCTGGATCGACGGGGTCAGGTCGGTCGAGCGGGTGATCTGGCCGTCGATGAAATTGCTGGCGATATTGCTCAGCCACAGCGCCACGATCAGCAGCGCGCCGGCCTTGATCAGCAGCAGCGGCGTCAGCCGCAGACCGCCCACCACGACGGCGAACGAATCCAGCGTCTCGGCGGCCCAGTCGAGCTGGCCGATGATGCTGAGCGCGGCAACCACCCAGGCTGCGATCGAGACCAGCTTGACGATGAAGGCGTTGTCGATCACCGAGGTGACGAGGCGGATCACCAGCCAGGCCAGCGCCAGCTTGGCGGAGACCGCGATCAGATAGCTGCGGCTCGGCCAGGTCGCGTGCCACATCACGATGCGCGAGATGATCATCAGGACCGCGAACACGGCGGTGGAGGCGCTCTTCACCATCACGCGGGCGAAGTGCCGAAGCGGCAGCGGCCAGCGCATCGCCAGCGACGCCATGTCGACCCGCGCATGAATGGCGGTATCGGCGGCGTAGGCGAGGCCCGCGGCGGCGAGGATGATGCCGAACTGCAGATAGAACCAGGGCGAGGCGACCTCGGCGCCAACCGAGCGCGCCGCCATTTGGATCGATTCCAGGACGTCCTTCAGGCTCATGTCCATCGGCAAATTCTCAACTTGCAGTGCGGGTCAGCCAAATGTGATTCGAATGCCCAGCGAGAATCCCACAAAGGCGCTCACGCGACCATCGATACAACACAGTGTCGAGGCGACCTAGGGCATGTTGAAGCTGGGTCGAATCGGCGCCGCGAAGATGCTGCGCTCCCTCTCCCGCTTGCGGGGGAGGGCTGGGGTGGGGGTTCTCTCCGCGAGTCGCATCGAGGAGAGAGCCCCCACCCGCATCGCATCTACGATGCGATGCGACCTCCCCCGCAAGCGAGGGCTTTGCGCAAAGGCGAATCTGCGATTCTCTAAGACCGATCTGAAGGGGGAGGCGGGGATGGCGTATCGGCAGGTTGGTCAAGCGAGCTTCGCAGATG
>Ga0315911_1000038_pt1 | contig 56296 bp, 53 predicted proteins | sample Edanod1MG_FD_207737 | JGI IMG/M metagenome (GOLD analysis project Ga0315911, IMG submission 207737) | Root nodule microbial communities collected in Santa Monica, California, United States - Edamame nodules 1 | ecosystem: Host-associated > Plants > Roots > Nodule | place: USA: California... | reverse complement strand
CCCTGTGGATCGCGCCGACGCCGGGCTCGTAACTCCGGTCGGGCTACGCCCTCCCTGCGTCACGAGCCCGGCGAAGCTCTCTCATCCTGATTGACGCTCCACTGTCACCCTGATTGCCGCGCGGCAGTCAGAGCGCCGAGCTGAGAGCTCGGCCCGGGACCTCGGCTCTGTGGACCTGTTCGACGGCGGGAAGCGGTATCCGACGGGCCCTTCTGCAGTTGCTTGATCGGCGAGCCTGATGACCATCTCAATTAGGGATCTTCACTTTGGGCATGAGCGTCACCGACCATCCCCCATACTTGCATCTAGCGACACGGAGGTTGGTCGCTCGGAGAGTCGCCCGTTCCGCGACATGTCGAAAGCGATAATTTTCTCGTGCATATAATCAGGTCCGCCACAATGCGGCCGATCAGGTGGCATCCCAGGCGGCGCCGTCGAGGGAACCCGCCGTTATTGTGGGGCTGCCGCTGCCACGATGGGCCGCTGCTGATCATCGTCACAGGTATTCAGGATCGGGCCGCGTGACACCACAGAACATAACGCCAGTTCGCCAGGGTCGCAGTAACTGAGCACACCTGTAAAGCGCAAGGCAGCTAAAAGCACATATTTGCTAGCAAATCGGGTAAGGAGCGGAAACAAGAAGCGTCGACTTCATAGCTCCTGCTTCTCTGCCCCGGAGTCCGCCGACAGGAGCAAACTCTAGCTCTGCGAAGGCCCCAGGGCCAAGAATTCCGCTTGGGCCAGCAGTGAGAGATTAGCAACGATCGGCAAGCGGTTAATGTGTGATTACGCCGCTAGTGCGAGAATTTGAGCGCAATTTTTTTGCTCCGCCGCAGCAAACTGCCGGTTCTTTACCGGAGGACGTGGAGAGCGAGTCTCGTGCCTGCGGCGCTGAGGTTGCCTGAGAGTTAATTGGGTTTCCTCGGTAAAGCGGGTGATGGTGTGGCGCCTAGCTGCTCGGCGTGTGACGGGGTCGTCGTGGCGGAGGGAACAGGTGCCGACTCGGCCGCGACCGGTGGGGAGCGGCCGACGATAACGGTGAGCAGACCCTGGCCCCACAGCCGCTGCGCGACCTTCCTGGCGTCTTCCAACGTCACCGCATCGACGATGGTATTGTAGTTTTCGATATAGTCGATAGGTAGCTTGTCAAGCTGATGCTGCAGCAGCGTTCGCGCTAGCTTTGATGAAGAATTGAGAGCCAGCATCTTCGAGCCCTTCAGGTAAGATTTTGCATCGTCGAGTTCTTGTCGGGTCGGGCCCTCGTCGGCGATACGGCGGACCTGCTTCTCAATCTCTTCAAGCGTCTCGCCGGCACGATTGGCGCGGGTGCCGCTGTTGCCTACGAACACGGCGGAATGATTCATCCAGACCAGCTGCTGACGGACGGAATAGGCCAGCCCGCGCTTTTCGCGAACTTCGCGAAACAGCCGTGACGACAGACCGTCGCCGCCGAGAACGTGGTTGACGATATTGGCGGCCATGAAATCGGGCTTACTGCGGCGGACGCCGGGACCACCGAAAGTCACAGCCGTCTGGGCCACATCGAGCGGAATGAAGACGCGCTGCGGCGGCTTTGCTGCGACGACGTCGCGAATCGGCACCGAGTCCGCCTTGGCCGGCAGGCCGCCAAACGCCTTGTCGAGCAGTCCGCAGAGGACGTCTGGCTGAATGTCACCGACCACAGCGATCTTGAGGGTGTCTTTTGCGATCACGCGCCGGACATAGCCCTTGAGATCGGTGACGCCAATCTTCGGGACGCTCTCGAGCGTGCCTCCGGCTGGCCGAGCATAGGGATGATCGTTAAAGGCGACTTCGAGGAACTTGCGATTGGCGAGCGATGAAGGATTGTTTGAATCATTCCTAAGATTCGCGAGCAGGCTGGCACGGATCCGTTCGACATCGGCCGCGTCGAAACGGGGTAAGGTTAGTGCCATCCGTAAAAGGTCGAAGGCCTCATCCGCGTTTTCCTCGAGCGTGCGTAAGGCACCGCGGAACTGATCGCGCGTCGATCCAAAACTCAGCTCAATGGCGCGACGGTCGAGCCGCTCGTGAAAGCTCTTGGAGTCGAGATCGCCGGAGCCTTCATCGAGCAAGTCAGCGACCATGTGGCCGACGCCGGCTTTGTCGGCGGGGTCCTGTGTCGCGCCGCCGTTGAAAGCGAATTCCATCGCAATAAACGGGACAGTTGCGTCTTTGACGAACCAGGCTTCTACCCCACAGGGCGAGACCAGGCGCTGGATCTTGGCCGCGGCAACGCTCTTGGCGGCGCCGAGCGAATCTGGCGAAACAAGCATTCCAATTGACAATGAAGCTCCGCCGATGAGGACGGAACGCCGTGTAAAGGAACAGGTCATGATCGTTTCTCCGTGTGCTTTGACGTCGCTTTGGTGAGATAGCCGGTCACCGAGCGCTTCTTGTCGAGCCATTTGCGCGAGGCCTCGAGTACCTGCTCCGCCCGTACGGCGCGGATGCTGTCCGACCAGCCTCGGACGTCGTCGATGCTCAATCCGGTCGTCAGTCCGCCGCCATACCAGGTCGCGAGCTCTTCCAAGTTGTCGTGGGCATAGATTGCTTGCGCGATCAGCTGTGTCTTGACCCGCTCGAAATCCTCTGCCTGCGGGGAATTGTGCGCAATATCGGCGACCGTCTCGTCAATGGCGCAGTCGAGCTGCCCGAGCTCGACGCCCGGTTTCGGCGTGGCAGAAATCTCGAATTGCGAGAGATCGATCGCAGTAGCGCTGTAGCGCGTCCAGGCGCTGATCGCGAGCCGCCTGTCGATTACCAGCGCGCGATAGAGATATGAGTTGATGCCACCACCCATCAATTTGCAGAGCACCTCAAGCGCTGGACTCTCCCCGGCGGTCGCGGTGCGAGCCGAGGGTACGAGATAGAGACGGCGCAAGGCTGGCTGCTCGACGCGGGGATCTGCCAACGTCACGGTGCGCGGCGCGGCCGGCGTTGGCTCCTGCGGTCGCAGGCGTTCCGCAGGAATCGATGGCTGCGGGGGAATGCCGCCAAAATTCCTTTCCACCATCGGGCGGACCTCGCTGACCTTGACGTCACCCGCGATGATCAGGATGGCGTTGTTCGGCGCGTAGAAACGCTTGTAGAAAGCGAGCGCGTCTTCGCGGTCGAGATTTTCGATCTCCTGCCGCCAGCCGATCACAGGGTGACCGTAGGGATGGTTGAGGTAGAGCGCCGCCATCATCTGCTCGACAAGCCGCGCATCCGGCCTGTTGGCGACGCGCATATTATATTCCTCCAGCACGACGTCGCGCTCTGACAATACGTCCCGGTCCTTGAGAATAAGACCGGTCATGCGGTCGGCTTCAAATTCCATCATCTTGCCGAGCTGTTCGCGCGGCACGTGCTGGAAATAACTGGTATAGTCCCTTCCCGTGAAGGCGTTCTGATTGCCGCCGACGCGCAGCACGGTCTGGGAGAATTCGTCCGCCTGATGTTTGGTTGTGCCCTTGAACATCAGGTGTTCAAGGAAATGCGCTAGCCCCGATTTGCCCGCCGGCTCATCGGCGGAGCCAACCTTATACCAGATCATCTGAGTCACAACGGGTGCGCGATGATCCGGAATCATCACCACTTGCAGGCCGTTTGGAAGCATGAGGGTAGCCGGTCGATCCGATCTGGCCTTGTCCTCAGCAAAGATGCTCTCCTCCGCAGAAGAGTATAGGTTACGATTGGTGCTATCAGCCGTCCTGTGCTCGACCGCCGGGGAGGTGGGTGTCACTGAATCGATAGCGCCAGTAGCGATGCTCGACGCCATGGCGTTGACGGTACTCCGGTTCTTCATGGCCTTGCCTTCGCTCCATAGAGATCCATGTTTTGTGGCAGATAGACCGACAAAACAGGAGGCTGTACACGGTTTGGCAAGGAGCAAAGGTCGGGCCAAATGCCCGATGTGCGGCACGGGCCGCACGGCGCGCCAACCGGACGCAAGACCGATCCGGCGCGCGTGTTCTGGTCAAAGGTCAACGGCCGGCAGGTCGTGAACACGACATTGCGCAAGAAAGCACACGACAATCTGGCGCAAACCGTAGAATGGCAGCGGGGATAGACAAATTGAACCGCGATATGACTCCGGATCAAATCCCTGTCGCCTGTTGCTGTCTCGTTCTACGCCGGGAGTGGCTTGACGATGTTTCTCATGGTGGCGAGGCGAGAGTTGGCGAGAAGCTCCTTGGAGTACGCTGTGCCGAAGTAGTCGAGGACGAAGGTGCCAGAATAGCGTAGATTATCGCACGCGCGGATGAGGCTATCGAGTATTGCGCCGACTTGCCCAATGCGGTCGCGATAGCGCGCGCGAATGACATTAACAGCGTTCATCGAATGAACCGCCTCGTCGGCAATTATCTCTCGCAGCCAATGATGAAACGTGTTGTTCCCAAGAGCGTCGTAAAACGGCTTTTCTGCCGCGTAGGCGCGGCAAGTGCACATTTCGTCAAACGCAATCATAACTAACAAGGAGAATTCGTCCTTCAGGTAATCGGTAATCGGACCAAAATCATGCGATCGAGCGCCCAACCTCTCGCGAAGATGCTTTTCGGATCCGTTCGCGACAAGTTCAATGATCCGGATGAAGCCATTGGTGTGGCGCTCTTCATCAATCACCCAGGCGCTGAGAAATGCTGCAGCTTCATCGGTCGCGATGAGATTTCTGGCGGCAAGTTCTTGTTTCAAATGCCGGGCGTCATATTCCGTGTATAAATCAGGCCACAATTTATCCCAACGTGCGCGTATGGCTGATGGTTCGGCGCTGAACATCGCAGGTGTAAGAGCGCTGAACAATTCGCTTGGATTCCAGTCCCGTCGAACCGGCGTGATCATCCCTGTCCCCTAGCCGCGAGCGCTTAAGCGAACGTTTTTGTCTTTCCGAACCCTGGCAAATATTAGCTGCATACGAAACGGCCGTCGCCTCTCAGTTTTGGTGGGGCAAGTCCGGGTCGTACTGTTCTCGGCCCATCCAAGGTTGCGGTCAATGGCCAGCGAAAGTTCATCGCGGTGAGAAGCAAGCCAAGAAGAAGTGGAATACGCGCGTTTACCAGCCGACTGGTTTCGTCGTACTGATCGACGCGCATAGCATCGTCAGTCTACCATCGGCCGGTTGCTCGGACTGCACGACGCCTTTGCCGTCACTATATGCTGGCGCGGAGTTCGAGCGATGGGACATGCACCAAGCAACGGTCTGTGCGAGAATGCGCGCTGAGCAGGCTCGGAGCATTGAAGCGTTGGCAATGCTCCCCGATCCACCTTCGTCGCTGTTTAGTACGAACTGCCATTGCCCTTATTCCTGTCGCACTCTGCCCTGTCCGGTGTGATACTTATTATGTCCAGAGTCCGACGCTGCGGATCAGGGCTGCGGGAGCGCTGTATCAAGTACATGTTTTTCCTGTTCGTGGACGGCAAGCCCTCACGATCGTTTGTGGCACGTCGCTTGCTCGGTCGAGAAGTGACAATAGTGGCCTCACAATCATGAGATGGTGTGTGGGCGCGTCAATTAGTGATCATGGGAGACATGCGGGAGCGCTGCTCAGGCGTCGTCTCGTCCATATACAACCATACAGGAGATGGCGATGACGAAAGAAACCGGGATCAACGATGACATCGGCATTGCAGCCGGCGCATTTCAGGACTTCACGAAGCGAGCCATCGGAGCGCAAAGCGAGTTTGTGAAAAAGTACTCAGAGGCCTATTGGCACTGGCAGGAGCGCATTCAAATCGAAGCGACGCAGTTGACAGAGTTCTTCAAGCATGTCTCCTCGACGTCTTCAGCGCCCGACCAGATCGGCATTCTTCAGGGGTGGATGAAAGGCGCCAAGCAGCGGTTCACGGAGGATGTTGTCTATTCTATCGAAGCCGCGAAAGCTCTCACGAATGTCGGACTGCAGGCTTAATTTGGTCTCTGCCGGCGCAAGGTGGCGGTGTCATATGCAAGGTAAGTAACGGATGAATTGCAATGTTACTACACGTGGCGATACAATTATCGATCGCATCTCTAATTACTTTTGAGGTTTTGCGGCGGCGTATAGTGCGGCCGATTAAGGGGAGCCTAGTTATCGGCAAGCCGGCCACTCAAGCGTCAAGCTTTTGCACGCTATTGTTCGCTGCGCGCCAAGGCGTCATCCATCCGCGGTTGTGACCCGGCATCCTCGGTCTCCGTCTTACTTTCTAGCGCAAGCGACAGTTTGAGATTGTTGTGCAACATCGCATTTGAGGGTTCTCTTTCGAGAGCTTTGCGGTATAGCCCTTGCGCCTCTTGATGGCGGCCCTTCTGATCGAGGACAACGCCCTTGGCGTTCAGTGTGCGCAGATCGCCGGGAGCCGCCAAGAGGACATTATCGAGAACCTCAAGGGCTTGATCGGGCGATTTGCGGGCCAGCAGGACCCGCGCAAGAGAGATCGCCGCATCGACATTGTTTGGTTGTTGCTTCAACGTATCGCGCAGAGTTTGCTCATCAGCATCCCGACCGAGGCTGTATGGAATTCGTTCGCGCACGCCAGGATCGATCGCCTTGGCGTCAGCTAGGTCTGACGAGGGCGTCTGCCGCGATGAAAGGGCCGACCTATCCGGGTTAGCGCAGCCTGCGAGCAGAACGATAGCGAGCGAGCTTGAGCACAAGGCTGAGCGAAGGAAGCATGCGCGTCGCCAGAGGCTTATCTCATAGGAATTCATAGGCTATCTCACGACGAGCTGCTGTGCTCTGTTAACTTGCGGCTGGAAGCAGCCCGCCACGCTCCGAGGAAGGAACCCTTTCCTTGGTAGCCGGAAGTTTCACGGACCCAATCGGCTGGACTGTGAACTCCGAGGCGAGATCCTGATAAGACAGAACGGGCAGATCGAGCCCGTTGCGGGTGAGAAAGCCGCGTACGAAGCGCCGGATATCCATCGAGCCGAGAATGACGGGCTGGCTTTGGCTTTGTGCGATGGTCGAATGGATCTGACGGAATTGTGAAAGCAGCTTCTCGCTCTGCCAATCGTCCAGAACGAGATATGGTCCGACAGCGGTTTCGCGCACCGAAACGCGCACTATCTCTTCAGTCTCACGCTCGATGATAAAGGCGGCCACAACGCGGTGGGCATTGGCATAGCGAAAGCAGATCTGCCGCTTCAGGGCGGCACGAACATATTCAGTGAGCAGGACGGCGTTCTGCTCGCGTTCACTCCATTCTGCAAGGGCCTCCAGGAGGAGGCGAGTGTTGCGAATGGGTATCCCCTCGTCGAGCAGACGGCGCAGGACCTCTGCGATCCGAGGAATGGTCGCCGTACGAAGCACTTCCTTCACCAGATCGGCGTACTCCTGCTCCATTCGGGCAAGCAGTTGACGTGTCTCTTGAATGCCTACCAGGCGCTGTGCGTAGCGTGTCAATGTGGAATGGAGACGTAAAGCAAGAATTTCGACCGGACGGTGGTGTCCGATCCCGGCGGCTTTGAGCGCAGCTGCATGGCGTTCTTCGATCCATACGCGAGCCGTCTCCGGATCTTGCCGAAATGGGATGCCGCTTAGTTCAATGTTCGCAATATCATCGTTGAGAACGAGTTGCGTCGGATCGATCACATCCCGTTCAACCGGCACGCTATCGACATCTATCCTGAACTGCGACTTGGACAGGTTCTGGTCAATCCGGGCCGGGATACGCGGAACCGTGATTCCAAGGTCTGCCGATACCGACGTGGAAACGCGCGCGATGCTTTGTTCCAACTCGTCTTTGTCGATTGAATGTGTCAGGTTCGGCGCAAGGAATAACGCAATCGGAAGTGCTTCCGCATGAGCGGCTTGCTTCTGTGCCTGTGCCTGTGCTGGAGCCGGTGCCGAAGCAGTGACGTTTGCGCCTGTCTTCGCGGCAGGCTCGTCGCCTTTCGCGCCGACCTTGACATAGCTTGCGGCAGCGAAGAGCACGGCCAAGATGACGAACGGGGGCAAGGGGAAGCCAGGAACGAATCCCATTAACAATAAGACGCAGGCCGCCAGCCGAAGCGCTTGTGTGCTCGCCGTAAGTTGGCTGACAATATCGGCCCCAAGCTTGAGCTTGGAAGGCCCGTTGACCCGTGTGACGATGGTCGCGGCCGTAATCGACAGCAACAGTGCGGGAATCTGTGAAATGAGCGCATCACCTATCGTCAGCAGCGTATAGTGATGCATCGCGGCATCGAGCGACATATCCTTGGAGAGCAGGCCGATGCTGATTCCGCCCAGCATATTGATGCAGATGACGATCAACCCGGCGATCGCGTCGCCTTTCACGAATTTCATGGCGCCATCCATTGCACCATGAAGTTGGCTTTCTTGCTCAAGTGCCGCGCGCCGGCGACGTGCTTCGTGTTGATCGATATGGTTGTTGCGCAGCTCCGCATCGATCGCCATCTGCTTGCCCGGAAGTGCATCGAGCGTGAATCGCGCTGACACCTCTGCGACGCGCTCGGCGCCTTTGGCAAGGACCATGAACTGCACCATGGTCACGATCAGGAATATGACGATTCCGACAGCGATATTCCCCGAAATGACGAAGTCGCCAAAGGTGTGGATGATGCTGCCGGCGTCGCCCTCCGCAAGAATCAGGCGTGTTGTTGCGATGGTCAGCGCCAGACGAAAAACCGTCGAAATCAGAATGACGCCCGGCAGCGACGAAAAATCAAGCGGCGTGCTGAGATAGAGGGCAACCATCAGCAGCAATATGGCAAAGCCGAGGTTGAAGCCGATAAGCATGTCAATCACGATGATCGGGATCGGCATGATCATCATGCCGATCGCCAGAAGCAGCATCAGTGCGACCATGATATCCGGATGGGCCGGTGCGCGGGCGACGAGATTTCGTAGGTGACTGGCCATGCAAAGCCTTATTGTTTGACCGGAGCCGGGTTGCCCCGCAAGGAAACATAGCGCTTGAAGGTGGCCTGCGCCTCGGCCATGCGGCCAGCCTGACGCAGAGCATGGCTGCGCAGCAGCAGCAATGGCAGACGCGACGATGGCTGATCATCAAGCATGTCCAGCCTGTCCAATACCGATAGCGCTTCCTCGCCGAGGCGCTCCGAGATGAGGGCATAGGCGAGGATGCGAAGCAGCTCGACGTCTTGAGAATGTTCGTGAACGACGAGCCGCAAGAGCGCCAGACTGTGTGCGCTCTGCCCGCACGCAAGGTGGACATAGGAAAGCGTGCAGAGCAAATCGCGCTCGGGCCCAGAGATCGGAACTGCCCGATCGGCTTTGGAAACATTCGACGACCGGGTAGGTGTGAAGTGCTGCACTTCGTGCGGATCTGGCATTGCTAGCCTTGGATCAAGCTGTTGTGATTCTGCCGGAGCAGGATTAAACGCCGCAGCTCCAGCCGCAGAAGCGCAGCCCCTTCGCCTGCCACCGAGCCCTCTGGCGCGGCTGACAGCGCATCGGCCAGACGCTCGAGGAGAAGGCCGTGTTGCTCCGGACGTACTACATGCGAATGACGCAGGCGGGGCGTGACGAAGGAGAGCAGGCTATGCGCGAGATTGGGGCCCTTCAGGCAGGCAAGTTCCGAACTCGTTTCGATCTTACCTGCGTGCTCGGTGGCATCGGTGGGATTGATCCGCGAGATTGGATCGATTGACTTGAGTTCGAGCGCGTTATCGATCGTGCTGGCAGCCAACCGCTCCTGCGCTTCGCGCTGTTGGACAACTGACGTGTGACCCTTGCCGTTTCCATGGACCTTGTCGATGCCGACGCTGCTGGCCTGAGGTGTGGCCGGGGCGATAACAGGTGCATGATGCTCGTTGTTAATTCCCTGAAAGGCGATGCCAGGCTCTACGGACCGCTGCGGCAGCCTAGTCATGAAACGTTCCTTCGTTGGCCGCGGGCTAAAACTCTAATAAGACAAAGCAGCAAGCTGGCCATTGCGTGTCAGCAGCACACGTCCGTCCTCGATCTCCTTTACGGTCCATCCATTGCTCAGGAGTGCACCCGCGAAGTACTTTTGACCAGCAATGACCAGATAAGGGGCGCTTCCGCGCCAAACTGCCTGGACGGCAATTGCGGGGGGCGCCTTCTCCTCCTTGATGGCGACCGCACTGACGAGCGTATAAGCACCATTGCTTTGGACATCGAACCGCTGCTGGACTTCCCGCCATTTAGCGAGCGAGGCAGGCGTAATAGTGCCATCGGCGGTCACAACGCCCGGCCCGGAACTGACTTTGATGCCGAGCAGGCCCGCCGCGTCAACTTCCCCTTGCAGCCGTTGAGCCGCTGCGTCGGTGGCCGGAACATCAGGGGTCGCGAGCGCGATTTTGGGGGCAATGTCCGTGGCGGAGGACGAGGTGCTCAGCGCTGCGGCGCTGTCGAACTGGACAAATCTCGTTGAAAGGGTGCCAACTGCGGCAGAGCTGATGAGGACCAAGGCAAGCGGGATAATCGGTACATGCCAGCGCCCGGTAGAGCCGGCTTGCTGAGTGCCTTCGGTCGAGCAGCGAATGGACATCGCGCCCATATGGATGACGGCAGGAAGAGGGACAACAACGGTCTCATTTGGCGAAATAGGGCCGCGACCCTCGATCGCGACGTCCGCGGCAAGGGCCTCGATCTCGATCGAGCTGATATGCCAGCTGACGCGAAGATGGTGCGGTTCGAGGCCTTGCTCGATGAAGACCAAATCAGCATCGAGGCTGCTGCCAATCAAGCAGGAGCCGCTCCCCGCTTTGCCGGTCAACCCGGAATAACACCCCGACAACACTTCGAATAGCGGGGAAGCTGGTTCATTCACGATCGTCTCCTGAATGAAGAACGAGACCGTACGGCAAAGCCGTACGGTCTGTTGCGACTTCACAGATCATGCGGCCGGCAAAAGCGGGAGGATATAATTTCGTCCCGCTTCATCCGTTACTGCACCCGCTCGTCGGCCACTTTCTTGACGGTCGAGAGTTCTGTCGAGACGACGCGAAGTTCTACATCCCTTTCAGCAGCCTTCGTGCTGCTGGCAGTCAGGGCGGCGAGCTGCCTGTTGAATGCCGCTTCTCCCGCAGCTTCAGCTGCGGCGGAACCCGCGGCTGCAGTAGCAGTACCAGCTGCGCCACCCGCCGTCGAGGAATGAGAAGCACCAACCTTATCAGCCATATTGTCTCTCCTGTTTATTTGAAGATTGCCGCGCCTTGCGGCTCCGATTTTCCTGACGCCGCAACATGCGAGGTCAGGAATCCTCCTCTGTCTCGGCCATGGCGTCGTCGAAACGACCCATTGCACTACTTACAAACTGCATAGCGACGGCGCCGAGAGCGACGTTGAACGCTTGCTGCATAGCAGCGGCTTGCGAGTCAGCGTCTGGACCAGACGCGCCGCCATTTAAGGGAGCGCCTGCACCATGCGATTGGCCATGATCATCGTGCTCGCCAGGCGCCCGAGATCCTTTTTTGCCGCCGCCAGTCGCGTGGAGGTCGGAATCAAGGTGCCCAGCGGCGCTAGAGCTGGAAATGCGCATCGGGTTCTCCTACTTCAAAACTTCGTTCGTGCGGAGGGAGCGGTCGCCGTCACGGCTACTATGGAAGCATTAGCTTTCGACAAGCTGACGAGCCTCAGAAATTCTGTGAGCCGATCTCTTTGATGTTGCCTCTGGACAGGCCGCCTCATATTTCGGCAGTGTGTCGGCGTAAGCTGCAGATCACAGGGTTGGTACAAGACCTCGCCTATGTGGCACTTGATCAGGCAAGCCGTTGTTCATCAAAGCGCAGCGTTGACAAGCGGAATGTAAGCGCCGGACGGATAAAACGGGCTTAAGCTTTGACGTGGCCCATCTCGGGACTCGCCCGGCTTTGGACCCCTCGCAGCTCGTTCGGCAGTTTAGGTACCTCGAACCACGCAGCGATTTGTCTAGATCCTGTCCCGGGCTGCTGCGCCAGGATAAAGTTGCTCATGCGAGTCAGCGATGAAGAGCGATCTTCCATTCCCGCTCGGAGCAGGCCCATAAAAATGGATCACTTTCGTGGACAGCGATCAGGAGGCGCTGGAGACAAGGACCTTGAGCGTCACCTCCATTAATGTGCTCTCGATCCGACGACGTAAACCGGTCAGGCACGCCACTCCACCGGTTCCGTCGCGGCGTGAAGGCATCAACAAGTTTACCGTCCGCGATGGGTGGCGCAATCGGCCCGACGAAATCTTCGCGGTGGCGCACGCGATGTGAGAACGCCCGTCGGGTGCTCGAGTGCAGCCGACAAATGCGCCGGTTTAGCTAGCGACAAGCACGCTCGTCGGTGTAAGCATCGAATATGCTTGCGCGACCTGCGCGGCGGGGACGACCCTACCGCGCAGGCCGCGCAAGCTGGCCTTTCGTTAGCGCCGCTACGACTAGGCGTAGGCACCTGCAGCTTGCGTGCGCTCGGATTCAATCCGTGCCTTGAGGTTATTCAGATAGTCCTCCGCGTAGGACTGGGCCATCGACACCGGCAGATTGATGCCGGCCGTCGCCGCTTCTTGAATTGCCTGCTTCACCAAGCCTTCTCGAATCGCTATCTTGACCTCGGGGCCGGCGATGCAGCCCACGGCCTGCGCCGCAAGACTCAGCCCGGCTTCCTCCAGCGCCTTCTTCATGTTGCCGCCGCTGATCGCGGTGTGCAGAAGATTTGCAGCTTGCGCTTCGGCCTCGATCACCATTGAAGCAAGATCGGCCAGTTCGCCCAGCCCTGGAATGAAGCCGAGTACACCAACGGCCGTCGCTGTCCAGTCGAGTACCTTCGAGCCTACCTTGAGCACGTCATTAATTGCGTGCATGAGGGCGCCACCGTTCTTCTTGGGAGACTTGATGTCGGGCTGATCTGCCGCGCCAATCATCATGTCTGCGGTAGCCTCCTGTTCGGCCGGCGTTTGAGCGGCATGCGTTTTCAATTGCGGAGCGGCGCGGTTCGCACCAGACATGTTGTTGAAGAACTGGTTGAAATCGTTTCTGCTGATGTTTCCGGAATCGACCGTATGGCCGCCGCCGAAGTCGAAAAACTTGTGGTGGGTTTTGTAACCAGTAATCGCGTTGTTCATCAATCCGAACAGCACAGGATCCGAGAGCAGCTGGGAAGCCGCGCTTCGCACCTCAGGGGAAAGGCTCTTGTCGTCCACCATACTCACGAGCTTTTCCCGGGTCAGATCGCCATTTCCAAAGAAAGCGTCCTGGTTCTTGTTGATCGTGTTTAGTGTGCTCAGCTCGGGTCGAGTGAGACTCATCGATGACGAAGCGACCTGCAGGAAGTCCTCCTTGTGGACCTTATCTATCGAGCCGCCGTACAACTGCTTCCATTGATCCGGGTGGTCGAGAAAATATTGAGCCGCGGCGAGGACCTGTGGGGGGCATTTGCCAATGTCGGCGTTGCCGTCCACGATGCGCCTGAAATCCGCAAGGCTCAAGTTCTTGGGCAGGTTATCGGAATAGCGGTAGAGTTCGCGCAAGGCATCGGTCAGTGTCATGACCGATGGCTCACCGTTCCCGGTACCGTCGGATGGCATGTAGTTCTGCTCGTAGATCCGCGCCCGCTGCTCCTGGAACGCGGCAACTTGAGGGTGATGGTCGGAAAAGCCGCTGAGATCGCCCGCTTTGATCTTGCCGCCACAGCGGCCGTCGCCTTGCGAACCGATCGCATAGAAGAGCTCCGGGTCCTGTTGCAGTGCCTCGATCGCCGCCTTTAGATCCGGCGGTGTCGAGGGATCGTTGGCCAAATCTCCCAGAGACTTCCAATCAAGCGGGCATTTGTCCTTGTGGCGGTTCAGCACAGAGACAATCTGCAGTTCCGCATTAGTCAGCGTGCCACCGTTCCAGGTGATCCTTGAGCTTTGTACGGGCGCTTCCGCAATGATTGGGCTGCCGGCAGCACAGGACGGCTGTGGGTCATCCTGATATGCATCCAATGCTGCCCTTATCTCTGGTGGCAGGATACTCCGCGCCTCCTGCGTGAGTTCCTCAGTCAGTTGCTTGGTTGATTCTGTGGAGGCCGTCACTTGCGATGCTGAATGATCGTTGGTCGTGTCTTTCGAGGAGAGGCTGGCCAGCATCGCCTGAAAGCTGGAAAAGTCCTGCGCCGACGAGGGAGGGGCGGGCATTCCGGAGAAAGCCACAGTTGAGTTGGCGGTTGGCGATAGGTCGACTGACATTACACGTCCTCCGATGTAAGTGTGCACCACAAGACGGTCACCGGCGCGGCCCGAGATCGCGACGAACAGGGAGTGTTGATCGGCAGAGTTCAACAGGTCCTACCACTTGCATCCTGTTGCTCAGTGCGCCTTCAGCGCTCAGTTTCGCGACTATCCATGGGAACGCCGCCGTCTAAATATTCGCCCGTATGGTAAAACGGACAACCTTTCGAGAAGCTGACGGCGCTCAGACGATTTCAGGGTGATTGATGAAGTAGTCTTGCCCGCAAGGGACCTGGACGTATTTCAATGCCGGTGCCAGCTTCGCTTAGTTGCGTTCGCCTGGCCTGGTGCCATGTCAGCGAGTTAAAGCTTTACGTCTGCCTATCGGGAGCATTCGTTGATTTGGTCCAACAATCTCGCAAGAGCTCCGGAACACCTTAAGGTGGGCGCTGATTTCGCAGTAGCCACCCCCGCGCCTGCGCCAGAAAAAGTGCTCGCTCTTCTGAGCTGCTGGCTCTTCTGAGCTGCGCATCCAGCATGGTCGGCTCAGATACCGGTCGTCGACCAAGTCCTCGAAAAACTCCATCGTCAGACGCGTTGAGCGGACCCAACTTGCACTGACAAACATCAAAGCTCGGACGCCCGGCCTAAGTCCTTTTGTTCGTCCTTGGCCGCTGCGCTCTTCGACCCTGCATCGAATCCACGTCGCGGGCTCAATACGAGATAACAGTTGGGTCACGCGGTTACGAAGGGCGGACGCAAACTAGCCGCAAGAGCAGGTTTAACGACTTGGGAGACGAATAAGTTTTCTCCTCGCGGTTCGGCCATGTGCGGCACACCCGCGATGGCGAAAGTTGTTGTCCGCGGGTGCCTGCCTGACATCACATTGCAGTTTCTCAGCATGTCGATCTAAGGAATGTGGCGGCTTGGCGAGTGAGGACCAGTGGTGGCGGCACGTCCGCCGTCGAATGATGGCTCGGCGCGTGACGGCGCGGCTCCAAGCTTCGGCCAAATCCGATGCTAGTTAGTTAGATTCGTCCGCTTCATGCGGTCCCGTCAGTTTCTGCTCAAAGCTCCTTGGATTGACCGCGCATGTCTGCTTATTGCCGGTTGAGGCCCGTGTTACTCCTCACAGCGGGAACGTCTCTCATCCTTAAACGTCGAATTTCATCCGTATGACGAGTCTTTTAGAGCAGTTCAAAGGTTCGCATCAAAAAAAATCGCAAGCTGCGATGTAGGATGCCGCTACCTCCTAGCTCGGACAGCTGTTGCTCGAAGCCTGTGGCGTCGTTGCGATACGCGACGGCTTTGCCGTCTCTGAATGCATCAAAGCTGATCGGATTCAAGATCAGTAGTCGGCTTTGCGCCTTGTGCGCGTCGGATACGTAAAGCACCCGCCCATCGTAGTACCATTGAAAATTATAGAGCTTGATCAAGCGGTCGAGAAATTCTCGCGGTGGGAGTTCCGGTAGCCGCCCGCGAATCCGCCCCTTCACCCCAGTACTTACATTGACCCGGATATTCCGATTGTGACCGAATTCCTGTAGTGCGGTCGCGAGGTCCTGATCCAGAACATGTAACTGTAAGGCGTCGATGGCAGCGTCAGCGGCGCGCCGAGCGTCCTGGCGACGTCAGGCAGGTGAAAACAGGAACACATAGCACTTTCTTCAAGATGCAGCCTCCGAGATCGGATGAGTATACCTGCTATTTTCACGACAGGATCGACACCAAAATTCGTCCCAAGTTGGAGGCCGATGCTTCTTCCTAAATGGAAACCTGCCGCGGTCATCGGGTAACGAACGCTCGTCAGCTTTCGGTCAGCTCGCTTCTCTAAGGTGCTGGCCGATTCGCGCTCACGAATGCTGCCAATCTTATCACGCGACAGAAACGGTTCTTCTCATGTTGCCTGCCGTTGCCTCGACCCGCTCTCAACTCGGCCGAATGTATCTCCAGCGGCTGTTCATCGGTGCGGGACCAGTTTCATGAAAATCTTACGCAGGCGGATGCTCTTGTCCGCTTGCCGCTTCTGCTGTCGCATCGGCGGGTGTAAGACCGACCTGTATACCAAAGTGCGGGCGAGTACGAAGGCACTGTCGTCGACTCGCTTGCAAATGAGATGGGAGGAACTGTGTTGCGGATGGATTTTTCGCGTATTAATCGGTCTAAAGCTATATTCCATAATATTTATGCTTCTGATGATCCGAGGGCATATTTCTCGATCCTCGGAGACCTAGATTATATGATTCCGGACGTGGCTGAGCCGGTTGTGCGCCAAATCCTGGCAGCGAAAGCTTCGGCAACCGGCCTTAAGCCCGTCGTGCTCGACGTTGGATGTTCATACGGCATCAACGCAGCAGTGCATCGCTTTCCGCTGACCTTCGGGGGCTTGCGTCACCGCTACGCCCGGCGTGAGATGAGGGCGATCAGTTCTGAAACACTGGTGAGTCTCGATCGCAATTTTTATGCAGCCTGGCCTGATGTCGGGTTGGCGCGCTTTATCGGCCTCGACGTGTCGGTACAGGCGATCAGCTATGCAAAGAGTGTTGGCCTCTTGGAGCAGGGCATCGTCGCTGACCTTGAAAAGGAGGCGCTATCGACGGATAGCGCGCGCATTCTCCGCTCCGTGGATGTTATCATGTCAACCGGATGCATCGGCTACGTTACCGAGAAGACGTTCAGCGAGATTCTCGATGCGACAGAGAAGCAACCATGGATCATCTCCTTTGTGCTACGAATGTTCCCATTTGAATCGTTGGCCGAAGCGTTTGCAAAGCGTGGTCTTGTGACAGAACGTCTTACCGGCGCGACGTTTATCCAGCGTCGCTTTCGCGATGCTGAAGAGTTTGAAAGTTGTTTGGCCAGCTTGGCGGCCCTTGGCGTGGATGCGACCGGCCTCGAATCAGAAGGGCTGTTGCATGCGGATCTGATCTTGTCTCGCCCAGAGGCGGATGCGCGGGCCACGCCTCTGGAAGACGTTGTCACCGTCGCCAGCGGCAGGGGACGGCCGATTGGACCCCGTTACGTTCATGTTGAAAGCAACGAGGGCTTGCACGTTGCGCTGGAGCCCTGACAGTTAAGGACCACTGTGCAGCGCGCGAGTCTCTTCGGCGCTGGATCAAGACGTCGAAAAACAAGGCCATTCTGGTCGAAGGCGCGCCAGGGCCAATGTTGTTCGCCGACGATGGATAACGATTCGTCCAGATGCCATTTGTCGCGGCGAGCGCTGCGATTCAGATCGGAGAGCGCCTTGCCGAATTCCCTCTCTGCTGACGCGCGGTTTCATAGATCGCATCAATGCGACACGTGGGTCAGAATTTCCTCGACTATGCGCAAGCTTAACGGAAACTGAAAGGCAGCCCAAGGCATCTCTGCAGCAAGAAGTGACAGCGGCGATAGAGTGGTCCGGGCGGTCGGTATGTTTTTGCCTTCTAAATCTTGATCTCTCCAATTGACGAATCCCGGCGCGTAGACCTATCTATAGTCAGTCACGGTCTTCCGTTCCCCACATCTTGTAGGGTGGAAGCTAAGAGGGAACCCGGTGCGCCAAAACGGCAACTCCGGGGCTGCCCCCGCAACTGTAAGCGGCGAGCGGTTGTCATCATGGTCACTGGCGCGACACAGCGCCGGGAAGGCCGATGGCCGCAGTGACCCGCGAGCCAGGAGACCTGCCGCGACCGAATGAAAGTCCTCGGGCGGGGTGTCCCGGTGGGTCGCTTGCAGCCGGGGACATTTGCCCGGATTCCTCGCAAGTCGTCCGCGCCGGCCCGCGCCCAACATCGCGGGGTTGCCGATGTCGCCGTCTTACAATTTCGATCAGCAGGGTCATCTCATTGAGCCGCCGCATGTGCAGCCGCGCCCAGCGCAGGCAAGGCCTACCCCGCCTGAGTCGGGTCTTGTCTTGCCATCGCCGGCTCCGCTGCCGCGCCCCCTTGCTCCATCGCCAAGGCGGGCCGATCTCAAGCTCGATCGGACGCGCGACGACCTGTTGACGCCGTTCGGCAAGCTGACGGTGACCGACCGTTACCTGCTCGCCGGCGAATTGCTCCAGGACATGTTCGCGCGGGTGTCTTGCGCCTTCGCGGATGATGTTGCGCATGCCCAACGTCTCTATGATGCGATGTCTCGGCTGTGGTTCATGCCGGCCACACCGGTGCTGTCCAACGGCGGCACCACGCGCGGTCTGCCGATCTCATGCTTCCTTAACTCGGTGTCGGACTCGCTCGAAGGCATCGTCGGCACCTGGAACGAGAATGTCTGGCTTGCCTCTAACGGCGGCGGCATCGGCACCTACTGGGGCAACGTTCGCTCGATCGGCGAGAAGGTGAAGGGCGGCGTTACCTCGGGTATCATCCCGTTCATCCACGTCATGGACGGCCTGACATTGGCGATCAGCCAGGGCTCGTTGCGGCGCGGCTCTGCGGCGGTCTATCTCGATATCCACCATCCCGAGATCGAGGAGTTCCTCGAGATTCGCAAGGCGTCCGGCGACTTCAACCGCAAGAGTCTCAACCTGCACCACGGGATCAACGTTACCGACGCGTTCATGCGTGCCGTGGGCGCCGGCACCGCGTTCGCTCTGCGCAGCCCGAGGACCAACGATGTCATCCGCGAGATCGACGCCCGCCAACTGTGGCAACGCATCCTGGAGAACCGGCTGCAGACCGGCGAGCCTTACTTGTTGTTTATTGACACCGTGAACCGGTCGCTCCCCAAGCACCAGCGCGAGCTCGGCCTCAAGGTCTCTACCTCCAACCTGTGCAGCGAAATTACCCTGCCGACCGGCATCGATCATCGCGGCGAGGAGCGCACCGCGGTGTGCTGCCTGTCGTCGCTCAACCTCGAGACCTGGGATCAGTGGAATGAGAAGCCAGGCTTCATCGAGGACGTCATGCGCTTCCTCGACAACGTGCTGACCCACTTCATCACGGTGGCGCCGGACGGCATGAAGCGTGCCCGCTACGCCGCCTTGCGTGAGCGCTCCGTCGGCCTCGGCGTCATGGGCTTCCATTCGTTCCTGCAGGCCAAGGGCATTCCGATGGAAAGTGTCGTGGCCAAGTCGTTCAATCTGAACATGTTCCGGAAAATCCGTCGCGATGCCGACGCGGCATCCGTGACGCTCGCGCGCGAGCGTGGGCCGTGCCCGGATGCACTGGAACGCGGTGTGATGGCGCGCTTCAGCCATAAGATCGCGATCGCGCCAACCGCCTCGATCAGCATCATCTGCGGCGGGACTAGCGCTTGCGTCGAGCCGATCCCGGCCAACATCTACACCCATAAGACCTTGTCCGGTGCCATCTCGGTGCGTAATCCGCATCTCGCCAAGCTGCTGGCCGCCAAGGGCGCAGATACTTCGGCGACCTGGCAGTCGATCATCGCGCACGAGGGTTCAGTCGCCCATCTCGACACCCTGTCGGAACACGAAAAAGCGGTCTTTCGCACCGCCTTCGAAATCGACCAGCGCTGGATCGTCGAGCTTGCCGCCGACCGCGCCGCGTTCATTTGCCAGAGCCAGTCGATTAACCTCTATCTGCCGGCCGACGTCGATAAGTGGGACCTTCACATGCTGCATTGGACGGCATGGAAGCGCGGGGTGAAGAGCCTCTACTACTGCCGTTCAAAATCGATCTCGCGCGCGGCGTTCGCCGGCAACATCGCTGACGGCGACAACGCGGCGCCGCCGCAGCCGCAGCGGCACACTGACTATGAGGAGTGCCTCGCATGTCAGTGATCGATCTCTCATCCGTCGATCCGCGCACACTGATCGGCAAACGGTGCGTCGGCCTCCTCGACTCGACCGGCAGCTATGACGTCGATCGCTACGCCTGGGCTTACGAGTTCTGGAAGCGCCAGCAGCAGACCCATTGGATGGGCGAGGAGGTGCCGCTTGGTGCCGACCTCAAGGATTGGGCATCGGACCGCGTTACCGACAGTGAGCGCGCGCTGCTCACTCAGATCTTCCGTTTCTTCACCCAATCGGACATCGAAGTCGGCGATAACTATCTTAAGCGCTACATCCCGATCTTCCAGCCGCTCACCGTCCAGATGATGATGGCGGCCTTCACTAATATGGAGACGGTCCACATCGACGCCTATGCGCTGCTGCTCAAAACGCTCGGCATGCCCAAGACCGAGTTCGAGGCATTTCGCGGCTATTCCGAGATGCGTGCCAAGGCGGACTACATGCACGAGTTCGGCGTCGACACAGTAGCCGATGTCGCCAGGACCTTGGCGATGTTCGGCGCCTTCACCGAAGGCATGGCGTTGTTCGCGAGCTTCGCGATGCTGCTCAATTTCCCCCGCCACAACAAGATGAACGGCATGGGACAGATCGTAAGCTGGTCGGTTCGCGACGAGAGCCTGCATTGTGAGGGCATTATCAAGCTGTTTCACGAATGGAACCGAGAAACCGGCGCGGTGACGCGCTCCGTCCGTGACGATATCGTCGACGTCGCCAAAACCATGGTGAAGCTGGAGGAGAATTTCGTCGACCTCGCCTTCGGCCTCGGCAAGATCGAGGGCATGAGGCCTGAGCAGATCCACACTTACGTCCGCTATGTCGCCGACTGGCGACTGACCCAGTTGCGGATTGCCCCGGTCTTCGGCTTCTTCGAAGCCAAGGAGGGCGGGTTCACCCAGCTCAAGGCGCATCCGCTGCCTTGGCTCGTCGAGATTCTCAATGGCGTCGAGCACGCTAATTTCTTCGAGCAGCGCGCCACCGAGTACTCCAAGGCGGCGAGCCGCGGCAGCTGGGACGGCGAAGACGGGGTGTGGGCAGCTTTCGGCCGGACGTAGCCAGACGGAACGGCGCTTTGGAGCGCCCCCGCATTTTCGGACGTTTGCGAAAGTCGGCTCTGCCGCTGCTTGCGGGGCCGCAGCGGACCTTGATCTATGCCGCTCGAAATCATGGTCGCGGGCCTTTGGGATGGACGTGCCAAAGTGGAGGTGTTGAGCACACCTAAGGTGTCCGCCAGTATCGGAGTTCATCAAAAACGCTCCGGCTGGGATGAGCAGAGGCAGCGCGGTATCGGGCAACCGATCGAAGAAAACTGCGCCCGTTGATGTGCCGATGCGCAAATGAACTCAATCCCGGTTTCACGAGGCGCGCGACGTAACCGATGTCCACGCGGTTTGCGCTAAGGCCGCCTGCAATGCGGCTTAAGAAGAATTGGTTGCACGCTAGCCGTCCTTTTGGGAAGGGCGGACGGAAACTGTTTTACGCACCTTAGCCAAAGGGACGCGGAAAAACCTGACTTGAATGCTGCGGGCCGGCGGCTGTGTACGTGACAATCACGCGTGATGGTCAAGGTGGCCGACTCCGCGGCGTCGGTTCATATAAAGTGCAGGGCGGAGAAGGCAAAAGTGAGAAGAGGGCGCACTGGTGATCGTTTGTCTCTCGCCGTGCATCTATCTTGACGTGACCAGGTCTCTGCACTGATCGATTGGGCCTTAAAGTGGGAGCTTGGCAATTTTTCGCCGGCCGGGGGCCGTCACCGACTGCCGTTGCCGTCCGCAATTTCAATCTGTCGGCGCCAGAGACATGGCCCTGCCGAGGCGCGAGCCATGGTTGCTAGTGGGGAGGCCGATCTTCCCCAGAGTCCGCAGGCCGATCTTCAGCCGGCTTCGGGCCAAGGGATCGAGTCCAGCGATGGCGTGAGACGAATGAAGCCCTCTGCTCTGCGTTCGGCTGTGTGGGCACCCCGAGAAGAGTGAAAACCTTTGTGGCGGTCCTTGCTCGGTCTCACTCCGCTGCACTCCAGCATATCGATCTGAGCGCCTGTGGCTGTTTGGCCAATGAAAACCCAGTAATCCTTGGCGAGACGTCCGTCCAACATATGGAACTCGGACAGTTCTGGTGGTGCGGCTTCGGAAGGACCTGGCTGAGACGGTCCGGCTGCAAGGGTCGAGCGTGGGGTCCGGCCTGCAATGGCCCTGCAAGCGATAGCCCGGCATGCGACGGCTAGGCATGCCACGGTCCAGCGAAGGGCCGGCATCCTCATCCTGGCATATCAGATCCTGATCGACACCAGGATGAGCCTCGACCGCCTGCTGGAGAGATACTGCAGGGGACGCGCCGCGTCAGGACAGCATCGTGCGCAAGTCTGCGCCAAGCAGAGATGAATTGAAAATGCGAAGCAGCTTGTGGCGAAGGTCAATGCCTTCTCCATTGGCTCATTGCGAATCCTCTTGACGCTCGTCAGCTTCTCGAAAGCTAACTCTCTTAGCATGAGAGAGCGGATGTCTAGAGGGCGATGCCGCCTATCCATCTTAATGGAGATGCACATCGAACACCCGATGCTCTGCCGGCGGCTCGGAGGGTGCACTCCACACGAGCCTTCGAAACAGTTCTCTGGAGGTCGCAATGCAAATGGCCTTCGTCGAACTATGGCTCGAGCCAAACTTTCAAAGGAGGAGCAGGATGGATTTCAACTCAATCAGCCCAACGAACACAAGCCCGCAGCCCGATTCACCATCAGCGCCCGCGGGTCCAGCGGGCTTTGAGCACCAGCTGCGCGAGGTCGAAGATAGTGCTCTGCCACCTGCTGCGGGATCTCCCGTGCAGCAGGGCAAAGCCTACTCGCCATATCTGGACGCCCGGCATCCCTATTCGCAATATTTGGAGTCGGGGCATCCCTATTCATCACTGTTGGATCGGGAGGATGATCTATATGCGCCGGCTGCGCCCTCCCCCGGGCCATTGGTGGCCGCCAGAGAAAGCTCTCCACAGCCAGGCTCGCAGCAGCCGATCGCTCAAGCCATCGCGGAACTCCCAGAGTTTGATCCTGATCTAATTTGGCAGAATGTGGAAGCCGGGTCATCGCAGGCTGGACCGTCTCAGGCCGGACCTTCGCAAGCCGGGCCATCCTCGTCCGCCGGGGCTGCGCTGTCGGAGCTCACAAATTTCATTCCCGAGGACGAGCGTTTCATAGCCGACCACTGGGTCTTCTGTCCCCATACGGCCTCGGATGCCCAGATCAACATACTAAGGAGGGCCGGCCTCTTGCCTAGCAATAACTCCCGGACCACAAGTTTCACCATGCTGGGTATGCCCCACACAGCCGAATTTCGACAAGAGGGGTTCGTTCGTATCAAACCGTCGATGGACGCGGGCCTCTGATCTGGACAATTACACGGCGAGCGCCCACTGGGTAAGCATTCCATAGCAGCCCGCGGAGCGCGGACATAGTCCGCCGCCAGCAGACCTTCGCGACGTCGCCAACGGCAGGAGCACCTGGCAACGTCCTTTCTGGCAGGCTGTCGACTATCTTGGCCATCTTGGCCTCCCGCCAAGATGAATATACTAAATCATTAGTTACGCGTCCTTTCAGAAAATTGGTCAGGCATTGGCGGCTCAGCGAAATACCAAGAGTCCACACGGCCTGGCATGCGCGCCACTGAGCCGCTGCTGAAAGCCGATCGCGTCCGTAGGCGGTTCTGGTGAGTCGGGCTCTCGGCTCGTATTCATGCCTGCGGCTCCGACGCAGTTGGTTCGGAAGCTCGTGTCGACCTTTAAGCCCTCGAGCCCCCGTCAAAACTGGCGCTTACCAACTTCCGCTCGCGCCTAGCGTGGCTGGTTGCCCACGTCCGTTGCGGTCGGGAGCAGGCGCCGCCGTCCAGACATCCGCACGCTCATGCTGGGCGCATTAGCGTTCGAAAAGCTGACGATCGGACGGATTTGAGCCAATACAGATCGGATCGACTTCGGCTGAAGGTGTTTTCGCATCGGTTAGTCACTTCTGGCCCGTGCCAGCCTCCCGCACGGTGCCGTCCTGATGCGGCGCGTCGGGCGAATAATGCCCTTCCGGGCGTCCGTCCCGAATAACCACGCTCGAGGAGCCGCGAAACAACATCAAAACCGAATCCCGCGGCGGCCCTTCGGCGGCGGCAGGATTGCGCCGCGCCTGCGCCTCCGCCACAAGGCCCTTCAACGTCTGGTCCACCAGCGCGATGAAGCGTGGCGGGCCCGAAGCCAGGACGAGGCCATCGCCGGGGGCCGGTTTCACGATATAGCGTTCATCGGAGATGTTGAGCGCATCGAGCGCGGTCTTGAACGCATCGAAGCTGATCGGGCTCAACACCATCAGTCGGCTTTGCGCCTCGTGGGCCGCGGATATGTAAAGAACGAGGCCGTCGTAATACCATTGAAGATTGTAAAGGTTGGTCAAACGCTCGAGGAATTCGCGCGGTGGCAGGTCCGGCATTCGTCCGCGAATCCGGCCCTTCACTTCAGTGCTGACATTGACCCTGATATTGAGATTGTTGCCAAACTCCTGCAGCGCGGCAGAAAGGTCCTGGTCCAAAACCGTGTAGCTATAAGGGGCCGACGGCAGCGAGAGGGGGGCGCCAAGCGCGCTGACCATTCCAAGACAGATGAAACCTCCGGCGTAAAGAATTCTCTTCAATACCATCGTGGATCGGACAAACATTCCTGAAGGCCTTCTGAGAATTAAACTTGGAATTTCGGTCCAGCCTGGACGCCAAACGTGATCTTTAGATGACGCAAGGCGGCGCATCCTCGTCAGGTTTTCGTCAGCTCACCGTACTACGATCTTGATCCGTTCAGTGTCAGACAACGCCTGGTTTCATCAACGAGCGCAATGACTCCTTATATGATGTTAGGCGCAACGCCGATCTCACCCAATTCAGCCGACTGTCTTGCCAATGCCTGCTCGCCGGCAGCCGCCGGCGAGCAGGCGCACTTTGAGCAGTCTCTTGCGCAAGCGGCCTCCGACCAGAGTGCCACCTCATCGGTCGCAGATAGAGCCGCAGTCGTTCCGCCGGTATCGGAAGTGCAGCGCACGAACACGCTAGCGAATCCGCCGGGCGATCGCATCCTTCAAGCGCTTTCTACCATGTACCACAGTCATGTCGGTGCTCCGGCGGTCGGTAGTGTGTCGTCTGCGCCGAGCGTCATCCAGCCCGGACCTGCCGCGCAGCCGCTATTGCAGCCGCTCGACATCGGCGCGCATGAGACAGTTAAACCGGTAGCGGCAGATTTCGATTCGATGGTGGTGAATCTGCGGGATGTCTACCGGGACGTCGTTCAGGTTTCCCTTGTCTCTAAGAGCACCAGCGCCGTGAGTTCGTCGCTGAACAAGCTGCTTTCGGCGGGCTGAATGAAGCTGATGCGTGGTGTGATGTGCAGTGCGGGCAACGGCAGCCGTCAATCGTGGCGACGGCTTCGCGTTTGCCTTGCTCTGCCCCTTCTTGTTCCGTTGCTCGGCTGCAAAGCTGATCTCTACAGTAAGATTCAGGAGCGTGAAGCCAATGAGATGCTTGCGCTTCTCCTTGGCAAGGGTGTCGATGCAGCTCGTGTTGTCGCCAAAGATGGGACCAGCACGATCCAGGTCGAGGAAAGGCAGCTCGCCTATTCGATTGACTTGCTGAATGTTGAGGGGCTGCCGCGCCAATCTTTCAAGAATCTTGGCGAGGTATTCAAGGGATCGGGCCTCGTTGCGTCGCCGATCGAGGAGCGGGCCCGTTACGTTTATGCCCTCAGCGAGGAATTGTCGCGCACCATTAGCGATATCGATGGCGTCCTTTCCGCCCGGGTCCATGTGGTCCTTCCTAAAAACGATCTGTTGCGGCAAGATGCGACCCCGTCCTCAGCGTCGGTTTTCATCCGACATGGCTCCAACGCAAAGCTCTCGGCGCTGTTGCCTCAGATCAAGATGCTCGTAGCCAACAGCATCGAAGGGCTGTCCTACGACAAGGTGGCTGTGGTCTTCGTGCCGGTTGAGCGAACTCCGCTTGAGCAGCCAGCGTCGCCGACAGCCGCTTCAGCTCAAAGCGCAAAATCTGCTTCAACGCCGTGGCTTGCGCTTGGGGTTGGAGGCGCCGGCGCCATATTCGTCATTGCATCTTATGTGTTGCTCGGTGCGCGTCTTCGTCAGTTCGGGCAATCATCGCGCAACCTGATCATGTTCAACAGGCGTTCGAATGTGCCCGCCGTTCAGGCTGCTGGTAAAAAGATCATGTCTGATTCGACATAGCCAGGACGCTCATGTCGGTATCAATGTCTTCCACCGAACCCAATCGTTCGTTCACGCTGGCTTCCGATCGATTGCGCGAGCTTGTTGTCTCGATCCACCCAAGCCGTTTTGCTGCCTGTCTTGATCCGCTGCTGTCGCCTGCCACGTTGCTCCGACTACAGCAGAGTTTTAGGCTGCAGCCAAGACTGGCCGCACTGTTGGTCGGCCACGAAGTCGATGTAAGCGGAGCGGGCTGGAACGAGGATCCTTTGCTCGGGCATGATCCGCGGCGGGCTGCCCTGTTCGCCGGCAGTATCTGGCATGCACGCTCCGTCCTGAAGCTGGTTTCAAAGCACGATCTGTCAATTTTGGTCGAAATGATCGGTGCTGAAGCGCATGCTTTCGCCATCCGGCATTTATCCAGTGCGGTCGCAACAACGCCTATTGCCGATCCCGAACGCCTGTCGCGACAGATTGAACACGACGGGCATGCCTGTCTTGGCGCCTGGCTCGACAAGGCTCCAGCGCTCGACCGTATCCGCGTGCTTCTACGCCTGCCCGTTGGGACCGCCGTGGACAATCCGGCGGCTGAGCACCGTTGTGCCGCGGGCCCGCTGCTCTCCTTGGTTATGACCCATTTGCGGGCGGAGGCCACCACGGTATGACAGTCGACGTCCCAGCATTGCCTGTGACCCCGCAGTTCCGCCCGCTTGGACCCCTGATCCCGGCAGCCGAGCTCAAGATCTGGCATGAAGCCGTGGACGCGCGGGCCGCTGCCGAACGGCACCTGCAGCGTGTTCGCAGCTGGGGACGCAAAGCTTATGAGCGGGAACGGTGGCGCGGTCATGCCGAGGGCGTCAAGGCGGGCGCAGAGGAAATGACGCGACTGATTGCGCAGACTGCGTGTGAACTCGCGCAGCGAAAAGCCGTTCTGGAGCAGCAGTTGCCCGAATTGGTCATTGAGATCGTGCGCGATTTGCTTGGCGCCTTTGATCCGGGAGAGATGCTGGTGCGCAGTATTCGTCACGCGATCGAGCAAAAGTACAAGAACACGGAAGTTTGCCTTCACGTATCGCCCTTAAAGGCCGATCTGCTTGCCAGCGAATTCGCAGTTTACAATGGACAGGAGGGCCGGCCCAAGGTCAGGATCGAGCTGGATCCGGCGCTCGCGGCGGACCAATGCGTTTTGTGGAGCGAGTTTGGCAATGTCGACCTCGGACTTGCCGCGCAGCTCCGCGCGCTTCGTTTGGGGTTTGGCTTGCCTTCGCACGAAGGTGAGCCATGACCACGCAACGACCGACCCATAATGCTGCGGCTGAAGAAGGGGCAGTCCACTCCGCACTGTCATCCTTGAGATCTTCCGCTAAGCATATCGACACGCGTGCCGTCCGCGGTCGGATCACGCGGGCGATCGGTACACTGCTCCATGCCGTCCTGCCGGAGGCCCGGGTTGGGGAACTATGCCTCTTGCAGGATCCCCGCAGCGGATGGTCGCTCGAGGCCGAAGTGATCGGTTTGTTGCCGGACGGGGTGTTACTCACGCCGATCGGTGACATGGTCGGCTTGTCCAACCGTGCGGAAGTCGTCACGACCGGGCGAATGCAGGTAGTGTCGGTCGGCCCCGATTTGCTCGGCCGCGTGATCGACAGTTTCGGTCGTCCGCTCGATGGTAAGGGCCCCATAAAGGCTGGCGAAGTGCGCCCGCTGCGTGGTAAGGCGCCTAACCCCATGAAACGACGCGGTATCGAACAGTCTTTTCCGCTCGGCGTTCGTGTCCTGGATGGGCTCCTGACATGTGGAGAAGGCCAGCGGATCGGAATCTATGGAGACGCCGGTTGTGGCAAGTCGACACTGATGTCGCAGATCGTCAAGGGTGCAGCCGCCGACGTCACGATTGTCGCGTTGATCGGCGAACGCGGCCGAGAGGTGCGTGAATTCATCGAGCGCCATCTTGGCGAAGCGCTCCGCCGCTCGGTCGTCGTTGTTGAGACCTCCGACCGTTCGGCCATGGAGCGGGCTCAGTGCGCCCATATGGCGACGGCGCTGGCCGAATATTTTCGTGATCAGGGGCTGCGCGTCGTTCTTATGATGGATTCCTTAACGCGCTTTAGCCGCGCGATGCGCGAAATCGGCCTTGCCGCAGGAGAGCCTCCGACCCGGCGCGGATTTCCGCCGTCCGTCTTTGCACTGCTGCCGGGCCTGTTGGAGCGCGCCGGCATGGGCGAGCATGGCTCCATCACGGCCTTCTATACCGTGCTTGTCGAAGGTGACGGCACGGGCGACCCAATCGCCGAAGAATCTCGCGGCATTCTTGACGGGCACATCATTCTCTCGCGCGCGTTAGCCTCGCGAGAGCATTTTCCGGCAATCGATGTGCTGTCGAGCCGAAGCCGCGTCATGGATGCCATCGTGTCTGTTCAGCATCGCAAGGCCGCTTCCTTGTTCCGTGATCTGCTTTCGCGCTACGCCGAGGCCGAGTTCTTGATCAAGGTCGGCGAATACAAGCAAGGCTCCGATCCGCTGACCGACCGGGCGATCGCCTCGATCGAGGAGTTGCGCACGTTCCTGCGTCAGGGCCAGGACGAAGCATGCAATTTTGGGGAGACGGTGGCATGGATGTCGCGTCTGACCGCATGAACTGTGTTCATGCGTCGAAATTGCGGCTGGTGAAGGACATGAGGGAGCGGAGTGCCCTTCGTGAGCTGTCCAACATGGAAGCCAAGCGCCGCGTCGCAGATGAAGCTGTCGCACAGGCTTGCGAGCGGCTTGCAAATGCCGAAAGACACCGCGCAAGGGTCGAAGCCGAACTCTATCGGCAGATGTTATCGGAGAACGCGATATCCGTCAGCGAACTCGAGCGCCGCCACCATCTTATCATCGGCCGACTCGCAGAGGACATCGCGGCAGCCCAGCGGGTTCTTGACGAGGCGCGCTCCGCTCAAGATCAGGCCGAGACTGCAGTCCGTGAGGCGCGGACGCTTTGGGCCAAACGTTCGGCGGCGTCCCACAAATGGCAAGAGATCGAGCGTGACGTTGAGCGAAGCACCAATGCTCATGTTGAAGCCGCGACGGAAATCGAAGCCGATGATGAGGTGTTGCTTCGCTACCGCAGAGGCGCGTCCGCCCAAAGGGGAGACGAGCCGAGCTGATGGTCGATACTTCTACCTTAACGCCAGCATGCCGTGAGGAGCAGGCGTCGCCTGCGACCCAGAGGCCGGACGGATCGGTGCCATTCAGAGCGCAGCCGATCCTCTCGCATGCTGTGGTCTCGTGGCTCAATGAGATCGCGGTTTTCCGCGGACCTCTGCAAAGCCGTCTCGGCGACAAGCCGCTATCGCTGCGTATAAATCGGCTTGTCTGGCAGGTCGAGCCGACTGAGACATCGATGCTTGATTGTGTCTTTGACGCAGGCGGCGAAATGCTCGTCCTGTCCTTGCCCGTCCCGCTTGCTGAAGCGCTGGTTGCAACCGTACAGAACGGCCTGAGCTTACCTTCCGAGCCGACGCGTTCGCTGGTCCTTGAACTGGCGCTAGAGCCGTTGCTCGCTCCACTGGAGCGACTGATGCAGCGGAATTTGCAGCTTCTGCGCACCGATGAAGCGGCGAAATCAGGTCCATACCTGGAATTCGACGTCGCCTATGGTCAGCTCGCGAGTAAGGTTCGCCTGCTTTTATTCTCGTCTCTTGACGCTCTGGTTCCGCCAGCGTTCAGCGTCCTGGGCGAACTGCTTGGCCGATTGCCGCGACAGACGCCCAAGCTTCATTCTGAACTGCCTGTCATTGTCGCAGGCCAGGTTGGTTCGCTCCGCATCACGATCGGCCTTGTTCGTCAGGCACAGCGAGGCGATGCGCTGCTGCCGGACGCTATTCCGCTTGCTCGAGGCCAGGTCATCCTCACTGCGAGCGCATTGTGGGCTCCTGCCAAGATCGCCGGCGAAAGGCTGGTTCTGCGGGGGCCATTCCGCTCGCAATCCCACCCCCTGAAAAGTGGACACATGACGACACAACCCCAAGCACAACAGCTCCCCTCCGAGGCCGATATCGACAGTCTCGAGATCACGCTCGTATTCGAATGTGGCCGCTGGCCGATGTCGATTGGAACCTTGCGGAGCATCAACGAAGGCCATGTGTTCGAACTCGGCCGTTCGCTTGACGGCCCCGTCGATATTCTTGCCAACGGGCAGCGTATCGGCCGCGGCGATATCGTGCGGATCGGCGAGGAACTTGCCGTCAGGTTACGCGGCAGGCTGACGGTCAATGACTGAGATTCAACCCAGCATCCTGGCGCTTCTTGCGATCACGGTCGGCCTCGGCCTGCTCGCCTTCGCAGTCGTTACAACGACCGCTTTCATAAAGGTCTCCGTTGTGCTTTTCCTGGTGCGCAACGCGCTCGGAACCCAATCGATACCGCCCAACATTGTCCTGTATGGGGCGGCACTGATCCTAACGGTCTTCATCAGCGCGCCGGTGTTTGAGCAGACCTACAACCGCCTGACGGATCCGCAACTCCGCTACCAAACGTTCGATGACTGGGTGACGGCCGCCAAGGAGGGGCAGGAGCCGCTGCGCGCCCATCTGAAGAAGTTCACCAATGAAGAGCAGCGCCGGTTCTTCCTATCGTCGGCCGAACATGTCTGGTCGGAGGAGATGCGCGGCAGTGCCACGGCTGATGATTTTGTGATTCTTGTGCCGTCGTTCCTGATCTCGGAGCTCAAGCGCGGCTTCGAAATCGGCTTTCTTCTCTATCTTCCCTTTATCACCATCGATCTGATCGTCACGACGATTTTAATGGCCATGGGGATGTCGATGGTATCACCGACAGTAATATCTGTTCCATTCAAGCTCTTTCTATTCGTCACCATCGACGGCTGGTCACGTCTCATGCACGGGCTGGTGCTAAGCTACACGACGCCCGGAGGTTGACAATGAACGAAGCCAGCATCCTCATGCACCTGAGCCAATCGCTCGTGCTTTTCATGATCTGGGTTCTGCCGCCGCTCCTCGCAGCCCTGATTTCGGGATTGATCATTGGCCTCATCCAGGCGGCAACCCAGCTCCAGGATCAAACCTTGCCCCTGACGGTGAAGCTTCTGGTCGTCGTCGCCGTGCTCGCCGGCTTCTCTCCTGTGCTCAGTGCTCCGCTCATCGAACAGGCCGAGCGCATTTTCAGCGAGTTTCCTGCACTCACCGCAAGATACTAGCGGGACCTGGATGGCTGGCCTTTCACCCACCGATGCGCACGCTCTCGTCCAGGGCGGCATCGAACTTGCCGCGGCAACCGGCCTAAGCGCGGCCCGCGCCTTAGGCATCATGCTTGTGCTTCCCGTTTTTACGCGGCCGCGTATCAGCGGCCTGATTCGGGGCAGTCTGACGATTGCGATCGGACTACCGTGCCTCCCGCAGATCAAGCTCGGCCTGGAGGCGCTCGACCCGAACACGCGTCTGGTCAGCGTCGCCATGCTCGGCTTGAAGGAGGTCTTCGTCGGCCTTCTGCTCGGCATCCTGCTCAGTATTCCCCTATGGAGCATCCAGGCGGTCGGCGACATCATCGATACCCAGCGAGGAATCTCGAGCCAGGTTGCGGCAGAAGATCCTGCAACGCACAGCCAGGCGTCGGGAACCGGGCTTTTTCTCGGTGTCACTGCGGTCACGATCTTCGTTCTGGTCGGCGGCCTTCAGACCATGGTGAGCAGCCTTTATGGCAGCTATCTGATCTGGCCCGTGTATCGGTTCCTGCCTGCGGTCACGGCACAAGGGGCAATGGAATGCCTCGCCCTTCTCGATCATATCATGCTGACGACGCTATTGGTCGCCGGGCCCGTGCTGGCCCTGCTGCTGCTGATCGACGTGTCGGTCATGATGCTCGGCCGCTTTGCATCCCAGCTAAAGCTGAACGATCTTTCGCCTACGATCAAGAATGTCGCCTTCGGCGTCATCATGGTCAGCTACACCGTCTATCTCCTCGAATATGCGGGAGCTGAAATCCTGACGTCGAACAACGTACTCGAGCATTTCAAGAAGCTCTTGAAATGAGCGGCACGAGCGAGGAGAAAAAGCTTCCTCCGACACCCAAGAAGCTGCGCGATGCACGCAAGAAGGGGCAGAGCGCGCGCAGTGCGGATTTGGTGAGCGGGGTCAGCGCCTGCGCCGGTCTTTCCTGTCTGTGGTGGAGAGCGGGAGCGATCGAAGACAAGTGGCATGAAACGGTCCGGCTGATCGACAAACTGCAGGAGCAGCCTTTCACGAGCGCCGTTCCGCAGGCGCTCAGCGGCTTACTGGAACTTTCGATCGCAACGGTCGGGCCTTTACTCGCGGCGGCCGTGGCAGCTGCCCTTCTGGCTAATGTTCTGGCCAATGGCGGCTTCATGATTGCTTTGGAGCCACTCAAACCGAAACTTGAGAAACTGGATCCCATCAAGGGCTTGACGCGGATCGCATCGAAACGATCGGCCATCGAGCTTGGCAAGACTCTGGTTAAGGTGGTGCTCCTCGGGACGTGCTTTTTCTTCACCGTGACCGCTAGCTGGAAAGCGTTGGTGTATTTGCCGGTCTGTGGCATGGGCTGTTTCGGATTGGTCTTCACCGAGGTCAAGCTGCTGGCCGGGATTGCGGGCGGGGCGTTTCTCGTCGGCGGATTGACTGATCTTCTGATCCAGCGCTGGTTGTTCCTGCAGGAGATGCGCATGACCGAAACCGAGGCCAAGCGCGAGAACAAGGAACAGCAAGGCAATCCGCAAGTGAAACGCGAACATCGGCGTCTGCGCCAGGAGTCCGCGAACGAGGCTCCCCTTGGCGTTCATCGCGCCAACCTGATCCTAACGGGATCCACAACCCTGGTTGGGCTGCGCTATGTTCGCGGCGAAACCGGCGTGCCGATCCTGGTCTGCCGTGGCGAGAGCGAAACTGCTTCCAAACTGCTTGGCGAGGCGCGCGCGCTGGGCCTCAAGGTTGTGGATGACGACGTCCTGGCGCGACAGCTGCTCGGCACAGCAAAGCTCGGCAACCCGGTTCCTTCGCAATATTTCGAGGCGGTCGCAAAAGCGCTTTACGCTGGCGGCCTGGTCTAGAGTGCTTCCGGGCGAAGCGGGTCCCGGTTCGCGTGAAGAAACGCGCCAGAGCGAAAATCTATAGAGACCCGTTCTAATTCAATCGGAACGAAAAAACCCTGGATCATCTTGACGGTGGCGCCAGCCCCTCATCGAGGGGGCTGTACGTCCCTCGTCGTCGCCGCGGGGGCTTCCGGTGTTGCCCTGTTGCTCCCTCCATCTTCCTCTTTGCTCTTGTTGGGCGGGGCAAAGGTGCCGTAGCTGGCAAGAGGACTAGCGGCGCGATCGCCACTACTTGTCATGACAGATCGATTGTCCAGCAAGTCGATCGGATCGTTGACCATGACTGCCAGATTGTTTCTGGTCGAGCAGCCAAGGGTCGGATCGAATGAATTGTCGTTTACCGCAGGTCCGACGATGGAAAGAGATGGACAAACGGGAGGATGGGCCTCAAAGGTGATGGCCTCGATCCGCACCCCGAAGCGGGCGGGCAGATCGATCGGGGAGGCGGCCAGGCGGATGTTATAGGGGGCGATGCCCATGGCACGGGCCTCGTGGGCCACTTGTGCAATGAGCCGGGGTGAGCCGGTGACATCAATATGGAGTGCATCCCGGCGACCGCCACTGGCATGCGCAATGAAATTCCGCAGCCGATGCCTTTCAGAGCCACGAAGGCTCTGCAAGAACAAGACGCTGCTCTTCTGTTCCACCTGGATCGCCTGCTCAGCCGGCTCGGAACGGACCGAAGCACTATTTGCGCATCCACCCAACGTTGCCGCCATAACGATCAAATGGCACAGATGTCGCAGAGTCATTTGACGATCCTCATTCGATGATAAAGCCGGCGCTGCCGGTCAATCCTGGTGCGCTGGTGCGGGGCGCATCGCGGTCTTTTGGCGGTCGCGCCAGCGTATTCGTCAAAATGCGGCCCGCGTCCGACGGCGGTGCGATGCGATCGCTCGGCGCACTCATCCGGCTCGGGTTCGATCCGGGCCGCACGATGTAAGGCGTGACGATAATGACAAGTTCGGTTTCTCGCTTTTGAAACGATGAGGAGCGAAACAGCGCGCCGAGGATCGGCACGTCGCCGAGCCAGGGAAATTCACCGATGTCGTTGTTGAAGTTGCGCCTAATCAGTCCGCCGATTGCAAAGCTCTGACCGCTGGCGAGCTCGACCACGGTGCTGGCCCGCCGCGTCGAGAGGGCAGGGACTTCCATGCCATTGATCTTGACTTGGCCTTCGCTCGACAGTTCGCTGACTTCGGGCTTCACACGGACATTGATCTGATTATTGTTGAGAACCGTCGGAACGAATTCGAGGCTCACGCCGAACTGGCGGAATTGAACCGAAACCTGGCGATTATCCTGCATCACAGGAATGGGGAATTCGCCGCCGGCCAGGAAGCTTGCGGACTCGCCGGACATCGCCGTCAGATTCGGCTCAGCCAGGATCGAGGCGAGGTGTTCGCTGGCGAGCGCGTCGAGAACAGCGCTGAGATTGGTATTGCCGGCGCTGAACCCGATACCGATCGTGCCGCCGCCGCCGGCGGCGCCAGACCCGCCATCTTTGCCGCTGATCAGAAAAGCGCCGTTCGGGCTGGATGCGGTGAAATGGATATTGAGATCCTTGACGGCGCTGCGGGAGACTTCTGCGACCCGTACGCTGAGATTCACCTGCAACGACCCGGCGACCTGGATCTTGTTGACGACCAGTGACCCGGCCCCAAGAAACTGCTCGGTAACTTTCTTGGCGGTCTCGACGACTTCGGCATTGGGCGCCGTACCGCTTAGGATAGCGCCGCGTGGGGTATAGCTCACGTGGATCGGATAGTCGCCAACCTCGGCTCGAAGCGTTGCTCGCAGGTCCTCGATCGGCTGTGTAACGACCACGCGCAGCTCGGCGAGAGCCTCGCCGTTTTCGTTCAGGGCAAAGAGGCTGGTCCGTCCGGATTTCTTGCCAAACACGAAGATCGTCGTGTTCGACGGTGCCTGATAATCCGCAATCGTCGGGTCAGCAACAAAGATGCTGGTCGCCGCAGCGGTCAGATGAACTGTCTTGCCCTGTGAAGAAGTCAGGTTCAGCGTGCCGGAGGTGCCGCCCGGCGCCGCGCGTGGCGGTTCTCCTTTGCCATCCCGCTTGATCTCGGCTGCCGCAGCAGATGAAAACAGCATAGCAAATCCGCACAGGACGTAGCAGAGGCGAGATAAACCGGCAGAGCGCGACGCGCTGGCGACCATCGACGGCTCATCGGTGCCGGCAGCATTGTAAATGACCTTCAAGGGATTGTTGCTTTCGAGTTCGATTTAATCAGGCAGCCGAGGCTGCCTCAATGAGTTCAAGGGTGTAACCGACGCCGCGCGCGGTCTTGATCCTGAGCGTCGCACCCGACTGGCTCAAATGCGTGCGCAGGCGATAGATCCCGACTTCCAGCGCATTGGTCGAGACCTCATCGTCGAACGCGTACAGGCTGTCCTCCAGTGATGCGCGCGGCACGGTGCGGCCGGCACGGTTGAGCAAATGTTCAAGAATGCACACTTCGCGGCGGGCAATCTTCAGTATCCGACCACCGACCGCGACTTGCCTCGCAATGGGGTCGAAGTGCAGATTGCCGAATGTCACGAGCGGCGCCGTCATTTGCGTCGACCGCCGCAGAATGGCCCGCATGCGTGCGATGAGTTCCTCGGTCGATACGGGTTTGGGGAGGAAATCGTCCGCGCCCGCATTGAAGATCGCAATCCGCCGGCCGAGATCGTTGAGACTGCTCATCATAATGGCCGGCATCGAGCGTCCCTCGCGCCGCAGCTGCTTCAGCCAATCCAAGCCGTCTCCATCGGGCAGAACCAATTCGAGCAAAAGAATGTGATAGTTGGCGCAATCCAGCGCGGCCGCCGCCTCATCCAGCGTGCGTGTCACGTCAACTGCGAACCCGCAATAGGGGAGCGCTTCCTTCACAGCACGGGCAAAGTCCGCATGATGATCAACCAGGAGAATTCGCATTTCATCGCCTCTCGTCCATACACGCCAAGACCTTAAGCGCGTCACGGTTGACCAAGAGGTTCGACGAAACTGACAGACGTCCGCCTTGGCGTGAGCGCCAAAGTGCGGCAGCGACGAAGCGGAGCGTGGTGGCGGGCGATCAATCCCGGTGACATACTTATCATGAGATTGAAAAATGCGATGACCCGACGGTGACTGCATACGTCGCCGGCGATGCCGAGCGGGCCCTTTATGCCGGGAAGAGATGCAAAATCATTCACGAGGCCGCAAGCGGTTGCAGCAGATTGGCGGATCTGAGCATTGATCGCAGAGATGTCTGCACGCACTGAGTAGCCGTCTTCGATCGTGATGGCGTTAGAGCGCGCAATCGAAGCCAATACCCAGGAGCGAGCCGATGGATTTGTGGCTGAACAGCCTGGCGAAACCGACATTGTTGGAACTCCCCACCACTTCCACCTTGCCCCGGCCCCGCGGTCAATCTTGCTATGCTGTCGAGCCTGTGGCGTCGCCAAGTCCCGATGAGGCAAGGTGTTCCGCGTGAATGACAATTTCAGGCCACGCATCTGGACGATGCCTCCGGCGCAGCGATGTACGACGAACAGATCGATGTGCCTTCCGACTACTGAGAAAACCGCTCCCTAGCCGGTGATAGACATGCAGGGCGCCAACGATCCCGATGTTTTGCCGCGTCCAATGCTGCGCCCCATCGACAAGTCGTGAATGAGGGGCAGATAGGGGCGCTGCTTGTCGGGGTTAGGACGCCTCTGATCGAGGTCATTGCGCCAGCTGCATCTCATCTTGGATGAGCGGCGGCGGAATGATCGAAGCTCGAGTTTTTGGTTGCGTGGTGCACGGACAGTGCGAGGTAAACAGAGCCTGCTTTCGGCCCGAATGCTAGATCCTGATCCGGCTGCAACAGGGGTCGCACTGATTCCTTCGCGCTGCACGTAAGCGGTGTTGAGAACACGCCGTCGACAGGAGTGATCGATCCGTGTGACCGAGCGAAGTGGTGTGGCGTTGAGTTTGAGAGACGTTCGCAATTCTTGCTACCTGTCGGGAAGTGTTCGCGCGAGCGCGGTTGTGTGTCGCGAGGTTGTCGGAAATCCTACAATCTGACGTTGGGTGAGATTCAAGTGTCTTTAACAATTGGTTACAACGTACCCTCAAACTTGTGCGCGTCTTGAGGCGACAGCGAGGCAGTCTGGACACGGTCACAGCTTTGAGGATCTCTGTCGGTCTTACTTTCTCCAACGTCGTGAGCATCTCGTCTCTCCAAATTCTATGACGCGCAGTCTGACCTGCAACGATGGCATGAGGCAGCCATACTTGCTGCGCGTTAAGGGCGAAGCCGTTGCGCGCGTAAGCGTGCGATTGCCGGATCGCCTCACACGTGGCGATTGGCAGGCTGACTTTGGCTGGCCGCAAGAAGCGTTGATCTGGCGCGTGATCTTCTGGATGCAGACGCGCGATTGCCGAAGTGGAATTGACCGGCAAGGGATTGGACAGAGAATCGATTGTCACACCACATTCCTGAATGCTGCCTCCAAAGATCGCAACCGACTATGGGGGCTTCATGCAGGATCGGCAAAATCAATTGTTTTGATGGAACGCATTCAAAAGGCGGATAGGCGTAGAGCGGCTGCGCGGCTTGCCGTGTTTGATGCGGCGTTTACTGCGCTTGACGGTCTTCAAAACGCGCGTCCCGTATTTCGCCGAAGGCGTTCTCCGGCTCACGACACGGGTTCGGTCTCGGGCACGAACGCGGCGACCGGATCGATGTCAGGCAATAGCCGAAGCCCGCCCGAATGAGTGACGTCAAAGATCAATTTGGAAGGGCAGGTCGAAATGGGCACCACGCGTCGGACCTCAAGTCATCTAGCTGCTGCTCAAAGCTTGCTTGATGCTAGGACCTGTGTGCCGGCGCGTCGGTGTGTGCGCTCAGCTCGTCTGGCTGCCGGTCCACGCGGTGAGGCTGCTTCAGGACGCCGTGAGCCTCAAAGGGAGTATCTGCGGGATTCCGTGGATCAACATTCATTCTTCTTCCATCTCCCCTCGAGTGCCGGCCGTTGGCATGGAGTTTTGCAGGTGCAGCTTTCGAGAAGCTGACGGACCAGGAAGGAAGCCAGTATCCGTTTGAGGGGTGCCGGATGAATTCAGTTCAGTGAGGTGAGCGGTCAGCCAGACAGAAGCCACGCAAAGCGATATATTTGAAGTCGACACTGCTTTGTGCCATCTGGCGTTCCTGTTTTCGACGAGGGCGAGATCGGGTGTCTTGACTGAGCTTGTTCGCCCAGCCACCCATTGTCGGCCATCCCCGCGGGCAGAGAGTCCTACCAGGTCTCAACGTGGACAAGCTGGCAGATGCGGTTGGTCGAAGTCTTCTTTCGGAAATCGCCCGCTTAGGCGCATTTGGGGCCGCTCGGTCATATCGGCCTCCGTTGGATTGGCGCGACCGGTTGCCGTTTGTAGTTCTAGGCGGCCGGCGGTCGATCGAATCGTTCCAGCGATGTCGTACGAGCTCAGGCCACTTTAGTAAACCTGACCTACGAGGTTGTGACGTCGGAATGGCCGTCACAACCACTTGTGCTTGGTCGCGACAGGTTGTTTTTGTCGCAGGGCGCGGCGTGCTTGATGTCTGGAATCCGCCAAACGGCTTGCGAGGACGACGTCTTGCAGCGTGCGATCTTTGGTACTTATCGAGGGAGATGAGCATATGAAGTGTACTGGCAAAGGGCTGACGATCCTGTTGTCCCTGCTTTCGGCCGCAAGCATGAGCACGATGGCGAGAGCCGACGAGCCTTCGCCAAAATACACGGAGGTGCTCAATGCCCTGCAGACCGGAAAGAACGTGAAGCTCATCCTGGACATGAGCCGCTGTGCCAACGCGGAGGGTAGCAAGCCTGCGTCGGCGACGCAGGCCGGTCTGGTCATCAATGCCTTCAGGGTGACGCCCCAGAACGGCATCAGCTTCGCCAATGCGCACCAAACGGTGGACAGCGCGGGACATGCCGTCACCGAGTACATCCGCCATAGCCTCAGCCGCGAAGGCAAGCTCACGGTGCGGGCCTCGAAGCTTGTCGTCGGGACCACCGAACTTGTGCACCAGGGCGAATTCATCTGCGACCTGCCTGATGGCGCGAAGTTCATCTGGTAAGAAGAGCACGGCGCAGGACCCCACTTCGAAGCTGTTTCCTTAACCGCGTGGATGCTTCACCGAGCATGGCACGATAATATAGATCGTGAAGACGGCCGGATTGTCTCTGACCGTCTTTCGTCTGGGCGTCCGAGTTGCACGAAGGTGCGCCAGTTCGCTCAAAGGCGCCATATGAGGGCTGACGATCCTCATCGGATCTTTGTGATCGGAGGATCGCCAGTGCCGGCTATGCTGGTATGATCAGGAGCCAAGGGCCCTCATCAAACCAAAAACCGGGTCGCCAAAGTACGTTCGCATCCTTGTCCGCGACCCTAGTGAGACATTCTTTCCAATCCGAATGGTCCACCGGCCGGTGATGATTCACGTTTGATCGTCGGCCAAGCCATGGTCTTGTAGCGCGTTCGCATCTTGTATCCCGATGGTTCTCGGGTCTGCTCGGCTGAAAGTGCCGTCGCTGCCGAATGCGACGACAACGTGATAGATACATCGCCGACGAGCCCCTTGTTTAGCCAAATAGCGGCCGATGGAAGAGAAGAACGCGGCCTCCAGGTAGGCTTTCGGCTGTGTACGGTTTGGCGCCAGCGCCGAAGGGGCGTCCTCGCGCCATTCGAAAGGTGCGGGTGCATCAAACCCTGGCGCAGGACCGACGTCGATACCCGGGGAAGCCCTCCCCACCGCACGCGTCGCTTCGCCCAGCAAAGCGGGCCGAGGGTGGTGAATGAGTTGAACGTCGTTGGGTCCTCCCGGTCCCAACATGGCCGTGTAGCGTTCGCCGCCGATCTCGTAGTTCATGACCGGATATTCCGCAACAGGCAAGAAGTCCCACTTGCCCAACGTGGATAGCATCATGTCAGGAGCCAGCTGGGTGCGATGCGAGAAGTCCTTGGGAACGGCAAACGACACATCGAACGTATCGCCGACAGCGGGAGACCGCAGATGGATGAGCTGAACATCATTGGGCCCTCGCGGTCCCAACACGCCCGTATAGCCTTCACCGCGAATATCGTAGGTCTTTACCCACTGTGCTGCATCGGGCAACAGACCCCATCGACCCAGCTTGGAGCGCATCATATCCGGCGCAGGCTGGGTGCCGTGGGAGAAGTCCTCGGGAACGGCCAAAGAAGCATCAAAGCTGTCGCTGGCTGGAAAGGACGTCCGCTCAAGTGGTCTGGGCCGCAGCGCCTTGGTCCATCATCCGTCCAAAATAGTTTTCAGGGACGAAATTCGGCCGCGGGCTGGGTCGCCAGGTCACGGCATCGAAAAGCTCCTCCTGGAGGAAACTTTGCACGGGCGATGAAGTCGCCGAGTGCATTCGTTGCCAACCGGTCACGGCATCGAAAAGTTCTTCCTGAGTGAAACTTGGCGCGGGCGATGAAGTCGCTGAACGCATTTGCTGCGAAAGCAATGGTGCATCGAAGCCAGGAGCTGAAAGCTCGCTGCTCTGCTCCGCGGTATCGAAAAGCTCATCCTGGGCCACACTATGTATCGGAGAATGAGGGGCTAAACTTGGCTCGTGCCAAACCTGCAGAGTATTGAAACCATCAGCCGGTAGTGAGGCGTCGCGATCCGCAGCGCTCCCCAAGCGCTGTTCATCGACCGGCCGCATGGGCAAAGGAGAGGGCGGTTGAATGACCTGCCGCGAACTGCCTCCTTCTGCGCCCAAATTACCCCGCCCGACGATCGCGCGATAGTCGCGGAGAGCGTTCAAGGCGGCGATGAGCGTCTTGTCATTTCGAAACAAACGGACTGCGTGGCCGAGCAGTTTGTCATCGCTGAGCTTGGCAATGGACGACGGGCGGAGCGCTACCGCCAACTTCCGCAGCCCGCTCGCATAGCCCCCGGCCTTTTTCTCGCCGATCTGTCGACCAAAACGTGCCTCGGCAGCCTCCCTGATGAGACGCTCATCTTCCCTGGAAGGACGATAATGTGTTCTGAGGGGGAGAGCGTCTGCGTCAGGCTCGCGGTACCGACTGACCATTGACAATGCGGGGCGATCACCTTGTCGTTCGGCAGCAGCTTTCTAGCGTGTCCGAGCAACGCATTGTCATCGAGGCCAGAAATTGATTTGCCATCCTGCTTCAGCGCTTCAGCCAATTTGCGAAGCCGACGATCATAAATACTGACGGTGGTAGGCCTCGGCGGTAAATCTCGCTTGAGAGCAGCGCCGGATGCCGCCTGGATGAGGCGATCGTCCTCCTCGGTGACATCATAAAGCTCTCTATGGGAATATATGGGGTCGGCCCCTGGCGCGTCCAGCAGGTGCTGCTCGAACTCCGCTTGCGGCTGTTGCGGTTGTTCCGCGGCCGCATTGGATGCAGCCGAATCATGATCAGCTTGGTTGATAGTGCTCAATCGGTCCATGATCTCGTCCGCCAGCATAGCTCTGTGGTTCCTCGCTACTGATGTTAACTTTCCAAAACCTGACGTGACTTCCCGTCAGGTAGAGTGAACGAGGTCCGGAAAGTGTCTGCTCCGAGGCGCTGCAGCGCGGATCGCAGACACAAAGAGGGGATTGTGATAAAAGTGGGCGCGGGTTGAGGAGTTGAGCTGCAACAAGGGTATGCCGCTCCATTGATGATCGCCTCCTTATCTCGATTCAGGCGATCGGCGCTATGATGGCGAAGGCCGGTATGGCGTCGGCGAGTTTTCGATCGTCGGAGGCAAGCGCAGGGTGAAATATCGCTTTTTCTTAAATCAGCTAGATAGCCATTGGGGCGGCATCAAATCGTGAATTGTGCGAAATCTTGTCTATTCCTGACGAGCTCTCGTCGAAGTTTCCAGGTCGCAACTTCTGATTTCCGGTCAACCTGCCGTGAGAATAGCTGCGAGAATAGCCGCAACACGAAGCCATTCGTACGCCAACTTGGTCATACGTGTTCGGAGTCCGACACCGCCGGAGACAATCGTCGGGGCGGCAGAACATCAGAGCTGCCGGCAGTCGTTCTCCAAGGAAAATCAGAAGCCGAGCGCTTTGAATTCCGATGGCACGGCCGTTGCTTATTGAGAGGCAATGACAGTCGGCGAAGGCGCAAAGCGCATTCAGACACGTTGGGACAAACCTGCCCGAAACTCTTTAAACCGGTAGGCCCTGTACAGTGCAACAGCAGGCGCACTTGCTCAATAGGGCGTTCCATCGATTGGATGGCAGGACGATGAGGCAAAGCGCGCGCCAGGGAACTGGAGATTTGAATGACTGCCCCCAAAGCCATATCGGCGCGGCGCCAAACGACCGATGTAGACGCTATGATCGCGGATCTGCGGTCATGCGAACACCCGCACGACGTGGAAGTGTGCGGTATGCTCTTGCACATTCTCCCCGGCGTTCTGTCGCCACGCCTAAGTCACGCTCCCGACGCCTTGATATCGAAGTGGCACATCCAATCTGGAGCAACAGTATGGGATTTGGGATGCGGATCAGGCGTCCTGGGGCTGGCGGCACTTCGCGCTGGGGCAGAACACCTGGTGGCTCTCGATATCAATCCGCAAGCCGTTCTCACCACAAAGTTAAACATCGAGCGGTTAGGTCATTCCAAGCAGGCAGAAGCGCGCCTCAGTGACATCTATTCTGCGCTGCAGCCTGAAGAAAAGTTCGACCGTATTTTGTTTGCCGCCCCGTACTGGAACCGAAAAGCAAGGGACGATTTGGAGCGCTCCTGCTTTGACGAAGATCACAGCGCCATGGCCTCAGCTCTCGGCGGAGCGCATAATTGGCTCAACGCCAACGGCCTGATGTATGTCGTCTTTTCTGATCAGGGAGATATTGGGCGCGTCTTGAACTTGATCGATAATAGTAACCTGCGTGTTAGAAATATGCATATTTTCCGACCATCGATTCATGGCGGGCATATCCGGATCATCTGGGAGCTCACGATTCGATGAAGCCTCTTCGGCTCCTGGATCCGCCAAGCGCTGCTGCTGGTCAAACTGCTAAAGTACCGGTTCACGACTCGTTCGGATCGGTAGTTCGATAGCGAAGACCGCCGGCCGAGTTTGATGCGTTGCAGAACGAGTTCGTCGGATGCAAGGCAATCGCAAGTCGCACGGCTTATGGGAGCTCACGGCGCCGGCGCCGCCGTATACCGGTCCTCTCGTGGGTGATTTGCAAGCCGATGTCGTTGTGATTGGCGGTGGATATACTGGACTCTCTGCGGCTATCCGCCTCGCGGAGGGCGGCGTGCGCGTCATTCTGCTGGAGGCATCCGAAATTGGATTCGGTGGTTCCGGGCGCAACGTCGGGCTCGTCAATGCGGGTATGTGGGTCATGCCCGACACGCTCTCAGACACGCTCGGCTCCCCGTTTGGAGAGCGGCTCATCGAATTACTGGGTGGAGGACCGCAGGAGGTTTTTGCACTGATCGAGAGATATGGGATCGACTGTGAAGTTGAGCGCGCGGGGACCCTGCATTGCGCGGTCGGCCGCAGGGGCTTGGAGGAAATCCAGATTCGTGCCGAACAGTGGCAGAAACGCGGCGCTCCGGTCGCGGTGCTTGATGCGAAGGAGACGCGCAGAAAGATTGGCGGTGGCAACTATACCGGCGCGCTGCTCGATACGCGCGCCGGTACAATACAGCCACTGGCCTATGCGCGCGGCTTGGCGCGCGTTGCGCTTGCGGCGGGCGCGAGGATATTCGCGCAGACTGAAGTCCTCACAGTCCACGAAATGGGGTTGCGCTGGAGGGTCGGCACGGCAATGGGATCTGTGTGTGCTGAGTGGGTAATCGTCGCTACCGACGCCTACGGCAAAAGACCTTGGTTGCGGATTCAGCGAGAGCAGATCCGTCTACCTTACTTCAATTTGGCAACGCGGCCCTTACCAGATCGTCTCAGGACCTCAATCTTGCCCGAACGACAAGGGGCATGGGACACCCACGAGGTCCTTTCCTCGTTTCGCTTCGATCAGTCCGGCCGTCTGGTGTTCGGCAGCGTTGGCGCTCTAGAGGGTATCGGCACCTTGGTTCACCGAGCCTGGGCGGTCAGGTCGCTACGTAGGCTGTTTCCGCAGCTCGGCGACGTCGAGTTCGAAGCCGGCTGGTTCGGGATGATCGGGATGACTTCCGACCACCTGCCGCGCTTTCACAAGCTCGACCGTAACCTCGTGTCCTTCGGCGGTTACAACGGGCGCGGGATTGCACCTGGGACCGTCCTCGGCCGGGTGTTGGCGTCCTACGTTCTCGGCCGCCTTGCGGAAGAGGACCTACCACTTCCAGCTGCGCCGGTTGAATATCGGCGGTTTCGTGCCGCCCGTGAGGCCCTCTACAGCGCAGGCTCTCAACTGGTTCACCTCACTGAGGCGCGGCTCTGATCCGCCTCGTGTCAATCGCATATCCGATCCGGCGGTTTCCATCGGTTTGGCCGTTCCCGGCACGTGGCGAGCGAATTGGCATCGGTCGCGTTCTTCAGAGAGAATCTTGACATCCACACTCGTGCAGGCCGGCCGTCACGTCTGTTGGTCGGCATCCATATAACATCCCGACGTCTGCGGGTGAGCAAACTCGCACATCCTGCAGAGCAGAAAGCCATCCATTCCGTTCATGCGATCGGCGATTTCGTGAAAAATTGGGCTTTCGAAGAGATATGCGTATTCGTCGCGCAAAAGATTGCCCAGGACATGACGCCGCTCAAAATCCATCCCGCACAGAGTAACGTCGCCGTTTGGTAGAAGGACATTCCGATGTTGTTGTTTGCCAATACACGTCAAGGGTCCGACGACGGGCTGTCGCGGTTTGATGATATTCGACTCTAGACGTCCTCGGCTGTTACTCAGCGGACGCAAGCGCTGCAGCGCTTTTGCGGGAATGGTGTCGGCGAGGTCCGGATGGACTTTGCCCAGGACAACGAATCGAATCGAGGGAATGTTCGCCTCGACGAGTCGGCGCATGACATTGAGATAGGACTTTCCGACGAGCCGGCTGTTCATATAAGTGCCGTCATCAGGAACGTGGACGATGAAAGCCCTGAACTGCAGCATTTGCAAGCGCCGAATGTCACTCCCGTTCATTCCGACGAGGGTCGTGAAAATTCGGATCTGATGCCCACGTGCGTAAGCATGCTCAACCATCCTGGTGCATTTCGGATGGAGCCAAGGCTCCGAGTAGCCGGCAAAACTGATCTCGGTAGTCCTCGGCACGCGTGCAAGACACCGCTCGAAATCCTGAAGACCTAGGTACTTCGCTTGAGACACGGGTCTTTGCCGATCAGCGAACTTGTCTTGGTGGCAATAAGTACACCGGACGATGCATCCTGCGGTCGTCGTTATCTCCAATACCCGGCGACCAGGATTGGCAGCGCGTAAGTTTTGTAACACCATGGGATATGCCGTCATTCTGTCTGGTCCTTTCAGGCGCCGGAGCAAGAAATTGCGAGAGGGAGCGCAGCGTTCGATGAGCAGCCGCTTGCTTTGCTCCTCACGGATTGCAAATACAGGATATGCAGGTTGGCGAAATGACCTAGACCAAGCTCCTATCTCGTCGCTAACAATGCTCCGAGCTCGGCCACGCCTACCGAAGCCTGGATAGGCCTGGCGTGCCAACTCGGCTCTCTATGCGTTGGCCGTCGCGTAGCACCGCTGGCTGTTACTTACATCTTCGTTCCGAGTCAGCGCCACGCCAGATGCTGGGCTCGGTGTTCTCGCTAGAATGGTCTGCGGAGATGCTTCCGCAGCCGTAGCGATGCGGAACCGGCGCCGGATCCGCCCAAGCGGCACATCCTAAGGCTTTCCGATGGCAGCGCAGGTTCTGAAACATCTTTCTATTTGTCGCGCAAGCGATTGCGCTCGCGAACTGTTTGGGCGCCATCAATGCGATGGACAAGCGGTCGAGCATCGCAAGCTCTTGGCGGCGATAGTTCCTATTCCCGTTAGATGGCAAGTTGCTGGTCAGGATGATGAATGAAGCACGCTTGTTGCCATGTTGAGAACCAAATTGGCCTTTCTCGGCGGAGCGGTGCTAACTGATTTCGTCGACGACGATCAGCGTGGGTCGTGGTCACCGCACGATCCCGCGGCCAATATGCGGCCGCGGGGAGCCGAAAACGTCGTATCTGGCACCTAGTGGCTCACATTGCGCTGTTCGGTGGCGCGAGCAGCGATCTAGCTGGCATTGGGCGACGCCTGTGTAGCGAGGATTGTTCTCATCAATCCACTGGGGCAAATCGAGTTAGAAAGTCAACGCCATCCTTACCTGCCGGAACTGGTAGGGGTGACTGCCCGCGCTTTAGGATACTCTGTTGGGGCGACGATCCGCTCGCAACAAAACGTCACGGCAGCTCGAAACGATGGATCGCGACCTGTGGATCCGCAAGCTCTCAAGAGAGCAAAATCTGCGGAGGCGATCGTGATAACGCAATTGGTAGACTACAGAACCGACGGCGCGTTTAAGATCCCGCTGAGCAATCTGGACGTAAGCGAAGCCAAGCGCTTTCAAGATGATAGCATATGGGGTTATTTCGAGCGGCTGCGAAGGGAAGATCCCGTTCACTACTGCCAGGATAGCCCCTATGGTCCATATTGGTCCATAACGAAATACCGCGATATCGTAGAGGTAGATACTAATCACAAGATATTCTCGTCGGAGCAAGGCGTCACTATTGTCGACGTGCCTGACAGGCACTGGACGCAGAGTTTCATCAAGATGGGTCCGCCTAAGCATCGCGAGCAGCGTGATACTGTAAGTCCGATAGTCGCGCCGGAAAACTTGACGAAACTCGAGAGCTTGATCCGTCGTCGCGTCAGGACGATTCTGGACGGCTTGCCGCGCAACAATGACTTCAATTGGGTGGATAGGGTCTCCATCGAATTGACGACGCAGATGCTTGCCACGCTATTCGACTTTCCATTTGAGGATCGGCGTCTGCTGACCTATTGGTCGGACGTAGCTGTTGCAATGCCCAGAACTGGCCAGCCGATCGATAGCTGGGACAAGCGAAGTGCGATCTTGTCCGAGTGCCTGGATTATTTCACAGGCCTTTGGAACGAGCGCATCAATGCCGAGCCACGGATGGACCTGATTTCCATGATGGCGCACTCGCCTGCAACTCGACACGTGGAGCCGAGTGAGTTTCTTGGAAATCTGATTCTGCTGATCGTCGGTGGGAATGACACCACGCGCAATTCGATTACCGGCGGCCTCCTGTTCATGAACCAGCACCCCTCCGAGCTGCGAAAGCTACGCGATAATCCGAAACTTGTCTCGAGCGCCGTGTCCGAGATTATTCGTTATCAAACGCCCATCGCACATATGCGCCGCAACGCCGCGGCCGATAGCATCGTCGGTGGGAAACAAGTCAGGAAGGGCGACAAGGTCGTCATGTGGTACATCTCAGGAAACCGCGACGATGAAGTCATCGAGAACGCCGAGCGCTTCGTCATCGACCGCAGGAACGTGCGGCAACATCTTTCGTTCGGATTTGGGATCCATCGCTGCGTTGGTCGACATCTTGCGGAGCTGCAGCTGAAAATCCTCTGGGAGGAGATTTTGAAGGCACGACTGGAAGTCGAGGTTGTCGGCGAACCCGAGCGAATTGCGTCGAACTTTGTGCACGGTTATTCCGCTCTTCCTGTGCGGATTGCAGCCTAGGCTTCGATCCCTCGAATCTGGCGACCGGCCCCGGGGTGCGGCTTGGTCGGCGCGAAACAATCGCTGCATGTTGAGATCCGGTCTGCAATTGGGCAGGCTTTGAGACGCCTGCGAGCAGCGATAAGTAGCGACGCATAATCCACTGGCACCTCCAAGAGGCAAGATCACCGATACCTCCGAGTGTTCATCTGCGGCGCTGACTTGGATAGTTGGAATCAAGGGCCGATGAGCTTGACAGTGAAGATTGTAGCAGTGGCCGCGATTTTCGTTGGAGAAGCGCTTTCGATAATCGCGGAGTTGATTGCCTCAAGGCAGTTTGGCAAGGCCGGCGGGGATGTCACAATGCTCCTGCCGATGTTTGTGCTGATATCCGTCGGTGGCGTCCTGCTCGTCTTCGGATACGCGCTGGGCTACATGCATCTCAAGAATATCTGGATCATTGTCGCGATTTCAGTCGGAGCTATTCTGGTCGTGGAGCCAGTTCTCGCCTTTATACTTTTTCGTGATGTGCCGACGGCCGGTTCGCTGGTCGGGTTGACGCTCGGTGCGCTTGGCACGGTCGTTGCCATTTTTTTATGAGCGTTGCTCAACGGGCTCGGATGGGCGGGAGCTGCGAAGGAGTCCCTCAATATGGGTTCTGCTCGATCCGAAGGTGAATACAGATAATGCGATTTTGATCGAAGATTTAGACCTATTTAAATTGTGTGCGACCGTGGGTGTGCAGGTTCTTGGATTTAAGACTCGTATCTCCTCCTCGATGATGGGACGTACGGCGGCCGAAGGTCTCTCCCCCTCGACAAAGTCGGGGGATGCACCTCGCCGCAATGATCAAGCCGTTTCAAGATGCTGGCATTCTCGTGGCGGCTCTCCGCTATTCGAGATAGCCCGCCAAGTCCGTGCAGACGAACGCGACGCTGGATAGTGTCTTGCCCCGTCGCATCTGCCGCGGCTTGTCAGTATGGATTTTGGCGGGATCACGCCGAAGCAACGTTACGGTGCGGTCATGCACTGCAGCGGATGATCCCCGATTTGATGCGCTCATCCGCTGCATCGCTGCCTGTTGCAGCACTGGCAGCCTCGATGAACCGGAGCCCACGGTGATCCGGCCATTTTCTGTGTAGCCCGGAAAGAGCTGTTCGTCAGCTGCCCGTCAGCCAAGCTGTCTAATCAGACAGGCTGCGCATTCTCGATTCGATCGGAGATTGGATATGACGGGCATTGGCCGAGCTGGCAAATCGCACGTTGAGCCTGCAGAAGCTGATAGCATGTGGGGATCGGGCGGGGAGCCTGGACCGGTCTCCGGAGAAGCCAGGCAATCGTTCGATTCCGTCGTGGAGCGGATGCACTCCAGGTCTCAAGATGGAATGGCGCCGCTCGTCGGCGAGCCGCCGGCTTCGGATGTGGCTGTCCCGACGAGAGACGAGGTCAGAGCAGCGCAGAAAAAAATGCGCGGCCTACTTGTGGCCTTTGTTGGTGCTTCTAAAACGGCGGCCGGCCAAGCGCGGAACCGGTCGGAGGCGCAGGACCTGATTGATCAAGTCGTCAAGGCGGGCTCGGAAGTTCTGGACTATTATGCGAGCTTCCCTCCCGACGTGGCACGCAGCCTTCTTTCCGACGATCAGGCTTGCGGAGTCAGAGTCGAGACTCTTGCTGCGGGGGACCAATGCAACGCCGTGGCTACCTCGATTGTCTACGACCTGGAGGCCGGTAGAGAGAAAGCCGCAGCCGTGCTCGAGCAGCTGCGCAAAGCCAACGCTGCGCCCGCCCAGCTAAGCCGAGCGGTGTCGACCGTGGCGAAGCACTACATGGCCTGCATGGAGTGGTGGGGAAAGAAGGCATTGCGCTCGGAACGGATGCAGTCCGTCTGCGTGGCCACCGCCAGCTTGCCGGGGTCCACGCCCGAGATGCTACGCCTGCATACCGGCTGGGCACTTTTTACGAAGTGCACGTATCTGCAATCGCGGATCGCTCTCGCGCGGCTCCTGATCGAATCGCGGGCGAGCACGCTCGAACCAGCGCTGAGTAACGCCCTCATCGGTGAGGACGGGCGGATGCGTCTGCTCGGGACCTTCATCAACGATGTTGTTCCGGCATTCGCGTCGACGGGCGAAGCCGTTCTGTACAACCGCGGAGCGGCGCTCGACGCGGAGCACAGCACCGTTTTGGAAGGGGTCATGGAACGGCTTTCTGAATTTGCGTCGGGGGTGCACGGCATCGTCGCTGGGCTGAGGGATGCTGGAATGGGGGCGGACACTCCATTGGACCTGTTGGACCAGATCGAGGAAGCTGCCTGGGTCACCGCAAACGACGTCACGCGGTTTTTGGCGGTGCAGCCAAAGACACCCGCCGTGATCGAGCCGCCCGCCAACTGGATACCGGAAAATACCGGCGCAGTGTCTGAGGGCCAGGCTGCGCGCAAGAAGGGAAAAAGCAAGCGCACACCGGCGGCAGGTGAGGGGAGTTCGGCGGCCGGTCTACGCGAGGCGCAGGTCGCCAGGCCCGACGCTGCTTCGGCTCCGACAGGTAAGGTCATCGTTCTCTCGGATCTGGGCACCAAGAAGCTTGCGACCCCGGAAGAGGCGGCACGCGCAAAGGAATCATCGTCAACGGCCGGCCAGGAAATGTGGCGTGCTCCGCCCTCCAGGAAAGCGCTGAACGGATTGCTCAATAGATTGGACGAGCTGCTGCAGTTCGATCTTCCAGCGCAGCAAAGCGCCGTCTCGCAAACGCGCCAAATGAAGCCCGAGGATGCCGGCCACATCGTGGATCTCGTCGTTAAGCGCCTTCAGACGCAAGCCGCCGAGATCGAGGCCTGTGTAGCGGCGCTAGAGGAACCTCGCCGACGTGGCCTGCTTACGCCTGCGCAGGTGCCTGAAGTGCACGAAAAAATAGTCCGGCTCAAGGCGATGTGGTCCGAGGTGCAGGGACAGGCAAATTCTTTGAACGCGCGGAAGGCTGCGATCACGATGGATTGCATGAAGACGTACGCCTTTCCGTCGCAGAAGTACCTTGAATACCTGCGGGCGGCCGATGAGTTGACGTCTGCCGATCCGCCGCGTGCGTTGAAGGGGGAGCCAGGCACGCTGTTCGAGATCAAGCTGCAGCCCAGGGCACTGAGCAATGGTGCGATGCCGGATCCGGTGTGGGTGCACATCCATACGAAGAGGCCGGTATATGTCTCGCAATTGGCGACGCTGGATGGCGCCGAGTTCGCTGCTTGCCACGTGAAGTCCAATGAACAGCGCGGCTACAATCGGCTCTGGCAGAATGCTCGAGCTGCAATGGGACACGAAGACGTGTTGATCCACCGCGGCAGGCTTGCGCCGGCGTTCTGCAAGTCCTTGTTCAGCAGAGGTGGCGGCCAGCCATGGTATCCCCGTCTTGAGGCGGAGTTCGGCTCGATGCAACTCGCTCGACACGGGATGTAGTGCGCGTATCTGGCGAGGAAGTGCCGCTTGGGCTGCGCTGAGTAGTGGTTCGGCTGGCTGAAGCCGGTGAATCTCAAGCGATTTCCGAGTGATCGGCGTTCCGCGAGAACGCACACCGTGGGCCGGTTTGACGAATCGAATTGACGATGCACAATAAGGTGGGCCTGTCCGTTTGCTACCCCCGGATGTGGCCACGACGGTCCCAGCATCGGCCTCCATGGCCCCCAGAAGGTGCTGGGACCTGTTCGTTCTGCACTCTCGATCGGGTGAATAGTTCGTTTCTCGCTTGCCGGATTCTCACGTAGGCCGCGCTCTCGTTTGTTCTTTGTCGCGCTGGCCGGGCTATCCCGCTCATTCTGGTTGGTAACCCGTCGAAGTTGAGGCAGAAACGACGGATCGCGCGCAGAGATTGACATGCAGATCTGCGCTGCAAGATCTGTACTCGGCGTCTGCCGCATCGCCTGGACCCGCTCCTCAAAGATTTTCCCACGGTTCGCAAATCGCACCTGATTCAATGGTCGAACGGCTGTTCCATCGTGGTCTCCTGCCGGATTCGGACCAGCCGACGATGACCTGTGAATCCAAGGTCACCGCTACACGGCCGGTTTCGATGGTTCCAATTGCGTTCGTCTTGTTCATAACCCTGCGGAGGACCAAGTGGGGTTGGGGCAGGCCGGGCGAGACTTCGGAGCCTTATTCACGGAGAACCGGCGCTTCGGAACGCCGCTACCACGCCAATGGGCGACACCTGCTCTCATGGATAAGTTGCGCGAAGAAGGTTTCATGCCGACCGCAAACACCCCCAAAACAATCCAGCTTAACGGAAGAACCTACCAAGCCGAGTTGGCCGAAGGAGGGTTCGTTAAGCTTACGCGGGTATGAGACGCAACCCGACTGTGACCGATCGCGCGCTGGGCTAGAACCCTGCGATCGCTTCGGTTGTTGTTGCCGACATAGGCAATTCATCGCTCTGCAGCGAGTTGCTCGCGCCGCCAGTGGGTACGCATCGTCGGACCCCTGGCAGGCAGCGAGACGCCGATCGAGGCGATTGCGGTAAGCTGCGTCGTTGCGCAAGGCCGGCGTCGAGCATCCCTCGACAATGCTTCAACATTGCTCTCAGCTGACGGCAAGACAGTCGCAACCGCGTCGCTCCCTAGGCGATGTGCGAATGACCAGCGCTATCGCCGAGCGAGCGGAATGCAGCACCAGTCTTGCCGATGCGCTCGATCAAGCTCATTTAGCTGGCGGGTGCTGCGGCCGAGCCGGTCCAGCCTCGTCACCAGCACCACGTCGCCGGGGTGGAGGCGCTACCATCAACGTGGTGAGTTGTGGCCGATCGGCGCGGCACCGCTGATCATCTCGCGGTAGATCGCGGTCGCCGGCTGCCTTTAGGAGTTGAACTAGCGGATGAGATGTCGATCCTGGATGCTAACGCGGCATATCCGAGAATGGTCATTTGGTGCTTCTACGTCTGCAGAAGCTATCGCCTCGGTGATAATTCGTTTGGGCCATGATTCTTCTCGTTGGCAGTGAGTACCGTGTGGATTTTGTAAGGGCAGCCGCGATCGGGACCTTCGAGCAAGTCTGAGGTGATGGTTGCAGTCAGTGCCGCCGTCGCTGCGCGACGAAGTCGGCCGCGCGCTCAGCAACAATATCGCCCTCGGTGGCAAGTTCTGGTCAGGAATGCAGTCTCGCTGAATTAGCAGTATGCCGCCGTACTTGAACGGGCCGAAGCCATGCGGTGTAGCCTCTAGCGCAGCCGAACAAACGAATGGAATTTCAGCGATCGCGCAGTCGTCGCATCCGTCATAATGAGTTCGCTTGTGCACTCATCAGGAATGTGACTCACCGCCTCGGGCAGCACGCGTCCAGCCTCCAAGCCGTGCAAGTCATTGGGCCGAGACGATGCAGTTACCGCGTTGTCCGATTGCTCAGATCAATGCGGACCGCTTAGAGGCCGGCGAGAAGCCGACCATAAACGGCTTCTCCGAGCAACTCATAACCGAGCCCGCAAAGATGTCCGAACTCATCCATCCCGTAGATAGGCCTGATCAAGAAAATCAATTTTACCACTTGTGGCAACGTCATATATCCATGAGGACGGCTTGGGGCCGATCTTAAGGGAGCGACTCTGGAATGAAAAAATTGCTGTTTGTGACTGCGAGCGCCGCCGCGCTTGCAACGGCGGCAGTGCCGGCCTGTGTTGCTGAAGCCGCCGCTCAACCCGTCGCTGCCAAGGTGCAGGTCGCCGACACGTCATATCCTCAATGCGCGGACGACCCGTTGAATGGTATCTGCGATCTGTTTTTTTGTTTGACCGATCCGGCGTGCGTACAGCACTAACCACCGGATACAAACCAAGCAGAAAATGAGGATCGAGGCCTCGCGGCGCGGCCGCTCGTGGGAACAGCGGCCGCGTCCTCTTGCGTAAAGAAATTTGCGCGCCGCCTCTGAAGCCGTTCCGGTTCCGCCGCTGGAGCATGATCGCAAGGAACGGATGAGGATGTTCCAGCACAGAGTGGCCATCAATGATCATGCAAAAGCACTCCGCGGAGCTGCACGTTATCATCCGAGCGCGGGACGAGAATCTAAAACGATAGCAATCGTTGATTAAATTGAGATCTCGGCTCTCGATATGGAAAGGCCTAGCGACCGCGCGGGGTATCGCAGCTCCGTCAACCGTTAGTAGTCATAGGTCCGACGAAAGCCATTCCAATGCGTTCACCAGGAGAGTTCTTCTGGTGATCTAACGGTAAGTGCAGGCCGAAGAGCCCTGTCCATATCCTTATGGCTTGCCGGGATGCGTGACAGAGTGCGCGCCAGACGGCGCCTCCCTTCGCGAGCGACCCGCCTCCAAAAGACGAATCTATCTAACGGAAAAAGGGCTAAACGGCATGCAACGACAGGGGTAAACGATAACGTCCAGTGTCGCGTTCTCTGCCGATAGCCCCGCGATACACGCCGACACAGTCTAGCTCCATCGTGCCGATGGGCGAGAACGTCCAATTCTCAACCTTTCTTTGATGTAGCAGGTGTTCTAACCGGTGGTTGTTGATGGTGAAGCTCTCAACATAGTTGCCGAACGAAGCGTTCCGCCCACAGGAAGCGAACCAAGGCGCTGGTTGCAGCAACTTGCGTTGTTAATACCCTATTCAAGAGCGCCATAACGGACTCTCGCGAAACCAAGCCGAAGTCGGCCAGGGCGCAAGAGGAAAGCTGCGATGAAATCGTGTCTGCACGAGCCGCAATCGCCTTTGGTAACACAAGCGCGAAAGTCTCCTTCGCATAACCGTGCGGAAACACATCGCAGCGCAGCCGATTACGCAGGTAGGAACGGAATATTTCCTTGCCCGCGCGAAGTGCAAGCGGAAGCTTCGCTGCAGTATTAATCAATCTCGGATCGCCTAGCGGGCGAACGGGCCAAAGTCCTCGCCTTGCGAGTGGACGAGCATGACAAAGGCTTGCGAGCAGAAATGTGGATACGGTCGCGCTAAGCGGCGCGCTGAAAAGGAAGGATGAATGAGCGGCGTCGAGCGCGCGATTTGTCAACAGGCCGTCTGCAAGTTCAACGGCGATCTCCAGGTGACGTGAAGACGAAGATCTTGAGCCGCCCTCCTCGGCGGTGGAGCAAGCGCAAAGCTTGTCGCCGCCTATGCCGGACCAGACGATTTCGTAGCCGTCCGCGCGAAAGCTGTCGCAGAGCGCCTCAAATGCCTCCAGGCAATACTCTGAAGTGAGTGGCAGGCGTCGTTCTGGGGCAAGATCCAGATCAATCGCCGGCATGTGGGTATGCATTTCAAGGGGGTGATCGCGGCAATTCAGTGCGCTCAGAATGCGCGCTCGCCGATCAGACTGCCTGGGGCTGCTCCCGTCGCCCAACAGGATGCCGCCACACCTTACGGTTTTCACGCTTTTGCCAACAGCAATCGCGACCGAAGCCGAATCCATACTTCCGCTCAGCTCCACAGCGCTTGCACAAATGCCCGTTGGCCGCGAGAGCACAACGTCCTGCAAAGTATCCGCAAACTCAAGGAGACCATTGCTCTGCTCCGGCCCAGAGAGCTCGTTAGGGCGTGCACTCATAACGCGCAGCCAGCCATAGGCGGATAGAGGCGAGTTGGACGAAGGCAAGGTAGTTTCCCGCAAGCCTGTCGTAACGCGTCGCCACACGACGACATTGGTTGATCCTGTTGAAGAGCCGTTCGACCTAGTCGCGAGCGCGGTAGAGATAGGAGCTGAAGCAGATCGGATCGCTGCGATTGCGTTTCGGCGGGATGTTGGCCCACGACCCCTTTTTCATGGCAAGCTCTCTTATCCAGTCGGCGTCATAGCCACGGTCGGCAAGCAACATTGACCCGAACTTCAGATGAGAGAGCAGTTGTCCTGCAAGTCGAACGTCGTGGGCCTCGCCGGGGCTCAACGTCAACCGTACCGGCAAACCATTGCTATCGACCACCGCGTGGATTTTGCTCGTCAAGCCGCCGCGCGACCTTCCCATCGATAGGCGCTCGTTCCTTGTGATGCAGGCCCCATGTTGATGCCGCGGACAATCGAGTTGTCGATCATTTGGACAGCGGCATCATGGGCAGCCGCAAGTGCGTCCATGATGCGGCTCCAGACGTCAGCTCGCCGCCACCTAACGAAGCGGTTGTAGCAAGTGGTGTAAGGACCGAACGCCGCCGGCAAATCGCGCCAAGGTGCTCCGGAACGCAAGACCCAGAAGATGCCATTGAGGACACGACGGTCGTTAACCCGAGGAACGCCGCGCGGCTTGTTCGGCAGCATCGGCTTGATGGCAATCCATTCATGATCGGCGAGTTCGTAGCGCATGATTCCAGCCCCCAGTTTGGGAGTTTGAATCACAGGGGGTCTGGCCTGACGCGACGCTTCCGGGCAGGCCCCGGTTGGACGCTTACGTATAGCGCGACGATCTGGGTCGGAAGAGCGCGGCGATCAGGATGGCGAGTCAGTGTCGCGGCGCGATGATGATCGCCGCGATGATTGTCGCGCGCAAGAGTTTTGTTTGCTTTGATTGTCGCGGA
>Ga0315911_1000037_pt1 | contig 62198 bp, 56 predicted proteins | sample Edanod1MG_FD_207737 | JGI IMG/M metagenome (GOLD analysis project Ga0315911, IMG submission 207737) | Root nodule microbial communities collected in Santa Monica, California, United States - Edamame nodules 1 | ecosystem: Host-associated > Plants > Roots > Nodule | place: USA: California... | reverse complement strand
CTGCGGTCGCGGATGGGCTATGGTCGGCACTGCAGACAGGCTCGTCGGCCACTTCTACATCCACAACGGCGACGATTCAGCCTTCGTTTGCGAACGCGGCTGAGTTCTTCAACAGCCTGCTAGGTCCGTGCACCCATAATTCGGCCGGGCTGACGGTTCGCAAGAGTCCACTATGCCCCGGTAGCGATCAAATTCCGCATCGAAAAATGACGCGATGGGCCAGAAGCGGTCAACCCAGCCTGGCTGGTGTTTGCACGATCACTGTCAATAGCCGAAAATCATTCGTAGCTGCGTTCTTGTTAGGCCCAGCGAAAGTCGCTCGACTGGTTTTCCTGCGGATCGCCATGTCGCACGGCCTCGAGTTCGATTCTTCACGACGCCGGGGGTCGTCAAATGGAGCCTGTCGACCGACCCAATGGCCTGGAATCTGACTGGCGAGTTTCTATTCAAGGATATCGTCTTGCTTTGTGTCTGCGCCGTGTCGTTCCTGGCCTCTTTGCCGCAGACTGTTGTAAAATCACGGACCACCTAGACCGGCCGCTGACGTGCTGGATTCGGTGGGCGACCTGTGGCCCTGTGCGCGGCCGCTGGCCAATTGACGCAAACAGCTTGCTCTGCAAACCTCACCTAGCTTCGCGCGATAGGAGGGCGGACCGTGCTGCAAAGAGCGACACCGGAGCGACTGAGCACGTTCTCCGACGGTGTGTTCGCCGTGCTCATCACGGTGCTGGTGTTGGAATTGAGACCGCCCGAGAGGCCCACTTTCGAAGCGTTGCTGGCTCTCTGGCCGACCTGGCTGAGCTATGCGGTGAGTTACGTCTTCATCGCGATCGTCTGGGTCAATCACCACCACCTGATGCGCTACGCCAGTGAGGCTACGCCGAGCCTCTTGTGGTTTAATTTTGCGCATCTGTTTTCGATGTCGCTGCTTCCGCTCTCCACGGCCTGGATGGCGGTGAGCGAGCTCGCGCCACAGCCGGTGGCTTTCTACGCGGCGGTCTTCTTTCTGGTCAACGCGACCTATATCGCGCTGATCTGGGAGCTCATCGATCGGACGCCACACGGGGACATCCCACCAAAGGTGCGCAGGATCATGCGGGTGCGGTCGCTGACGACGTTGTGCCTCTTCGGTGTGGCAGCAGTCGCGGCGCTGAGGTACCCACTTGTCGGCCTTGGAATCTGCATCTGCTGTCTCATCGTCTATCTGAGGCCAGAACCGACTTAGGCTCAGAAGCAGCACACCGAGCAGAAGCAGCTATTCCAGGTCGTTCTGCCGCGACTTTGATCGGGCTATAGTGTCTTATCGGCGCCACGCATAACGACCTGAGGGCGTCATTTGGTAGACGACGCTGCAGCGCCTTCGCATCGTCCAACATGTTCCGATGGAAACCCGGAACAATGTCGTTGCAGGTTCAAAGTGCTAAGAATTCGCGGATCTTTGCTGCGATCTCCCTCACATGGGTCTCGAGCGCAAAGTGGCCCGTTTCGAAGAAATGGATCATGGCGCCGGGAATATCGCGCCTGAACGCCTCGGCACCGCGTGGCAGGAAAAAAGGATCGTTCTTTCCCCAGACGGCCAGGAAACGTGGCTGGTGAGCCCGGAAATAGTTTTGGAAAGTCGGATACAGCGCGACGTTGCTCTTGTAGTCGCCCAAAAGATCCAACTGAATTTCGTCGGCGCCTGTGCGGGCCAAATAGAAGTTGTCGAGCGAATAGCCGTCCGGAGAAATCGCGGTCACGTCTGGCGCACCGTGCGTATACTGCCAGCGCGTCGTCTCTGGTGCCAGGAAGCTGCGGAGCACTTCTCGGTTGGACGGAGACGGCTCTTGCCAATAGTTCCGAACGGGACTCCAGCCCTCGCTCAACCCTTCCTCATACGCGTTGCCATTCTGTGAGATGATTGCGGTGATGCGATCCGGATGCCGAACGGCGAGGCGAAAGCCGACGGGGGCACCATAGTCGAAGACGTAAATCGCGAAGCGATGGAGACCAATCGCCTCGGCGAAGCGATCGATTACGTTCGCGATATTCTCGAATGTGTAAACGAAGGCGCTCCGCGGCGGCATGTCGGACTGGCCAAACCCGGGCAGGTCGGGAGCGACGAGGCGAAACTGATCCGCAAGGAGCGGGATGAGATCGCGAAACATGTGGCCGGCAGTGGGAAAGCCGTGCAACAGCAGGATCGTCGGCGCGTCCTTCGGCCCAGCTTCGCGGTAGAATACTCCTATGCCATCGACATCTACTTTCCTGTAGCTGACTGCGCGCATGGGAACTCCTTTCCCTTTAGAGGTCATCGACAGGGGCCGAGAATGAAGAACCTAGAAAAGGGTATCCGTCCCGACCTCCTCCTGGATGCTCCTACGACGCCTCGCATGGCCAACGTCGCGAAGCGTCCACAACACGTCACAGATTGCGGTAACCTCGTTCCTGTAGCACCCAGCTGTTGCCATCCGGGTCCAAGAAATCGGCGAAGCTGGCGTAATCCCTGCGCGTGGGGTCGAGCCCGGTTGCGAAACCTCCGTCCCAGGCATCGATGGGTGTTTTGTGCCGGGCCTCACTGACATTGACCCCACGTTCGAGCAGGCCGCTCCGCATAGTTTCAAGGTCGGTCACGACGAGATAGACATTGCGTACTGATCCGATGGGCGCGTCGGTGACTCCGCGACGGATCTGTATCGAGCAGCTCGAGCCCGGCGGAGTGAGCTGCACGACGCGGAACGCGTCATTCGGCGAATAGTCGACATCAAGCGTGAAGCCGACCTGGTCGACATAGAACCGCAGCGCTCGCTCGACATCGCTCACCGGCAACGTGATCACCTCAATTGAGAGCTTCACGACTGCTTTGCTGGTTGTGTTCATCGCGCCGCGACCCCTCTTTGGTCTGATGTTCGCCGCCCTGATCTTCCACTTGCGGCGGGTTCCTCTTCCAAGTAACCGTGGCGGTCCCTCGGCCGGAAATCGAAATCCGGCCAGGATTCATAAGTCGATCACGACGTCACGAATCGGTTGTGAGCAGCAAACGAGAAGGTTGCCGTCGGCGGGCTTCTCGAGTGGCTGGGGTCCATAGGCGACCTCGCCCGAAACCAAACCGCTCTCACAGTTGTGACAAACACCGGTCCGGCACGACCAACGGACCGGGACGTCGCACGCCTCGGCCAGCTCCAAAATGCTCTGGTAGGCTGACGCCTTCCAGTGTACGGCGATGCCACTTCGCGCGAACGATACCAGCGGACCGGTGTTGGCGTCGTCCCTGGGCAGATGTGGAGTTCGCGTCGCTGCGCCGACGACACCAGGAGTCATCGACTCGCTGCCGTTGAAGATTTCGACATGCATCCGCTCCGGCGCCACGTCCAAGGCTGCGAGCGCCTCTTTCATCTCCGCCATGAAGCGAGTCGGCCCGCAGAGGTAGACATCCGCCTCTCGCGGGATGCCGACCTTGTCGAAGACGGATCGCGACAGGTGACCGGTAGCGTCGAAATCCTCGCCCATTTTGTCGCGCGAGCCTGGCCGGCTGTAACAGACATAGCTGCGGCCGCGGGTGAGTGCGGGCATGAGCCGGCGGACTTCGGCGGCAAATGGATGGTGCTGCCGGTCGCGAGCCGTGTGCAGCCACAAGACCTGCCGTGTCGAGCGGGCCGCCGCCAGCGCGTACAGCATCGCCAGCACAGGCGTCGCCCCGATTCCCGCGCTGAGCAACACCACGGGCCGCTCTCCCGACTGCAGAATGAAGCTTCCCCGCGGAGAGCTGACGTCGAGAACATCGCCCATGCGGACATGCTCCCGCAGGTAGGTTCCAGCCGCCCCATCCGGCTCGACCTTCACGCTGATCCGGTAGCGCTCCGTCGAGAGGGGACCCGAGAGCGAGTAGCTGCGAAAGAGTGGCGGGCCGCCGCCGATCCGTCGAAGACGCAAGACCACGTACTGACCGGGCAGAGCCTGTCGCAGCTGCTGACCGTCCGGATGCCGCATCGACAGGGAGAGGACGTCCGCGGACTCCTGATCTATCGCTGCCACCGCGAGCGGCTGAAATCCTGGTGCAACCGGATGCGCAGCCGCTGCCGGCGCGAGCCCTGCGTTGCCGCTTCCCGCGCCAGTCGTCTGATTCTGCAGTAACGCCTCAAACGACACGCGCCATCCGGGCGAAAGCGTCTCGATCCGCAAGGCGCGCTCCAGTCGATCGCGTGGATGATTGGGCAAATAGAGAAGCGCGTTGATCTCTGCGACCGTCATTCGCTCATTCGCTTCTCCCACCTTCATGATTTCGTCGCCGGCGCCTACTTCGCCTTCCTGCAGGACTCGGAAGTAGAACCCCGGACGGCCGCTGGATGTCAGCAATGCCGGCATCCGCGGCTCGTTCATCCGGATGCCGACCCGATAGCAGGTCACGCGGGGCTGAGTGACCTCGAACACTGCGCCGCCGATTTGATACCGGTCGCCGATGCCAACGGCATCGTCGGGTAATCCCTCAATCGTGAAGTTCTCGCCGAACTGTCCATGGACGAGGTCGGTCCTCTTCAGCTGTTCCTGCCAGTAGCGATACGATTCGATCTGGTAGACGAAGACGGCTCGCTGCTCACCCCCGTGGCCGCTCAGGTCGCCTTGACCGTCTCCATCCAGATTCAACCGGCCGACCCGGCAACGGCCACGCACGGGATTTTTCCAGATCCCGGTGTGTACAGTGCGGCCCTTCCATTCGATATCACGCGGCAGTCCGACGTTCACCGACAGCAGTCGCGCCATGTCCCGCTCCACTTTGATAGGGACCGAAGGTGCTTCCTAGCCGCCGCCACCTGGCTCATGGACCACCTCGGAAACGTCGATGTTGCGATCTGGGCCGTGCGCAACCACCGTCTGGCCCGGCTCGAGATGGAGCTGGGTGCCATCGAGATGGACCGAGACGATATCCGGTTCGAACGACACTAGGTTGGAGATGCGGCGAACCTCGGGATAGGCGTCAGGATACCACCATGCCGCCAGACGTGCCTCATCGATGGAGTAGTAGCTGCAGAGCCCCTTGTATGGGCAGAAGGTCTGGAGTTTCACGGGAGTGAGGGCGGACTCATCGATGTCGGCGCGTGGAACGTACCAGCGCGGCGCGAAGCCGGACTCGTAGAGCACGAGCGGCCGCTTGGTATCGGCGATGATCCGGTCACCATGGCGGACCACGAGGTTACGGGAAGCGCGGCGGATATCGATGCGGTGGTAGGGGTCAGCGGCATGGCCCACAATTCGCTCGTCTTCTTCGTAGAAAGCGTCCATAGCCCGCCAAGCGAACGCAACGCGTGCCTGCAGTTCGCTCGCATGGGGAGGAAGGCTGGTGTGCTGCCATGCCCCTCGCGGTGCGACGTGCTGCTCGTCGGCCCGGACGCTGTACCAGGACGTGAGCCCGAGATCGGCGTGTTGGGTGGTATGCTCGGTGCGTTCAAGGATGCGTGGGGAAATGTCGGTCTCCGGAAAGTAGGCGACCGGATAGCGGCCCAGTTCGAAGAACAGGAGGACATTCTCGCTATCGGCGATCCAGATCCCCCCGAAGCGAATGCGCATACGCCGGCGCAACCGCTCGACGTACAACAATCTCTTAGGCAGCGGTTCGGGCACGAGGAACCGGCCGATTGCTCCCGTTGAGAGTGGACCTTGTTGCCAAGACAGTCCCATGGTCTCCCCCATGGGTTTGATGTTCGAGCCCGCCAGCAACCTCCGAACGCAGATCCGGCAGCAAGGTTCCTCGACAGGCGCTTGTCAAATTCGCATCAATCCGAATTTGGTTGCGCGCTAATGGAGTCCACGCCCTAAAGTAGGATGTGTTTTGGTTAAATCTGCTTGCCGCGATTTCGGTTTACCTCTCCCCGGCGGGGCGAGGTAAACCTTCGGCGCCGTTCCAGCTGAACCTAATCTCATCACGCTTTAGACCGCGATTTCCATGAGGTGCGCGCTGCAAAATGCGCAGTGGCGGCGGTCGCCCTGACGCGCTAGAGGTCTGGTTCTGATCAAATCAGAACCAAACCTGTCGATCTCTTGTTTTGACGCGTTTTCTTCACGCGAACCGGTAGCCACTTCGCTTGAAAACGCTATAGACATGCCCGCCATTCAGTGGAGACCCAAATGAGCATTCAGCGTTTCGAAACCGGCCCGCGCATGAGCCAGGCCGTCGTGCACGGCAACACCGTCTATCTCGCCGGCGTCGTCGCCGGCAAGGCCGCGGGCGGCAGCGTCACCGACCAGACCAAGGACATCCTGTCGATCATCGACGGCCACCTCGCCAAGGCCGGCACCGACAAGTCGAAGCTGCTCAGCGCGACGATCTACATCACCGACATGAAGACGTTCCCGGAGATGAACGCGGTGTGGGACGGCTGGGTCTCGGAGGGTAACACCCCGGCCCGCGCCACCGTCGAGGCCAAGCTGGCGGCGCCGCAGTACAATGTCGAGATCATGGTCGTCGCGGCCAAGTAAGCGCGACAAGTAAGCGCGCCGCACGTCGCGATAGATGTCGGATGCCCCGGATTGCAAAATCGCAGTTCGGGGCATTTCACATCACACCTCACGCGCTGATCCGCGATCGCTCGCTCGCGGTCTCGCCGAGATCAGACTGAAGCCAGCGGGCAATCCGACGCCACGGACCGGCCAAGGCCCCGCGGCCCATGAACAGGCCGAGGTGACTACACGGCTCGGTCTCTCGTTGCAGCCACGCGGGCCGCGTGCCCAACAGCCGCATCGTCGCAAACGCCTGGTCGGGCGGAACGACGATGTCGTTCTCCGCAGCGAGCAGGAAGACCGGCAGCTTCACCGCAGCAAGATCGATTTTGCGGCCAAGCGCGACGAAGTGTCCGGCCGCAATCCGGTTCTGGCGAAAGATCCAATCGGTCACTTCAAGGTAGTAGGTACCCGGCAGATCGAGGGGATCGCTGTCCCAGTGTGTGAAACGGTCGAGCAGCGCCCGTGCATCCTCCGACTTGCGGTCGAGCCGTCGCTGCAGCGCCGCTTCCACGTCAAGCAGACTGAACGGGATACTCCAGACCTTCAGCATCTGCTTGCCACTGACAATCCCATCCCCCTGACGCACCAGCACCTCGAAGCCTTGCTGCGGCAGCGAGGCGACCATCCGGGAAAGCTCCGACGGCACCGAAACGTCCACCGGGCTGCCTGCAAGCACAAGCCGTCGTACCTTGCCCGGAAAGCGCGCCGCATAGAGCAAGGACAGCCAGCCGCCCTGACAGAGACCTGCAAGGTCGACCGGCGGCCCGATCGTGTCGACGGCCACGTTGAGATCGGACAGAAAGGTGTCGATCGAGAAATATCGCATCTCCGATGCCGCCGAGCGCCAATCCGTGAGATAGAGACGCGCAACGCCAGCCTTCTGCAACGCCTCCATCAGGCTGTGGCCGGGGGCAAGATCCGCAATCTGCGCGCGATGCAGCGCATAGGGCGCGCAGACCAGCAACGGCCGGCCTTCGGCCGCTCTTGAGAAATCCAGCACGCACATCGACGGCAGCTGAAGCGCGACCGAATGGGCTGTCGTCCAGGGCAGCGACGCCACTTCGCCCGGCGAATCTGTGGGCTCGGGCACACGATTGGGGTACCACTGCGAGTAGATGTCCAACGCCAATCGCGCGGCTTCAAACGGCCATAGCCAAGCGTCCTGCGCCCAGCTAGCGCTCGCACTTCGATCCGATGGATCCGTCTTTTCGGGCAAGCTCATTCACCGATTGATCGCTACCGGGATGGTCTGGCCAACGCGGGTCACCTTCACGCTGATCAAGAGCCGACAAATTCAGGTCGGAACAGTTTACGCCAAACGGGCTGGAGCGGCAGCCACGCCGGGATGTCACGATCTCGCGATCCCGGCGCGGCCTGCTGCCAAGCAGCAAAAGCCGTCGTTTCAACGGACTAAAGCGCGATGAGATTGGGTTGAATCATCATCGTGCTCTAGCTCCTTGTTTGAGCATGATCTTTTGGGAAAACCGCTTCACACTTTTCCGGATCATGCTCTAGGCGGCGCGCGCCGTGCCCTTCTCCGCCTCGAGCTTGCGCGCGAACAGCCAGCGGAAATAGGTCAGCGGGGCATCGGCGCCGATCGCAAGCAGCTGATAGTCCGGATCGGCGTCGAACACGCGCTGCTGCGCCTCGATGATGTCCTTGTCCTCGTTGAACCCTTCCTCGAGGCTGTGCCGCAGCGACAGTGCGATGTTCGGATTGTCGATGTCGAAATCGTGCAGGTAATTCCAGAAGAAGTGCGTGGTCGAGCGCGTCTCCGGCGTCATGAACTGCGCGTTGCGATATGACCGCGTGCCCGGAACCTGGACGCCCTTCTCGACGCCCTGCCCCGCCGGCGCGAACGTGGTGTCGAGCGTGAAGATGCCGGGCACGACCATGCGGCCGACATTGCGGCGGTCGATCTTGTCGGTTTTGTTCGGGATCACCTTCTTGTGGTAGGGCGGCGGCTCGGCGCCCATGTGCCAGCGCTCGACGCGGAAGCCGTCGTCCAGCTTCTCGATCGCGACCGGCTTGGTCTTGTAGGCATATTCCTCGGATCCGCCGAGCGTGTTGGTGTGCACGAAGGCAAGATGCGCGAAGTCGCTGAGATTATCGACGATCAGGAGCCAATTGGCCTTGTAGTGCATGTAGCCCGGCAAGCCGCGCCACCTGGAATCCTCGAGTGGCGGATAGTCGAGGATCAGTTTCGGATCGGCCTTCTCCGGGTCGCCGGTCCAGATGAAGATCAGATTGTAGCGCTCGACCACGGGATAGCTGCGCACGCCGAGCTTGGCGGGGATCGTGTCCTGGCCGGGAATCTGGATGCATTTGCCGTCGGCCGCGAACTTCATGCCGTGATACATGCACCTGATGTCGTCACCCTCGATGCGCCCCATCGAAAGCGGCGCGGCGCGATGGCAGCAGCGGTCGTCCAGCGCGACGACTTTCCCGCTCGACCCGCGATAGAGCACGATCGGCCGTTCCAGGATGGTGCGCGCGACCATCTTGCCGTCGATCAGTTCGTGATTCCACGCCGCCACGTACCAGGTGTTGCGCAGGAAAATTCCGTCGTCAGCCATCTCTCCCTCCCGATGCATGATTTGGTTGCGACGAGGTTAGGTGATTGCGGTCATCGGGATAATCCGATTTGGCTGGACACACTGTACCGGTGGATGGACAATCGGCCATGGAGTGGCGCGACTGGGAGCTGTTTTGCGAGGTTGTCGAGCATGGCGGCTTCACGGCCGCCGCGCGCGTGCTTGGCCATCCCAAATCGAGCCTCAGTGCTGCGGTGCAGCGTCTCGAAGCCAATCTCGGGCTGCGGCTGATCGAGCGCACCACCCGGCACCTGCGGCTGACCGATTCCGGCGAGACCATCTATCGCAAGGTGCGCCCGCTGTTCGCGGCGCTGCACGACACCCACAGCGAGGCGCTGGCGATGTCGAGCGCGGTCGCGGGCACGCTGCGGATCAAGGCGCCTTATGAATTCGGCGCGCATCATGCGGGGCCGGTCGCCTGCGCGGTGATGGGCCGCTATCCCGAACTCGCGATCAGGATCGATGTCGAGCATGACATCGTCAACCCGATCGCCGAGAACTACGACATCGTGTTTGCGATGCTGGAGGCGCCGCTGCCGTCGGCCGGCATTGTGATCCGCCGCGTCTTCACGCTCGAGCGCGGCCTGTTCGCAGCCCCCGCGCTGCTCGACAAGCTCGGCGAGCCACGCACGCTGGATGATCTGAGAAAGCTGCCGCTGTTGACCGGCCCCAGCGATCCACCATGGGCGATCACCGCTCCCGGCGGCGCGGTCGAGCATCTCGCGGTCGATCGCGCGCGCCTCACCAGTTCGAATGCCCATGTCCGCCTGCAGGCAGCGCTCGCCGGCCATGGCGTGCTGCGGGTCACCGCCAGCTACACCCGCGCCGCCGTCGCGGCCGGCCAGTTGCGGCGGCTGCTGCCCGATCATGCCTGTGAACCGCTCAACGTGCACGCGCTGTTGCCGGCGCGGCAATTTGTCCCGGCGAAGGTGCGCTGTTTCCTCGACGCGATGGAGGCGCATGCGCGCGGCGATCCGGAGGCCTATATCAGGCCGTAGGGGTCTTTTCTGGCCGATTACCATTTTCCCGGGAACCTGTACGGCCGGTTGGCATCCAATGGTATTATTCCGCCAACAGTGAGGGCGACCCCGCCATGCGCCAGGCCCATGTAACGTCCCTGCCGCCGACCAGCTCGGGCGATGCCGAGCTCGTGCAACGCGCGCTTGCCCGCGACGAGGCCGCAATCCGCGCCATCATGCAGGCGAATAATCGCCGGCTGTTCCGGCTGGCGCGCGGCATCCTCCGTAACGACCACGAGGCCGAGGACGTGGTTCAGGACGCCTATGTGCGCGCCTTTACCCATCTCGACCAGTTCCGCGGCGACTCCAGCCTTTCGACCTGGCTGTCGCGGATCGCAATGAACGAGGCACTCGGCCGCCTGCGCCGCAGGCACAGCAGCGTCGAATGGTCCGATCTGCCGAAAGGCGCTCCTGAAGCCCAGATCATCCAGTTCCCCCTGTCGTCAACAGACGATCCGGAAAAATCCATGGCCCAGCGTGAGATCCAGCACGTCGTCGAGCACGCGATCGACGAGCTGCCGGAGGCGTTCCGCCTCGTCTTCATCACCCGCGTGATCGAGGGTATGAATGTCGAGGAGACCGCTGAGATCCTCGGCCTCAAGCCGGAAACCGTGAAGACCCGCCTGCACCGCGCCCGGACCATGCTGCGCGACAATGTCGAGCGGAAGATCGGCCCCGTCGTCATGGAGGCCTTTCCCTTCGCGGGCAAACGCTGCGAGCGATTGACCGAGGCGGTTCTGAAACGGCTCCGCGCCACGGCCTGAATTTTTTCGGGAACCTCTGCTCGCCCGCGCCATCCAACTCCTGTGCAAGCAACGACGCGCCGCGCGCCACGCCCGGCTCAACAGGAGTTTCAAACCATGTTCGTTCGATTGAGTATCGCAGTCGCCGCGCTCAGCCTTCTCAACTGCGCTGCGCTGGCGCAGGGCGCAAAGCCGACCGATCCGCAGATCGCACATATCGCCTATACGGCAGGTGTGATCGACATCAATGCCGCCAAGCAGGCAGAAGAGAAGGCCTCCAACAAGGAGGTCAAGGCGTTCGCCAAGGACATGGCGCGCGACCATGAGGCGGTGAACAAGCAGGCGCTCGACCTCGTCAAGAAGCTGAAAGTGACGCCGGAGGACAACGACACCAGCAAGACGCTGTCGAAGCAGGCGGCCGACAAGCTCGCCGAGCTCGGCAAGCTGAAGGGCGCCGCCTATGACAAGGCCTATATCGACAACGAGGTCGCCTACCACAAGGCCGTCAACACCGCGCTGGAGACGCAGCTGATCCCCTCGGCCAGCAATCCCGAGCTGAAGAGCCTGCTGCAGACCGGCCTGAAGATCTTCCAGGGCCACCAGCAGCACGCCGAACACGTCGCGGCCAGCCTGAAATAAGGAGACGCGTGATGTTGTCAGGACGCTGTCTCGCAACGCTGGCCTTGCTCGCGCTCGGCGCGATGGCCGTCCCGGCGCATGCGGCCACCATCCAGATCGTGATGGAAAATCTGGTGATCTCGCCGGCCGAGGTGTCGGCCAAGGTCGGCGACACCATCGAATGGGTCAACAAGGACGTGTTCGCCCACACCGCCACCGCGAAGAACGGCGACTTCGACGTGACGATCGCGCCGAAGAAGACGGTCAAGTCGGTTCTGACCAAGGCCGGCACGGTCGACTACTACTGCCGCTACCATCCCAACATGAAGGCGGTGCTGACGATCGCACCATAGCCCGCGCGATGACCTGCGAGGTAATCGATCGGCGCACGCGAACCTTCGATAGTCCGGACCGCCGCACAATCCGGCACTATCGAAGGAGAGCACCATGACCGACCATGCCACCATCGCCCGCCGCTATATCGATCTCTGGAACGAGCGGACGCCGAGCCGGCGTCGCGAGATGCTGAGCGAGAACTGGACCGCCGATGCACGCTATATCGATCCGCTGATGAGCGGCGACGGTCATGAGGGCGTCGACGCGCTGATCGCGGGCGTGCAGCAGAAGTTTCCGGACTTCCGCTTCAAGCTGATCGGGGAGCCGAACGGCTTCGGCGATCATGTCCGGTTCTCCTGGGGCCTCGGCCCTGACGGCGTCGACAGCCCGATCAAGGGCACCGACTTCGCCATGCTGAAGGACGGCCGGATCAGGAGCATCACCGGCTTCCTCGACCAGGTGCCGGGCGCCTGAGGCGCCGCTTCCACGCCGGCGATGTCGCTGCCGGAGCGTTTTCGAGCGAAGTGGATACCGGTTCGCGTCAAGAAAACGCGTCAAAACAAAGAATCCAGCGCCCCGTTCCGATTCCATCGGAACGGAAAAGGCTCTAGTCTTCCCGAAACACAGGGAGGACGCCATGAAGGCAGATTACGCCTTCAAGACTTCTGTCGTCAGCGACATCACGCCGGCATTGCTGGCGATCGGCCGCGACAGCTTTCCAGAGGCCCTGATCGGCGCGCTACGCCGCGTCGCCGGTGTCGGTCACTGCATGGTGTTCTCGTTCACCGGCCCGCAGACCGCCGCCTGCCTGCTCGATGTCGGCAACATCCCGACCGGGCGCGACCTCGGGATCGCCTATTCCGAACATTTCCATCAGGCCGACCCTAACCGCGATGCGGTGTTCGAGGGACGGGCGCAGGCCGCACCGATCGTGTTGCCGAACTTTGCCCGCCGCATGTACAGCGACGGCTACCGCAAGATCTTCTTCGACGACTCCGACATTGTCGACAAGTTCGCTTCCGCGATCTGGACTGGCGACACCTGCTTCTATGTCAACTTCTACCAGATCACCGCGCAAGGCCGCTTCAGCCGCGAGCAGATCGCGCGCCTGGCCGCGGTCGCGCCGGCGCTGACGGCGGCCGTGGCGCGGCATTTCCAGCGCGACCCGGCAGCGGATGTTGATCCGATCGAGCGGTTGAAGACCCTGTTTGCAACCGCCGAGCCGCTCGCCAGGCTGACCGGGCGTGAAAAGGAGGTCTGCCTGCGCATCCTCTCCGGTCTCAGCTCGGAAGCGATCGTCGCCGAGCTCGGCATCGGGCTGCACTCCGCCCTCACCTATCGCAAGCGTGCTTATGACAAGCTCGGCATCTCCTCGCAGAACGAGCTGTTCGCGATCGCGCTGCGCCTGATGGCGTCGGCGCGCAGCCTGAACTGACGGGACCTTGAACGGCGGCCCCCCAGAGCGATCGCCTATAAAAGGATCTGTCGGGCAGCGTCCTCGCGGCCATCCTTCGAGACGCTCGCCCTCGGCGCGCTCCTCAGGATGACGGGTCTTGTTTTGCGGCACAATAGTAGACCCTCATGGTGAGGAGCGCCGCTTGCGGCGCGTCTCGAACCACGAGGCCGAATTACCTCCGTAGCCGCCGAAGCGTCATATGCGATTGCCCTACCCCGCCCCCGCTGTCCCCAACGGTGGGGACAGACCGGCGGCGCCCGCCGGCCTATGCTCGGCCCGAAAACCTGAGGCCAAACCGAGATCACGTCGTGAGCACCGCGCCCCATTTCGACATCGACGTCCCCGCCTTCTGGCAGGATCCCTATCCGGCGCTGGCGCGCATGCGCAAGAAGGCGCCGATCGCCTTCGTGCCGCAGCTCGGCAGCACGCTGCTGTGCAGCCGCGACGACATCTTCATCTCCGAGAAGCAGATCGACGTGTTCTCGTCGCACCAGCCCGAAGGGCTGATGAACAAACTGATGGGCCACAACATGATGCGCAAGGACGGCGATGCGCACATGAACGAGCGCAAGGCGATCTTTCCGGCGATCTCGCCCAAAACCGTCAGATCGCACTGGACCGCGCAGTTCGCAGCACACGCGACGCGCATCCTCGACGAACTCAACCCGGACGGCGTGGTCGATTTCGTGCAGGCCTTCGCGCTGCCGTTCTCGGCCGAATGCCTGAAGTCGATCACCGGCCTCACCAATATGCGCTTTCAGGACATGAACGCGTGGTCGCAGGGCATGATCGACGGCATCGCCAATTATGTCGGCGATCCCGCGATCGAAGCGCGCTGCCATGCGGCGACCTCGGGCATCGATGCCGCGATCGACGACATGGTCCCTGGGCTGCGCAAGACGCCCGACCTCAGCCTGCTCGGCGTGATGCTGCAGACCGACATGCCGATGGAGAGCGTGCGCGCCAATATCAAGCTTGCGATCTCGGGCGGCCAGAACGAGCCGCGCGATGCGATCGCCGGCACGGTATGGGCGCTGCTGACCCATCCCGACCAGCTTGCGCTGGCGACGAGCGGCACGATCCCGTGGCTGCAGGTGTTCGAGGAATATGCGCGCTGGATCTCGCCGATCGGGATGTCGCCGCGGCGGATCGCAAAGCCCTGGACCATCAGGGAGGTCGCATTCGAGACCAATGAGCGCGTGTTCCTGATGTTCGGCTCGGCGAACCGCGACGAGAAACACTTCGACAAGCCCGACGCGTTCGATGTGCGCCGCGACGCCGGCAAGAGCATCGCGTTCGGTGCCGGTCCGCATTTCTGTGCCGGCGCCTGGGCCTCGCGCGCCATGGTCGCCGACGTCGCGCTGCCCGCGATCTTCAACCGGCTGAAGAATTTGCGCCTGATCGAGCACAAGCCGGCGCGGATCGGCGGCTGGGCGTTCCGCGGCCTCCTGGATTTGCCGGTGACGTGGGACGCGTAGCCCCCGTTACCGTCCCCATCGCAGCACGACCGGATCGAGTGTCCGCGCGATCTCGATCAGCCCCGCGCGGGTTGCAGGATGCAGCGGTTGCAGCGGATGGCGCACCGCATCGGACTTGATGACGCCGCCTTCGCGCATCAGCACCTTGCAGGCCTGCAGCCCGCATTGCCGGTTCTCGTAGTTGATCAGCGGCAGCCAGCGCGCATAGGCCCGCACCGCCTCGTCGCGCCGGCCTGCAAGGAACGGATCCATGATCTGGCGGATGCCGTCGGGATAGCCGCCGCCGGTCATCGCACCGGTGGCGCCGGCATCGAGATCGGCCATCAGCGTGATCGCCTCCTCGCCGTCCCACGGCCCCTCGATCTCGGCGCCGCCCTTCTCGATCAGACCGCGCAGCTTGCTCGCGGCCATCGGCACCTCGATCTTGAAGTACCTGACATTGGCGAGCTCCTTCGCCATCCGCGCCAGGAAGTCGACCGACAGCGGCGTGCCCGCGACCGGCGCGTCCTGGATCATGATCGGGATGTTGATGGCATCCGACACGACCCGATAAAACTCATAGATGCCCGGCTCGCCGACGCGGAAGGTCGCGCCGTGATAGGGCGGCATCACCATCACCATCGCGGCGCCGGCGGCTTCCGCCTGGCGGCTGCGCTCAGCGCAGACCGCCGAGGAGAAATGCGTCGTGGTGACGATGACGGGAATGCGGCCGGCGACATGCTCGAGCACCGCATGCATCACGGTCTCGCGCTCGGCGTCGGTCAGCACGAACTGCTCGGAGAAATTGGCGAGGATGCAGATGCCGTGCGAGCCGGCGTCGATCATGAAGTCGACGCAGCGCCGCTGTCCATCGAGGTCGAGATTGCCGTTGGCGTCGAAAATGGTCGGCGCCACGGGGAAGACGCCGCGATAGGGGCGCTTTGCGACTGACGTCATGATAACGACCTCCCAGGTTCCTGTCGGATTTTCTTGTCAGCTCTGGCGGAACGGCAGCGGCGGGCCATCGAGCCTGCGCAGGCCCGGCTCGCGCCGCTCCAGCCACCAACCATACTGCTTCGGCCAGGACGCGAACACCTCGCCGCCTCCACCGCCGAGCGCAAGCTCGGCATGCAGCGGCCAGTTCGGATCGAACAGCGCCTCGCGGCCGATCGCGACCAGATCGGCATGGCCTTTGGCGAGGACGTCTTCGGCCTGCTGCGGATGCAGGATGAGGCCGACCGCGATGGTCGCAACGTCGGCGGCGCGGCGGATCTCATCGGCATAGGGCACCTGAAAGCCGTAGCCGCGCGGAATCCGCGCCGCGGTCGCCGAGCCGAGCAGGCCGCCCGACGAGCAATCGATCAAATCGACACCGCGCGCCCTGGCTTCGCGGGCGAACGCGACCTGGTCTTCGAGCGTCAGGCCGCCGTCGATACCGTCGACAGAGGAAATCCGCACCGACAGCGGCCGCTCCGCCGGCCAGGCCGCGCGCACGGTCTCGATGATCTCGAGCGGATAACGCATCCGCCCGGCGCGATCGCCGCCATAGGCATCGGTGCGGCGGTTCGACAATGGCGAGAGGAATTCGTGCAGCAGATAGCCATGCGCGCAATGCACCTCGACGAATTCGAAGCCGGCCTCGACCGCGCGCAAGGCGGCGCGCCGCCATTGCTCGCGCAGCGCGGCAAGTTCGGCCGCGTCGAGCGCGTGCGGCATCAACCAGCCTTCTTCCATCGGGATCGCGCTCGGCGCCACCGTGCGCCACGGCAGATCGCCGCGGGCACGATCGGCCGCATCGAGAGCGGCATTGCCGTACCAGGGACGCTGCATGCTGGCCTTGCGGCCGGCATGCGCGAGCTGGATCGAGGGCACGGCGCCATTGTCCTTGAGGAACGCGGCGATACGTTCGAGCGGCGCGATCTGCTCGTCGCTCCAGATGCCGACGTCGCCATGGGTGATGCGGCCCTCCGCGGTCACCGCCGCGGCCTCGACCATCACGAGCCCGGCGCCGCCCTGGGCGAACTTGCCGAGATGCACGAGATGCCAGTCATTGGCCAAGCCGTCGGTTGCCGAATACTGGCACATCGGCGAGATCAGGATGCGGTTTCGGGAGGTCACGCCGCGAAGCGTGATCGGCTGAAACAGAAGCGGCTGCGACATCGGGACCTGCGGGAAGGAGTTGGCGGGAGAAATCGTGGCGGAAAGCTAGGCGGCGCGCCCCGAGATCGCAAGTCATGCCGCGGCGCAGGCGGCAAGACCTGCACGCATGCAGCACTTGCGCAACGGCGCGCAAAACCCGCAACATCTGCCGCAGAAAAATCTCCCGGCTGGCAAAAACTTTCGGTCATCCCCGGGTCACATCGCGGATCGCAATTCGTCGCGGACATCCCTACATTGCCGGCATGAAGAAAATCGGATTCCTTTCGTTCGGGCACTGGACGCCCTCGCCGCAGTCGCAGGCCCGCTCGGCCGCGGATGTGCTGCTGCAATCCATCGACCTCGCGGTCGCCGCCGAAGAGCTCGGCGCGGACGGCGCGTATTTTCGCGTCCATCACTTCGCGCGCCAGCTGGCCTCGCCGTTCCCGCTGCTGGCGGCGGTCGGCGCCAGGACCAGCCGGATCGAAATCGGCACCGCCGTGATCGACATGCGCTACGAAAATCCGCTCTACATGATCGAGGACGCCGGCGCGGCAGACCTGATCGCGAGGGGACGCCTGCAGCTCGGCATCAGCCGCGGCTCGCCCGAGCAGGTGATCGATGGCTGGCGCTATTTCGGCTATCAGCCGGGCGAGGGCGAAACCGACGCCGACATGGGCCGGCGTCACGCCGAGATCTTCCTCGACATGCTGCGCGGCCAGGGATTTGCGCAGCCCAATCCACGGCCGATGTTTCCCAATCCTCCCGGCCTGCTGCGGCTCGAGCCGCTCTCGGAAGGCCTGCGCGAGCGCATCTGGTGGGGCGCCGGCTCGAACGCCACCGCGGTGTGGGCGGCGAAGCACGGGATGAACCTGCAGAGCTCGACGCTGAAGAGCGACGAGACCGGAGAGGCTTTCCATATCCAGCAGGCCGCCCAGATCCGGGCCTATCGCGCCGCCTGGAAGGAGGCCGGGCACACGCGCGAGCCGCGGGTCTCGGTGAGCCGCAGCATCTTCGCGCTGGTCGACGATCGCGACCGCGCCTATTTCGGCAACGGGCAGGAGGAAGACCAGATCGGCTTCATCGACGAGAGGACGCGCGCGATCTTCGGCCGCGGCTACGCCGCCGAGCCGGACAGGCTGATCGAGCAGCTCAAGACCGATGAAGCGATCGCGGAGGCCGATACCTTGCTCCTGACCGTCCCCAATCAACTCGGCGTCACCTACAACATGCATGTGATCGAGACGATCCTGACCCAGATCGCGCCCGCTTTGGGCTGGCGCTAAATCCATCGCGAACGTCAACGATACTCGGCCGGCGCACGCTCGTCACATCGGGCAGAACCGGGATCAGGACCCGCGCCGGCCGTCTTCTAGGGGGCTGTTGAGAGGGAACGGCCCGGCGCGGGCTTGAACCGACCGTTCTCGCCGGAGGTCGGTCGGCTCTGTTCGACCAATGCCGGAACCCGCGACATCGTTCCGGTGGAACTTCGTTCTCAAACGCGGAGAACTACGGAAACATAACTGCGCGTTGTGAGAAGAACAGGTCGAGTACGGTTCGTTAGGCGCGCACGTTGCGTGAACAGATCGCCGTAATATCCCGGGATAATAGCGAAGGCCGTCTGCGGATCGCCTGGATCAGGAATCCCTGTCGCGATTGCGCCGGGGGAGATCGAGCCGATCGACGCGCTCGTCAATCCGCCGGTTCAGCTCCTCGTCTTCTCTCGCATTGCTGCCGCGACGGGCGCGGACCACCAATGCACAACATCCGACCAGAACGATCGCAAAGAGCGCGAAGTACCACCATGCCATGCACTGATCTCAAATGACGCTCGCCAATACGAGCGGAAAGGTCATCGTTCAGGCCGGTAAGGACGCGCCGACCTCGGCGCATAATAGGGGTTCACCAGACAGGTCGCCGGCATGCCCACAGCGCTGGCCTGGCACTGATCCAGCGACGTGAAGATGCAGTCCATGCGTTCGCCGACCAACTCACCGTAAACATGCATGCAGACGGGATAGCGCGGATCATACATTTGCGCGGATGCCGGCCTCGTCATCCAAAGCACGCCCAGCGCAAGCAGCAGCGCTCCAAGCAACCTCACGTCACGTCTCCTGCTGTCGTCAAATACATTGCCTTGCCGACAAACTGTCCTGCGACATTCGCCTGAAGGCTGGAGCGGGCGAAGGGAATCGAACCCTCGTATGCAGCTTGGGAAGCTGCCGTTCTACCATTGAACTACGCCCGCGATCTCAATTGCTTGAGGTCGCACCTCACGGGTGCGACCGGCCGGACCATAGCCCGGGCGGAGGCAGCGGATCAAGCGCGCATTGGCGCCGATCGCCGCACCGCCCGCTAGTGGCCCATCCTCACGAGCACGTCATTGATGACAAAAGTCGCGGCGGCGGATGCGTCGCAGCTGCCGCTTCGTGCGTAGATGCAGGCATCGGCGATGCCGACGCGGGCACAGCTTTGCCTTGAATAATCCGCCGGCAGATCACCGGCGGCCGCGGGCCGCGCGAGGATGCGGTTGAAGGCCGGCTTGGTCGCCTGCAACAGCGGCGGCAGGATCAGCTCGGCGAGTGGATCGGCGGGCTCGAGCGCATAGAGCGGCGCCGTCCCCACCAATCGTTCCCGCCCCGGCAACAGCTGGAAACGGACATTGTAAAGTGCGAGGCCGCACAGCTGCGGATCGCTGCGCAGTTCGGCGGCGAGCCGCGCCGCGCCTACACCGCGCGTCCAGTAGTCGCGCATCCCCTCGCTGGCGCCGGCGAGCGTCACCGAGAGCAAGGCCCAGCCGGCGGTGACGATCGGCAATGCCCAGCGGCGCCAGCCGGGTTTTGCGCGCAGCCACTGCACCCAATCGGCCGATCCCAGCGCCGCGACAATGATGAACAGCACCACCGACAGGAAGACGAAGCGGTATTCCTTGTGCGCGATCAGGCTGTGGAAGACGAGGTTGACCAACGCCACGGCCAGCAGCAGCGGCGCATGGCGCGCGCCGCGCCAGATCGCAGCGAGCGGCAATACGATCGCCGCCGACCACACGATCAGGAAGTTGACGAGATAGGCCGAAGGCGGCGTCACGCCAAACTCGGTCGCGCGATCGTGCAGCAGGTTTTCCTTGATGTTGCCGATCAGCCAGGCGAACGGCACGGCGCCATGCGCAAGGTCGATCGCGGCGGAGAGCATCAGCGCGGCGAGACCGCCCGCGATCAGCGCAATCAGGTTTCGCCAACGCATCCAGCAAGCGCCGAGCGCCAGCACGGCGATGGCCGGCGCGTACTGGAAGCGGCAGACAAAGGCGAACGCGAGCAACGCGCCGCCGATCGCGAGATGCCGCTGCGACGGACGACCGGTCACCAGCAGCGCCGCCGGCACGATCAGCGCCGTCGCCAACGGCTCGCCCAATGTGTGCGGCGCGAGCAGGATCAACTCGAACCAGACCGCAGCCGCGAACGCCGCGACGATGGCATGGGTTCGCGAGATGCGTGCACCGAAGTACCAGGCGCTGACCACGATCGACAGCGACGCTGTTGCGGCGACCAGGCGCGGCACCAGGAAAGCGCCCTCACCGCCCGGCGCAATCAAGCCGCCCACCGCGACCGGCCCGGCCAGCAATGTCGGCAGGAGCCACCCGCGAATGCCTTCGCGCCACTCCCACGTCAAAATGCCGTCATGGCCGAGCATTCGCCACGCCGGCTCGAGATATTGAAAGATCTCGTCCGGATACATCACGTTGGGCCAGAGCGCGGCCGCAAGGCGCAGGACCAACGCCAGCAACAGCAATGCGAACAGCGGATGACGACGCCCGGCCGATGTCCCGGCCGCGGCTGTGCTGCCGCGCGCGATATCCGCGCCGGTGCTGGTCATCGTTCCGCCGATCGTACCGTGGAGCAGCATGCTGACGACCAGATAGCGGGCAAAGCGTTTAAGATGCGTGACTGGTAATTGGCGGGGTCACACAGAACGGGCCGCGACATGGTTAGCTAAACGTCAAGATTCAAGATGCGCACGCCGGCGACGATGTTAAGATCGCGCGCATGGGGGCTGGTGGCGTCATGGCGGGGCGTGGGTACACCATTTTCGACACGGCGATCGGCCGATGCGGTATCGCGTGGGGTGAGCTCGGCGTGGCCGGCGTGCAGCTTCCCGAGCTGCGCGAGATCGAGACCCGCAAGCGGCTATTCAAGCTTTATCCGGATGCGCGCGAGATGCGCCCTCCCGTGGAGGTCGCTGTCGCGATCGAGGGCGCCCAGCCGACCACCAACAAGACCCTTTTTGATGTGCTGCTGCCCGTTGCACGACTCCGGCCGCAAGCTTAAATCCCAGGTATGGTCCGAACCACGCTGCTGCAGCGCGATCGCATCACGGTGAACGAGTTCCGCTGCACGGCGGAACCCGGCGACAAGCCGTTCGCCGAGCAGTTCGCCTCCCACTCGGTGTCCTATGTGCGCAGCGGCAGCTTCGGCTGCCATTGCCGCGGCCGCTTCCATGAGCTGGTGGCAGGCTCGATCCTGGTCGGCCATCCCGGCGATGAATACACCTGCACGCACGACCACGTGGTCGGCGACGAATGCCTGTCGTTCTTCCTGGACCCGGAGCTGGTCGAGACCATCGGCGACCGCGCGGCGGTCTGGCAGGTCGGGTCGGTGCCGCCGCTGCCGGAACTGATGGTGATCGGCGAGCTTGCGCAAACGGCGGCAGATGGCAACAGCGACGTCGGTCTCGACGAGATCGGCCACCTCCTCACCAGCCGCCTTGTCGAGCTGGTGTCCGACCGCGAGACGAAGCCCCTCACCGCAGGCTTGCGCGATCGCCGCCGCGCCGTCGAGGCCGCGCTGTGGATCGACGCCAATTCACAGCATCAGATCGACCTCGACGATGCCGCGGAACACGCCGGGTTGAGCACCTTCCATTTCCTGCGGCTGTTTTCCGCGGTGCTCGGCGTCACCCCGCATCAATATCTCGTGCGCTCGCGGCTGCGCCATGCGGCGCGGCGACTCGCCGATGACGACAGTCCGATCACGGACATCGCCTATGACGTCGGCTTCGGCGACCTGTCCAATTTCGTGCGCAGCTTCCACCGCGCCGCCGGCGCCTCGCCGCTGAAGTTCCGCCAGGCCTCGCGTGGCGACCGCAAGATTTTCCAAGAACGTCTCGCGCTGCAATAGCTAGGCTGCTCCAGTCCGCGCGTCTTTCGATGCGCCCAACGACTGGAGATTTCCTTATGTACGACCATATCGGATTGCGCGTTGCAGACCTCGACGCCAGCGTGCGCTTCTACACCGCGGTGCTGGCGCCGCTCGGCTTCGTGCTCTGCTCGCGCGACGACAGCGGCGCCGGCTTCGGCCCGAAGGGCGAGCCCGCGCTCTGGCTGCATTTGCACAAGGGCAAGGCCCAAGGCGGAACGCATGTTGCGTTCCGCGCGCCGAGCCACGACGCGATCAAGACATTCCACACCGCAGGCCTGAAAGCCGGCGGCAAGGACAACGGCGCGGCGGGCCATCGCAAGGACTACAGCCCGACCTATTACGCGGCGTTCCTGCTCGATCCCGACGGCAACAATGTCGAGGCGGTGGCCACGTAGGTGCACACCACGAACTCCGCCGTCATTGCGAGCGGAGCGAAGCAATCCATGGTTCCGCCTGCTGCGGCGTGGATTGCTTCGTCGCTTCGCTCCTCGCAATGACGACACGTCTGAAACCAAGGAGGATTGAACGATGGCTTCCATTCACAAGAATATCCCGATCGACGCGCCGGCTGATCATGTCTGGGACGCGCTGTGCGATTTCGGCGCGCTGCATACGCGGCTGGTGCCGGGCTTCGTGACCGACACGCAACTCGACGGCGACGTCCGCACCGTCACTTTCGCCAACGGCACCGTGGCGCGCGAGACGCTGGTCGATTGCGACGACAACCGAAAGCGGCTGGTCTATGCGATCACCAGCGAACGATTGAAGCAGCATTCCGCCTCGGTGCAGGTGTTCGCCGAGGGCGACACGCGCTGCCGCGTGGTGTGGATCGCCGACGTGCTGCCGCACGAGGTCGCGCCCTACATGGACGCGCAGATGGACCTCGGCGCAGCGGCGATGCAAGCCGCGATGGCCAAATCGGCCAGGGAGAAGAGCGCGGCGTGACCCGCTAGGTCATGCGACTGGCCGCGCATTTCGAACTATGACCGTCACCCCCGCGCAAAGGCTTCGCCTTTGTCGCTGGAGGAGGTCGCGAAGCGACCGTCTCGAAGGGCGACAGCCCCGCTGTTTCTACGAGCGGACGCCGAAGCACCGGGGCCGTCGATCCTTCGAGACGCCGCTTCGCGGCTCCTCAGGATGACGGGTTTAGTATCTACGACAGCGCCGGCTGCGCCTCGGCGACCGGCGCTGATTTGCCCCAGCGCGTCAGGATCACGCTGAGGCAGGACAGCACGCCGAGCACCCCCATCGAGGCGGCGGCGAGTGAGAAGAAGTTCTGCGCGCTCGCGTCATGCGTCGACAGCCACCAGCCGCCGGCGCCGATGAAGATGAGCCGCGCGGTCTGCGCCAGCACCGGACCCAGCACCTTCGCGGCACCCTGCGAGGAGAAATACATCGACATCGCAAGGCCGATGAACGCGTACATCGGCGCGGCGGTCGAGAGATATTGATGGCTGGTCGCCCGCACATGCGGATCGTTGGTGAACAGATTGACCCAGAGGTCGGGGAAGACGGCGATGAAGCTGCCGACCACGCCGACCGCAAGGAACGACACCGTGCCCGCGGTCCAGGCGATGCGCCGGGCCCGCGCGACGCGCTCGGCGCCGACCGCCATGCCGATCATCGGCACCGAGGCGATGCCGACCGCGAAAGCAACCGAGGTCAGCATGAATTCGAGCCGCGCGCCGATGCCGTAGCCGGCGAGCACCGCGGTGCCGAACTGCGCCAGCATGTGGGTGAAGATCGAGATCGTCAGAACCGATTGCAGCGGCGAGAAGCAGGACACTGCGCCGACCTTGAGGATGTCGATGAACATCGCCCATTGCACGCGCAGCCCCTTGAGCTTCGGCTTCACGCGCGCGCGGCCCGAGAACAGATACCAGCCCATCACGCTGATGCTGATCGAATAGGCGATCAGCGAACCCGCGGCGACACCGCGCATGCCGAATTGCGGCACCGGGCCGAGCCCGAGCCCGAGCGTGCCGCCCAGAATGATCTGCCACACCGCCGACGACAGGATCATGGTCGACGGCAGCTTCATGTTGCCGGTGCCGCGCAGGATGCCGGCCATGGTGTTCATCAGCCAGGGCAGGATCGCGCCACCGAAGAACACCTGCGAATAGGCGATCGCCTGCGCCAGCACATTGCCGCGGCCGCCGAGCAATTCGAGCAGGCGCGGACCGAAGATCAGCATGCCCAGCATGAACGTCAAACCAAAGGTCAGGCCGATCAGCAGCGCATGCATCGCCAGCGTCGAGGCGCGCTCGATCTCGCCGGCACCGAGCGCACGCGCGATCGCGGATGCGACGCCGCCGCCCATCGCGCCGCCGGACATCGTCATGGTGAGGATCACGCAGGGAAACACCAGCGCCATCGCCGCAAGCGACTCGACGCCGAGCCGGCCGATATACGAAGTCTCCGCGATGACGACGCAGGTGCCGGCGGAGAGCGCGATCACGTTCGGCCAGGCGAGCCACAACAGCGTGCGCAGGATCGGCCCGTCGAGCAGCGCATTGCGCACCGGCTTGGTCACCGGCGGCGGCAGCGGCCGCTCTTGTTCGTCGACAGGAATTTCGGCGAGGCCGAGATCGGACATTTCTACTCCCACGCGCGATCTGGGGAGCCGCGCCATGGTGTTTCCCTACCATGGCAGCAGCGGATTCCACGTGCGCGGAGCGCAAGGGGGGCCTGCGCGATTGCAGGTGAACCCGGATGAACCTTGGCGCTAGCCGATCGACCACACGAACGGTGCGCCGGCGGCACCATTCGGCTTCAGATGCACCGGAATATGCCGCCCGCAGCCGGCGGCCAGCCCTTCGAACAGGCCCGTCAGCACGCTGGCGCAGGCCGGATGATAGTCGGCGACGTCGGCCATCAGCTTCCAGCCGTGCTGGCGGATTTCGAACTGGCCCTCGGATTCGGTGATGTCAGCGACATCGTCCTGCGACTCGAAGAGAGTGCGCAGGAATGCGGCAAATTCCGTGGCACGGCCACGGCTCCCGCCGAGCGCCTGCGCGACCTCGTCATAATACTGCATGCCGATCAGCTTGCCGGTGAGATGCAGCAGATAGCTCGCATCCTCGGGGCCGAACACCTGCACGATGACCGGCGCGGCCGTCTTCACATATTCCATCGCGTAGTTGCGATAGGCCTTTTCCAGCCGCGGCTTCGGCCAGCTGTCGACCGGCAGCGCCGGCGCGGTTCTGGAATCGAACAGTGGCGCCTCGAGATGGCGCGCGAACACGAGGCGCTGATCGAGCTCGAGCGGATGATCGTACTCGCAGTAATAGCCTTCGAGGCCGTCCTGGCCGTCGACACTCTGCTTGGTGCAGACAAAGCCGAGCCGCAAATCCCCGAGCGCGACGCCATTGTTGGCGTGCCAGCCGCGCAGCATCGCGCGCGAGACCTCGCCGGGCACGCCGCAGATCGCCGTCCCCTTCCAGATCCAGCGCGGCGGCGGATAGCGGATCCAGGCCTTGCGGTCGGTCTCGTACATGTATTCGACATGCACGCCGCCGATCCAGTTGGAGAGATAATGATACTGCGCGGCCGCGACCGCCGGCGGCAGGCCGTCGAGGCCGAGCTTCTTCAAGCCGGGGAGAAAGCGTTCCTGCTGCTGGCGGCGAAACACGCGGAAGACGAATTCCGCGGCATCAGCGGTGCCGCGCCGCGTGACGACGGTGAGGATCAGCCCGGTGAAGAAGGCGTGATAGAGATCGGCGACGCAGCGCCACTTCCGCCACTGAGCCTCGCGCGCGTCCTGCTCTCCGGTCATGTCCGCTCCCGCTGTTCTTGTTGGCGAGATGAAGCCTCGCGCGCGCAATCGTAGCCCGGATGCAGCGAAGCGCAATCCGGGGCAGCTCAATGCGCGTATGCAGCCTCCCGGATTTCGCTAGCGCTTCATCCGGGCTACGGAATTAAGCGCGCGCGAAACGGAATTACACACTCGGTGTCATCGCCCGACTTGATCGGGCGATCCATTATTCCAGAGCCGGTGTGACCGATCGAGAAGCCGCGGCGTACTGGATTCCCCGCTTTCGCGGGGAATGACAGCGGAGGAATTCCGCTACACGCGAAAATGTTTCGACAGCTTCAGGCCCTGCGCCTGATAGTTCGAGCCGATGCGCTGGCCGTACAGCGCGTCGGGGCGCTCGAGCATCCGTTCATAGACGAGGCGGCCGACGATCTGGCCATGCTCGAGGATGAATGGCACCTCGCGCGAGCGCACCTCCAGCACGGCGCGCGCGCCCTTGCCGCCGGCGCCGGCATAGCCGAAGCCGGGATCGAAGAAGCCGGCATAGTGGACGCGGAATTCGCCGACCAGCGGATCGAACGGCACCATCTCCGCGGCGTAGTCCGGCGGCACCTGCACCGCCTCTTTCGACGCCAGGATGTAGAACTCGCCGGGATCGAGAATGAGGCTGCCGTCGGGCCGGGCCTTGATCGGCTCCCAGAAATCGTCGACCGCATAGCCGCCGCGGCGATCGACATCGACCACGCCGGTGTGGCGCTTGGCGCGATACCCGACGAAGCCGCCCGAGCTCTCGCCGGAGAGATCGACGGAAAGCGCAACGCCATCGGAGAGATCGGCATCGTCGATATCGACAAGCCGCTCGGCGGCATGCAGCGCATCGAGCTCGTCGGCGGTCAACGTCGCCTCGCCGATCCGGAAGCGGACCTGGCTGAGCCGCGACCCCTCGCGCAGCAGCACGGGAAACGTCTTCGGGCTGATCTCGGCATAGAGCGGGCCGTGATAGCCGGCGCCGATCATGTCGAAGCGGCGGGTGCCGTCGGCAATCACACGGGTGAATACGTCGAGCCGTCCGGTCGAGCTCTTCGGGTTGGCCGCGGCCACGATTTCCGGCGGCAGCGCCAGGCTCTCCAGCAGCGGCACGATGTAGACGCAGTTGGTCTCCAGCACCGCGCCGTCGGACAGATCGATCTCGTGCAGCTTCAGCTCGTCGATCCGCTCGGCGACGGTGGCATCGGGCCCCGGCAGGAAGCTGGCACGGACCCGGTAGGCGATGTCGCCAAGGCGCAGATCGAGGCTGGCCGGCTGGATCTGGCTCTCGACGAAGTCATAGGCGGGCAGAATGAGGCCGGCCTCCGCCATCTCCGCGATCATGCGGTCGGGCAGGATTCCGTTGGATTCATCTTCCAGCGTGAACGACACGATGCGGTCCCTCGGCGATCCCTCGAGATGGCCCAAAAATCATACTCCAGGCGGCCATCAAGCCCCAAAATATGGGCTTTTACGGGTTATCCGATGACCGTCTTGACGGAAAGGGCGCGAGGGAATATCAGCTGCACTTATCCCGTGGTGATTTGAGCCGGCCGGCTTGCAGCCACGTTAAATAAGTCGCTAAACAGGCCGGGGACAGTGTGATCCCGGCTTGTGGAGGTTGCTCCAGGCCGGTTTTTTTGTGGCCAGTTTCCAGGGGAAATGGCCACCTCGGAGGTCACATGTCTGAATCTGAAGGTACCGCCCACTTTCGTCCCGAAACCCGCCTCGTCCACGGCGGCACCCTGCGCTCGCAATTCGGGGAGACGTCGGAAGGGCTGTTTCTCACCCAGGGCTACGTCTACGACACCGCCGAGCAATGCGAGGCGCGCTTCAAGGGCCAGGACCCCGGCTTCATCTATTCGCGCTATTCCAACCCGACCATTGCGATGTTCGAGCGCCGCATGATCGAGCTCGAGGGCGCGGAAGCCGCGCGCTCGACCGCGACCGGCATGGCCGCCGTGACCACCGCGATCCTCGCGCCGCTGAAGGCCGGCGATCATGTGGTGGCCTCGAAAGCCCTGTTCGGCTCCTGCCTCTACGTGGTGCAGGACCTGTTGCCGCGCTACGGCATCGAGACGACGCTGGTCGACGGCCTCGATCTCGACCAGTGGCAGCGGGCCTTGCGGCCGAACACCAAGACCTTCTTCCTGGAGAGCCCGACCAATCCGACGCTCGACGTGCTCGACATCGGCGCGATCGCAGAGATCGCGCATAGCGGCGGCGCCCGGCTGATCGTCGACAATGTGTTCGCGACGCCGATCTGGCAGAGCCCGCTGTCGCTCGGCGCCGACGTCGTGGTCTATTCCGCGACCAAGCATATCGACGGCCAGGGCCGCTGCCTCGGCGGCGTCATCCTGTCGTCGGAAGCCTTCATCGCCGAGCACATCCACAATTTCATGCGCCAGACCGGCCCGTCGCTGTCGCCGTTCAACGCCTGGGTGCTGCTGAAGGGGCTGGAGACGCTCGGCGTCCGCGTCCGCGCCCAGACCGAGAACGCGGCGAAGATCGCCGAGGCGCTGGCCAGGCATCCGAAGATCACGCGGCTGGTCTATCCGGGCCGCCCCGACCATCCGCAGGCCGAGACGGTGAAGAAGCAGATGGGCGCCGGCTCGACGCTGGTCGGCTTCGAGGTGAAGGACGGCAAGGCCGGCGCCTTCCGCTGCCTCAACGCGCTGAAGATCTCGCGCATCTCCAACAATCTCGGCGATGCCAAGAGCCTGGTCACGCATCCCGCGACCACGACGCATCAGCGCCTGGCGCCCGAGGCCCGCGCCGAGCTCGGTATCAGCGAAGGTTTTATTCGCTTCTCGGCCGGGCTCGAGCATCCCGACGACCTGATCGAGGATTTTGAGCGGGCACTGGAGCGGGTCTGAGGCAAATGTAGAAGCGCCAAGCGGGCTGCGCCCCCTCTCCCGCTTGCGGGCAGGGCTATCGCATATGCCCTTGGCGACCGCGCAAGTGCTTGGCCTCATGGTTCGAGACGCGCCGCAAGCGGCGCTCCTCACCATGAGGGTCTACTATTGTGCCGCAAAACAAGACCTCATCCTGAGGAGCCCGCCGAAGGCGGGCGTCTCGAAGGATGGCCACGAGGGCACCGCCACGAAATGCGATAGCCCTGCGCTTGCGGGGAGGCGAAGGAACGGCGCTTACGTCGCCGCCGTCGTGACGCCGCCGTCGACCACGATGGTCTGGCCGGTCATGAAGGTCGAGGCGTCGGAAGCGAGATAGGCCACCGCGCCGGCGATCTCGTCGGGCTCGCCGATGCGGCGGAGCGGCGTCGATGCGGTGCGGCGCTTCAGATTGTCCGGATCCTCCCACAGCGCGCGGGCGAAATCGGTCTTCACCAGGCCGGGCGCCACGCAATTGACGCGCACGCCCTTCGGCCCCCATTCGCCGGCGAGGCTGCGGCACAGCGCGAAGTCGGCCGCCTTGGAGATGCCGTAGGCGCCGATCACCGTCGAGCCGCGCAGGCCGCCGATCGAGGAGATGATCACGACCGAGCCTTTGCCGCGCTCGGCCATCTGCGGGATGGTCTGCGAGCAGAGCCAGATGTTGCTCTTGACGTTGGCGCCCATGATCTTGTCGAAGGCCTCGTCCGTGATGTCGAGCAGCGGGCCGTAATACGGGTTCACCGCGGCGTTGCAGACCAGGATGTCGATCTTGCCGTAATGCTTGATGGTGCCCGAGACCAGCGCCTCGACCTCGTTGCGGCGTGAAATGTTGCAGGGGATGACGAGCGCATCGCCGCCCGCCTTCTTGATGCCGTCGGCGACTTCCTCGCAGGCGTCCGCCTTGCGCGAGGAGATCACGATCTTGGCGCCGAGTTTGGCCAGGAGCTCGGCCGAGGAGCGGCCGATGCCGCGGCTCGAGCCGGTGATGACCGCGACCTGGCCGGTGAGATCGAACGGGGTGTTTTTCATTGTTGTTGTTTCCCTGTTATTTGCACGTCATTCCGGGGCGCGACGCAGTCGCGAACCCGGAATCCAGAGGTTGCGGCGCGAGATTCCGGGTTCTCGCTTCGCGAGCCCCGGAATGACGGAGATGGCTCAAGCCAACAACCCGCCGCCCTCGCTGACGCGACGGAGGTGGTAGTCGGTGTCGCCGAGCGTGTTCTCGATCATGGTCAGCCGCTTGAAGTAGTGGCCGATCTTGGCTTCCATGGTCATGCCGATGCCGCCATGAAGCTGGATCGACTGCTGGCCGACGAACTTCAAGGACTTGCCGACCTGCACCTTGGCAGCGGCAACCGCTGAAGAACGCTCCTTGGCATCGTCGAAGTCCGACGCCATGGTCGCGAACATCGACATGCTGCGGGCCTGCTCCAGCGCCACGAACATGTCGGCGGCACGGTGCTGCAGGCTCTGGAACGAGCCGATCGCAACCCCGAACTGCTTGCGGGTCTTGATGTACTCGACGGTCTCCTTCAGCGACTCGTCCATCGCGCCGACCGCTTCGGCGCACAGCGCAATGCGGGCTTCGTCGGCGACGCGTTCGATCAGGGGCAGGCCGTTCTCGGGATCGCCGATCGCAGCGTCAGCACCGACCTCGACATTGGTGAAGGTGATGTCGGCCGCATGCAGGCCGTCCTGGGTGGGATAGCCCTTCCTGGTGACGCCCTTGGCATCCGCCGGAACCAGGAACACGCCGATGCCGGTCTTGTCGCGCTGGCCGCCCTTGGTGCGCGCGGTCACGATCAGCGTGTCGGCGTTCTCGCCGTTGAGCACGACGAACTTCTCGCCGTCGATCACCCAGCCGGCCCCCTTCTTCTTGGCCGTGGTCACGACGTCGAACAGATCGTAGCGCGAGTTCTTCTCGAGCTGGGCAAAGCCGAAGGTCTTGCTGCCGTCGATGATGCCGGGAATGTACTTGGCCTTCTGCTCGGCCGAGCCGCCATGGCGCAGGAAACCGCCGGCGACCACGACGGTGGCGAGATAAGGCTCGACCACCAGCGCCTTGCCGAGCGCTTCCATCACGATCATGGTCTCGACCGCGCCGGCGCCGAAGCCGCCGTCGGTCTCCGCGAAGGGCAGACCAAGCAGGCCCTGCTCGGCGAGCTTGCCCCAGAGCGCTTTGCTCCAGCCGCCCTTCTCCTTCATGTACTTCTTGCGCGCATCGAAGTCGTAGGCATCCGCCAGCAACCCGTCGACGCTCTCCTTGAGAAGCCGCTGCTCCTCGGACAGATCAAAATCCATGTTCGTTCCCTTAACTAACTGATCGTTGTTCAAACCGGGGCTCTTCACCTCGCCCCGCTTGCGGGGAGAGGTCGGATCGCGAAGCGATCCGGGTGAGGGGGTACAGGTCTCTCGACAGTCGTTGCTCGGAGAGATGCTCCTCACCCCAACCCTCTCCCCGCAAGCGCGGGGAGAGGGAGAGAGGATCAAAGCCCCAGCACGGCCTTGCTGATGATGTTGCGCTGGATCTCGTTGGAGCCGCCGTAGATCGAAACCTTGCGGTTGTTGAAGTAGCTCGGCGCGATCTGCGCGGTCCAATCCATGCTCTCGTTCGAGCCGGCATCGCCGTGCTCGTCATAGGGCGCGGCGAACGGGCCGATGATCTCCATCAACAGCTCGGTGGTGGTCTGCTGGATCTCCGAGCCCTTGATCTTGAGCACCGAGGACGCCGGATTGGGCTTGCCCTTGCCGTGCTTGCCCTCGTCGGCGACGACGCGGAGCTGGGTCAGCTCGAGCGCCTTCAGCTCGATCTCGCAGGCCGTGAGCTTCTCGCGGAACGCCGGATCCTCGATCACAGGACGGCCGCCGGACTCGACCTTGGACGCCAGCGCGCGGATGCGGCGCAGCCGCTCCTTCGAAACGCCGACCCGGGCGATGCCGGTGCGCTCATTGCCGAGCAGGAATTTGGCGTAATCCCAGCCCTTGTTCTCCTCGCCGATCAGGTTCTCGTAGGGCACCTCGACGTCGTCGAAGAACACTTCGTTGACCTCGTGGCCGCCGTCGATGGTCTGGATCGGGCGCACGGTGACGCCCTTCGACTTCATGCTGAACACGATGAAGGAGATGCCCATCTGCTTCTTCGCGCCCGGATCCGTGCGGCAGAGGCAGAAGATCATGTCGGCGTGCTGGGCGAGCGTGGTCCAGGTCTTCTGGCCGTTGATGATCCACTTGTCGCCACGGCGCTCGGCCTTGGTCTTCAGCGACGCAAGGTCCGAACCCGAGCCCGGCTCCGAGAAGCCCTGGCACCACCAGTCGTCGACATTGGCAATCCGCGGCAGATATTCCTTCTTCTGCTTCTCGTTGCCGAAGGTGTAGATGACCGGGCCGACCATGCTGACGCCGAAGGCGAGCGGCTGCGGCGCGGGGTAGGATTGCAGCTCTTCGTTGAAGATGTAGTGCTGCACGGTGCTCCAGCCGGTGCCGCCATATTCCTTCGGCCAGTGGGTGACGCCCCAGCCCTTCTTGTTGAGGATGCGCCACCAGGTGACCATCTCGTCCTTCGACAGATGGCGGCCTTCCTGCAGCTTGCGCCGGGTCTCCGGCGGCACGTTGTTCTTGAAGAACTCCCGCACCTCCTCGCGAAACGCTATCTCTTCCTTGGTGAAAGCGAGATCCATCGGATCCTCCTTTTGAGCGAAACCTAACGTCTTGTTTCGTTGTCGTCCTGGCGAAAGCCAGGACCCATTACCACCGGCCTTCGTTGTCCTGCGAAGGCGACTGCCGTCCGTGCCCCTTACCCCGGCCGCGGGGTATGGGTCCTGGCTTTCGCCAGGACGACGGTGAATTACTGCACCACCTCGAACAGGCCGGCCGCGCCCATGCCGCCACCGACGCACATGGTGACGACGGCGTATTTGGCCTTGCGGCGGCGGCCCTCGATCAGCGCGTGGCCGGTGAGCCGCGCACCCGACATGCCGTAGGGATGGCCGACCGAGATCGCGCCGCCATTGACGTTGATCTTCTCCGGATCGATGCCGAGCTTGTCGCGGCAATAGAGCACCTGCACCGCGAACGCCTCGTTGAGCTCCCAGAGATCGATGTCGTCGACCTTGAGGCCATGGCGCTTCAGCAGCCGCGGCACCGCGAACACCGGGCCGATGCCCATCTCGTCCGGCTCGCAGCCGGCGGAGACGAAGCCGCGGAAGATGCCGAGCGGCTTCAGGCCGCGCTTGGCGGCTTCCTTGTCGCTCATGATCACGGAGGCGCTGGCGCCGTCCGAAAGCTGGCTGGCATTGCCGGCGGTGATGGTGAAGCCCTCGCCGCGCACCGGCTTGAGGCTGGCAAGCCCTTCGGCCGTGGTCTCCGGCCGCGGACCTTCGTCCTGCGACAGCGTCACCTCCTTCATCGTGACGGCACCGGTCGCCTTGTCGGTGACCGCCATCATGGTGGTGATCGGCGCGAGCTCGTCCTTGAACTTGCCGCCCTGCTGCGCGGCCGCGGTGCGGCGCTGGCTTTCCAGCCCATACTCGTCCTGCTTCTCGCGCGAGATGTTGTAGCGCTTGGCGACGATCTCGGCGGTGTCGATCATGGGCATGTAGACCTCGCCCTTGATCTCGAGCAGCGCCGGATCCTGGGCGTGGAAGGAATTCGTCTTGTCGTTCTGCACCAGCGAGATCGACTCGCCGCCGCCGCCGACCGCGATCTCGACGCCGTCGAAGATCACCGAGCGCGCGGCAAGCGCGATCGCCTGCAGGCCGGAAGCGCACTGGCGGTCGATCGTGGTGCCGGCCACGCTCACCGGCAGCCCGGCGCGGAGCAGCGCCTTGCGCGCGATGTTGCCGCCGGTCGCGCCCTGCTGCATCGCCGCGCCCATCACCACGTCCTCGATCTCCTTCGGATCGACCTTGGCGCGCGCCACAGCCTCGCCGATCGCGTGCCCGAGCAAGGTCGCGCCTTCGGTGACGTTGAGCGCGCCGCGATAGGCCTTGCCGATCGGCGTGCGGGCGGTGGAGACGATAACGGCGTCGGTCATGAGCGGGATCCTGATGCAGTCTGCTGTGGTTTGGATTGAGATGTCTCGGTTTTAGCAGTCTTGGTTTGAGAAGGCCTGGGCTGCTGCTGCCGCAATTCGTGACGCGACAGCTTGCCGACCGGGGTTCGCGGCAGCTCGTCGACGAACTCGACCGCCGCCGGCAGTTCATGCTTGCCCACCTTGCCGGTGAGGAACGCGCGCAGCTCGTCGATCGAGAACGCCGGCTGCCCGTCGCGCAGCTTGATGAAGGCCTTTGCCGCCTCACCGCGGTAATCGTCGGGAATCCCGATCACGATCACCTCCTGCACGGCGGGATGGGTGTAGATCGCCTGCTCGATCATCTGCGGATAGACGTTGAAGCCGCCGGAGATGATCATGTCCTTCTTGCGGTCGACCAGATAGAAATAGCCGTCGGCGTCCATGTAGCCGATGTCGCCGGTGAGGAAGCGGTCGCCGACGAAAGCCTCCGCCGTCTCCGCCGGCCTGTTCCAGTAGCCCTTGGTGACGTTCGGACCGCGGATGCGGATTTCACCGACCTCGCCGACCGGCATCACCCTGGTGGAATCCTCCAGCGACACCACGTCCATCTCGATGCCGGGCAGCATCAGCCCGATCGAGCCCGGTTTCTCCGGCCCCTCCTTGGGATGGCCGGTGCCGGGCGAGCAGGTCTCGGTCATGCCCCAGCCGCTCTTCAGCTTCATGCCGACGCGGCGCTCGAAGATCTTCGCGACCTCCACCGGCAGCGGCGCGCCGCCGGAGCCGGCGACCACCAGCGACGAGAGATCGCGCTTGTCGAGATCGGGCAGCGAGGCGATCGCGATCCACATCGTCGGCACGCCGGGAAACACCGTCGCGCGCTTGACCTCGATGTCGCGCATCACGGCCTCGACGTCGAAGCGCTGGTGCAGCGAGATCAGATGGCCGCGCCGGATCGCCGACAGCAGCACGACGGTCAGTGCGTAGATGTGAAACAGCGGCAGCACGCAGATCACGCGCTCGATCGCGTTGCGTTCGAGCCGCCCGGGCTTGCCCCAGACGTCGTAGATCGACACCGCCGCGGTGAGATTGCCATGGCTGAGCATGGCGCCCTTGGGCAGGCCGGTGGTGCCGCCGGTATATTGCAGCAGCGCGACGTCCTCGACGTCGACCGCCGGCCATTGCGACGGCTTGGTCGCGCCGTCGATGAACTGGCGATGCGTGATGACAGCAGGATTGTCGGGCAGCGCGGTTTGCGGCGTGCCGACCTTGCCCCAATTGTCGTCCTCGCAGACGATCAGACGATCGAGCAGACCCTTGGCGAGGAATTTCAGCGCGGTCGGCAACAGCGCCGACAAATTGCTGGTGACCAGCACCCGCGCGCCGGAATCGGACAGCTTGTGCGACAGCGCGATCTCGCCGTCGAGCGGCGACAGATGCACGACGCGGGCGCCGGCTTTCAGCGCGCCGAAGAAATTGATCGGATGGTCAGGCGAATTGCCGAGGAACAGCGCGACCGACGTGCCCTTGCCGTAGCCGGCCCGCATGAAGGCCGCAGCGGCGGTCTCGACCAGGGCCTCCAGTTCGGCGTAGCTGATCGGCCGGTCGCGGAATTCGAGCACCGGGCGCGCGCCGAACTCGGCGGCGGCGCTCGAGAGCAGATCCGGCAGCGTGCCGCGCGTGATCTCGTCGCTCCACTGCACGCCGTTGGGATAATATTGTTCGCCGGGATAGGTCATGGATGCCAGACTCTGGAAACTGTCATTCCGGGGCACGCGCAGCGTGAACCTAAGATGCGCAATTGCGCATCGGGGAATCTCGAGATTCCGGGTCTGCGCCTTACGGCGCATCCCGGAATGACACGTGGTTACAGTCGGCCAATCACGCCGCCTTCGACGGCGCGGCGAGCGAGGCGAAGGTCTTGCCCTCGTCGGCGAGCTTCTTGAGCAGCGGCGCCGGCTCGAGCGAGGGATCGTTGGTCTCCTTGGCGTAGAAGGCCAGGCGATCGGCGATGTGCTTGAGGCCAACGGTGTCGGCCCAGAACATCGGACCGCCGCGATAGATCGGCCAGCCATAGCCATAGAGCCAGACCACGTCGATATCCGACGGACGCGCCGCGATGCCCTCGGCGAGGATCTTCGCGCCTTCGTTGATCATCGGGTACATCATGCGCTCGAGGATCTCGTCGTCGCTGACGACGCGCTTCTTGCGACCGAGGCGCGCCAGCGTCTCGTCGATCAGCTTCTCGACCTCCGGATCGGGCAGCGCCGCGCGCGAGCCCTGCTCATACTTGTAGTAGCCCTTGCCGGTCTTCTGGCCGAAGCGGCCGGCTTCGCAGAGCGCGTCGGCGATCTCCGACTTGATGCCGCGGTCCTTGCGCGAGCGCCAGCCGATATCGAGACCGGCGAGATCGCCCATCGCGAACGGGCCCATCGGCATGCCGAACTTCGTCACCACGGCGTCGACCTGCTGCGGCAGGGCGCCTTCGAACAACAGCTTCTCGGACTGCTTGCCGCGCTGCGCCAGCATGCGGTTGCCGACGAAGCCGTCGCAGACGCCGACCACTGCCGGCACCTTGGCGATCTTGCGGGCGATCGAGACGGCGGTGACCAGCGCGTCCGGCGCGGTCTTGTCGGCGCGCACGATCTCGCACAGCTTCATGACGTTGGCCGGCGAGAAGAAGTGCATGCCGAGCACGTCCTGCGGACGCTTGGTCGACTGCGCGATCTCGTCGATGTTGAGATAGGAGGTGTTGGAGGCCAGCACCGCGCCCGGCTTGGCATACTGGTCGAGCTTGCCGAACACCTCCTTCTTGACCGCCATGGTCTCGAACACCGCCTCGATCACAAGGTCGGCGTCGCCGACGTTCTCGATGCCAACGACGCCGTTGATCAGCGCCATGCGCTTGGCGGGCGCGTCCGCCGGGATGCCACCGCGCGCGGCGGTCGCCTCGTAGTTCTTCTGCATGATGCCCATGCCGCGCTTGAGCTGCTCCTCGCCGGTCTCGATCAAGGTGACCGGGATGCCGGCATTGGCGAACGACATCGCGATGCCGCCGCCCATGGTGCCGGCGCCGAGGATGGCGACCCGCGCCACGTTGCGGCCCTTGGTGCCCTCGGGGACACCGGAGATCTTGGCGGCTTCGCGCTCGGCGAAGAACGCGTAGCGCTGTGCCTTGGACTGGTCGCCGTTCATCAGCTTGAGGAAGCCCTCGCGCTCCTTCTTCAGGCCTTCATCGAACGGCAGGTCGATCGCGGCGCCGACGGCGTCCGCAGCGGCGAACGGCGCCTCGAGGCCGCGCGACTTCTTGGTCAGCGCAGCGACCGCATTGGTGAAAATCGAGCGATCGGCCTTGGCCGCGGCGAGCTTAGAGTCGTCGTCGCGCAGCTTGCGCAGCGGACGCTTCTCGGCGACCACCTTGCGCGCAAATGCCTCACCGCCCGAGGCCGGACCCTCGACGATCTCCTCGATCAGGCCGGCCTTCAGCGCCGCGTCCGCGCCGATCGGATCGCCGCCGACGATCATCTTGACCGCGAGCTCGGGACCGACCGCGCGCGGCAGGCGCTGGGTTCCGCCCGCGCCGGGCAGCAGGCCGAGCTTCACTTCGGGCAGACCGAGCTTGGCGTCCTTGGTGGCGACACGGTAGTGGCAGGCCAGCGCAACCTCGAGGCCGCCGCCGAGCGCGGTACCGTGGATCGCGGCCACGATCGGCTTCGGCGAACTCTCCATCAGGCTCAGCACTTCGGCGAGCCCGGGCGGCTTCGGCGGCTTGCCGAATTCGGTGATGTCGGCGCCGGCGATGAAGGTGCGGCCGGCGCAGGTCAGCACGATGCCCTGAACCTGCGCGTCATCGATCGCGCTCTTGATGCACTCGAAAATGCCGCCGCGCACCGCGGCGCTCAGCGCATTCACAGGCGGACTGTTAACCGTGACGACGGCAATATTGTCATGACGTTCGAGCTTGACGACTTCACTCACCGGGACTCTCCCTGGATGCTTGTTCTTGGACTTGTGTTGAGTAGCTGCACGACTTGCGTTGAGCCGCTACGATTAGACCAATTTCGCACTGCGAAATTTAATTCCACATCTTGACATGGAGGGTTATTTTGAAGCACGTGCCTTGTCAACGAGCATGACAAGGGCAGGGCAAGGATAGGGATGAAGCGCGCTAGCAAGAAAGCCGCGACCGATCGCAATTTCGTCGTCGCGCTTTCCCGCGGACTGGACGTCCTGCGCGCATTCCAACCCAATGACGGGCTGCTCGGCAATCAAGAGATTGCCGCCCGCACCAAGTTACCGAAGCCAACCATTTCCCGGCTGACCTACACGCTCACCAAGCTGGGATACCTTACACCTGTACCGAAGTTCGAGAAGTACCAGCTCGCGCCGTCGGCGATGGCACTCGGCTACGCCGCGCTCGCCAATCTCGGCGTTCGGCATTTGTCCGAGCCCTATCGAGAAGAAGTGATGCGCGCGACCGGCGGCGCAGTCGCCGTCGGCGGCCGCGACCGCCACAGCATGATCTATTTCGGCCAGAGCCGGAACGGCCTGGCGCTCGGCGTACAACTCGACGTCGGTTCGCGGGTGCCGATCGCAACCACGGCGATGGGACGTGCCTATATTTGGGCATTGCCGCCCGACGAGCGTGCGGCTTTACTGCGCGAGCTGCGCGATCACTACGGCAGCCGCTGGGCCAAGATGCGCGACGGCATCGAGCGCTCCGGCGAGACGGTCGCGAAGCACGGCTTCACGATGTCCGCAGGCGACTGGCAGAACGACGTCGCCGCGGTCGGCGTTGCATTGAGATTGAACGACGGAACCGGTCCTTACGCCTTCAATTGCGGCGCGCCGGCATTCCGCTTCACGGAAGACAGATTGCTCAACGACATTGGACCTCGTCTTGTGGCGATGGTAAGGAACATCGAGCAGGCGCTCGGTGGAATGGCGCCGCAATCCAAAAAAGAAGAACGCAAAAAGACCAGAGTAGGAGGGAAAGTTGCACGTTTGGCCGAGGGGATCAGATAGCCTCCATCACGTCCAGCGAAACGCATCGCAGGGCCGCTCGCACCGCTCGAAGACGGCGGGCGAGACGAGATGACGCAGGCACAACTCGCGCAGGGGAATGATCCCCTGCTCGCGGTTCGCGACGTCAGCGTCGTGTTCGGCGGCATCATCGCACTGAACGGCGTGTCGTTCGACATGCGCCACGGACAGATCCTCGGATTGATCGGGCCGAACGGCGCCGGCAAGACGACGCTGTTCAATTGCCTGTCGCGGCTCTATCAGCCGTCGTCCGGCGACATCCTGATGGAAGGCAAGAGCATCCTGTCGCGCCCGCCGCACCGGATCGCCGAGATCGGCATCGGCCGCACCTTCCAGAACGTCGCGCTGTTTCCCAACCTGTCCGTGATCGACAATGTGCGCGTCGGCGCGCATGCGCGCACCTCGAGCGACATCGTCAGCGACTCGCTGCGCCTCGCCTGGGTCCGCCGCGGCGAGACCGACATGAACAAGAAGGTGCACGACATCCTCGGCTATCTCGATCTCGAGGACGTCGCCCACACCGTGGTCTCGGGACTTCCGTTCGGCACCCAGAAGCGCGTCGAACTGGCGCGCGCCCTGGCCGCGGACCCGAAGATCCTGCTGCTCGACGAGCCGGCCGGCGGCCTCAATCACGAGGAAGTCTATGTGCTCGGCGACCTGATCCGCAAAATCCGCGACGACCGCAAGATCACCGTGCTGCTGGTCGAGCATCACATGGGTCTCGTGATGTCGATCGCCGACCACGTCGTCGCGCTCAATTTCGGCCGCAAGCTTGCCGAAGGCACGCCGGCCCAGGTCCAGGCCGACCCTGATGTCATCAAGGCCTATCTGGGGAGCAAGGACCAATGACCACGATGCTCAACGTCAAGGACCTGCGCGCCTATTACGGCCAGGTTCAGGCCCTGCACGGCCTCTCCTTTTCGCTCAACGAGGGCTCGCTGACCACCCTGCTCGGCGCCAACGGCGCCGGCAAGACCACCACGCTGCGGGCGATCTGCAACATGGTGCGCTCGACCGGTGCGATCGAGTTCGAGGGCAAGCCGATCGGCACGCGCTCGACCGAAAACGTAGTCCGCCTCGGCATCGCCCACGTGCCGCAGGGCCGCGGCACCTTCACCAACATGACGGTGGAGGAAAACTTGCAGCTCGGCGCCATCAGCCGCCCGGACAAGAAGGCGATCGGCGCCGACATCGAGCGGATGTACGAGCACTTCCCGGTGCTGAAGCAGCGCTACACCCAGCAGGCCGGCACGCTGTCCGGCGGCGAGCAGCAGATGCTCGCGGTGGCGCGCGCGCTGATGCTGCGGCCGCGCCTGATGCTGCTCGACGAGCCGTCATTCGGCCTCGCGCCGCTGATCGTGCGCGACCTGTTCCGCATCCTCGGCAAGATCAATCGCGAGGAAAAGGTGACCATCCTGGTGGTCGAGCAGAATGCGCAGCTGGCGCTCGAACTCGCCGACCAGGCCTATGTGATCGAAACCGGACGGATCGTGATGTCGGGCAATGCCAAGGACATCGCGAACAACGAAGACGTCCGCAAATCCTATCTCGGCTACTGAGGGAGCTGGCACAATGGAGCTTTTTGCCAACCAGGTCCTGGCCGGCATCGCCACGGGCGCGATCTATGCCTGCATGGCGCTCGCGGTCGTGATGATCTACCAGGCCATCGACCATCTGAATTTCGCCCAGGGCGAAATGGCGATGTTCTCGACCTTCGTGTCCTGGCAGCTGATGCAATGGGGCGTGCCGTATTGGGGCGCCTTCGTGCTCACCGTCGCCTTTTCGTTCGCCGCCGGCATCGTCATCGAGCGGCTGCTGTTCAAGCCACTGGCCAAGGCGCCGATCCTGACCAATGTCGCCGGCTTCATCGCGCTCTACGCGATCATCAACTCGGTCGCCGGCCTGATCTGGGACTTCACCATCAAGCAGTATCCGACGCCGTTCGGCTCCTCGCCGTTCCTCGGCAGCCAGCTGATCTCGACCCACCAGGCCGGCATGATCGGCATCACGCTGCTGATGCTGCTCCTGCTGTTCTTCTTCTTCCGCTTCACCCGGGTCGGTCTGGCGATGCGCGCGGCAGCCTCGCTGCCGGAATCGGCGCGCCTCGTCGGCATCAACACCTCCTGGATGATCGCGCTGGGCTGGGGCATGGCCGCCTCGATCGGCTCGATCGCCGGCATGATGATCGCACCTGTGGTGTTCCTCGAGCCGAACATGATGCTCGGCGTGCTGATCTACGGATTTGCCGCAGCCGTGCTCGGCGGCCTGTCGAGCCCGTTCGGCGCCGTCATGGGCGGCTTCCTGGTCGGCGTCTTCGAGAACCTCGTCGGCACCTACATCCCCGGCGTCGGCAATGAACTGAAACTTCCGATCGCGCTTGCGCTGATCATCGTCGTCCTGGTCGTCAAACCGGCAGGCCTCTTTGGCCGCGCCATCGTGAAGCGAGTTTGATCATGAGCGCCGCTGAAGAAGTCGAAGTCGTCACCGAAGGCCAGGCCGTCGAGGCCGTTCCCAAGCGCGCCATGACGCTGGGCTACGGCACCTCGCTCGTCGTGCTCGCCGCGCTGATCCTGATCCCGCTGTTCGTCAAGAACTTCATCATCTTCCAGATGACGATGCTTCTGATCTACGGCATCGCGGTGCTGGCGCTCAACATCCTGACCGGTGGCTCCGGCCAGTTCTCGCTCGGTCAGAGCGCGTTCTACGCCGTCGGCGCCTATACCTCGGCGATCCTGATGGAGCATGCGGGCATGAACTATGCCCTCACGCTGCCGATCGCCGGCATCATCTGCTTCGGCTTCGGCTTCCTGTTCGGCCAGCCGGCGCTGCGGCTTTCCGGCGTCTATCTGGCGCTCGCCACCTTTGCGCTAGCAACCGCGATGCCGCAGCTTCTAAAGCTGGGCTATTTCGAGCACTGGACCGGCGGCGTGCAGGGTCTCGTGGTCACCAAGCCGGATGCGCCGTTCGGCCTGCCGATGGGGCAGGACATGTGGCTGTATTACTTCACGCTGGTGGTCACGATCGCGATCTATATCGCTTCGGTGAACCTGCTGCGCTCGCGCTCGGGCCGCGCCTTCATGGCGATCCGCGACAACGAGATCGCGGCCTCCGCGATGGGCGTCGACGTCGCGCTGTACAAGACGCTGGCGTTCGGCGTCTCGGCCGGCATCACCGGCGTCGCCGGCGGTCTCGGCGCCATCGCGGTGCAGTTCGTGGCGCCCGACGGCTACACCATCCAGCTCGCGATCTCGCTGTTCCTCGGCATGGTGGTCGGCGGCGTCGGCTGGCTGCCCGGCTCGATCGTGGGCTCCGCCTTCATCATCTTCGTGCCCAACATCGCCGAGGGTATTTCGAAGGGCCTTTCGGGCGCGGTGTTCGGCGTGCTGCTGTTCCTCGTCATCTTCCTCGTGCCGCACGGCGCCAGGCAGGTTGCGATCGTTGCCCAGCAACTGGCCGCAAAGTTCAAGAAAAACTGACAGCCTATAGAAGCAAACCAGGAGATATTATGCTTTCTACCGTTCGGATCGCCGCGATTTCCGCGGCGATCGTCGCTGTTGCCGCGACGTCCACGACCGCATTCGCCCAAAAGAAATACGACACCGGCGCAAGCGATACCGAGATCAAGGTCGGCAACATCATCCCCTATTCGGGTCCAGCCTCCGCCTACGGCGTGATCGGCAAGACCGAAGAAGCCTACTTCAAGATGATCAACGATCGCGGCGGCATCAACGGCCGCAAGGTCAATTTCGTCAGCTATGACGACGCCTATTCGCCGCCGAAGGCGGTCGAGCAGGTGCGCAAGTTGGTCGAGAGCGACGAGGTGTTGCTCGTCTTCAACCCGCTCGGCACCCCGTCCAACACCGCGATCCAGAAATACCTGAATTCCAAGAAGATCCCGCAGCTGTTCGTCGCGACCGGCGCCACCAAGTGGAACGACCCGAAGAACTTCCCGTGGACCATGGGCTGGCAGCCGAGCTACCAGAGCGAAGCGCAGATCTACGCCAAGTGGCTGATGAAGGAGAAGCCCGACGCCAAGATCGCGATCCTCTATCAGAACGACGATTTCGGCAAAGACTACCTCAAGGGCACCAAGGACGGCTTTGGCGCCAAGGCGGCCTCCAGCATCATCATGGAGGAGAGCTATGAGATTTCGGAGCCGTCGATCGACGGCCACATCGTCAAGATCAAGGCCGCCAATCCCGACGTCCTGCTGATCTACACCACGCCGAAGTTCGGCGCGCAGACCATCAAGAAGACCGCCGAACTCGGCTGGAAGCCGCTGCAGATCATCACCAACGTGTCGGCCTCGGTCGGCAGCGTGATGCAGCCGGCCGGCTTCGACAACGCGCAGGGCGTGCTGTCGGCGGCCTACGCCAAGGACGGTGCCGACACGCAGTGGAACAACGACCCCGGCATGAAGAAGTGGGCCGAGTTTCTCGACAAGTACATGCCGGGCGCCGACAAGACCGACGGCGGCTATGTGTACGGCTATGGCGCCGCACAGACGCTCGCCAAGGTGCTCGAAATGTGCGGCGACGATCTCACCCGCGCCAACGTCATGAAGCAGGCGGCGAGCCTGAAGGACTTTACGCCCGACACCCTGCTGCCCGGCGTCAAGATCAACACCTCGGCCACCGACTTCGCCCCGATCGCCCAGCTGCAGATGCAGCGCTTCAAGGGCCAGAAGTGGGAACTGTTCGGTGAGATCATTTCCGGCGACGTCCCCTCCGAGTGACGTTGCACTGCGGGAATAAAACAACAGCCTCCGCGATATCCGTCGCGGGGGCTTTTTGTTGACGCCCCGCGCCGATGGTATTGAATACTCCAAACAAAGAACCCGAGGTGGGGAAACCATGACTGCCGCACGTCCGTCCCTGACGGCGCTGTTGTCCGCGTTCGCTCTGATCCTGACGAGCTGCAATGTCGCGCAGGCTCAGAAGAAATACGACACCGGGGCCAGCGACACCGAGATCAAGATCGGCAACACCATGCCCTACAGCGGTCCCGCGTCGGCCTATGGGGTGATCGGCAAGACCGAGGCGGCCTATTTCAGGATGATCAACGATGCCGGCGGCATCCACGGCCGCAAGATCAAATTCATCTCCTACGACGATGGCTACTCGCCGCCCAAGACGGTGGAGCAGGCACGCAAGCTGGTCGAGAACGACGAAGTGCTGCTGCTGTTCGGCTCGGTCGGCACCGCAAGCAACGCGGCGATCCGGAAATACATGAACGAGAAGCAGGTGCCGCAGCTCTTCATCGCTTCCGGCGCCTCGAAGTGGAACGACCCGAAAGATTATCCGTGGACCATGGGCTGGCAGCCGTCCTACCAGGACGAGGCGCGGGTCTACGCAAAATACATCATGAAGCACAAGCCCGACGCCAAGGTCGCCGTGCTCTACCAGAACGACGATTTCGGCAAGGACTACCTCAAGGGCTTGAAGGACGCCTTCGGCGACAAGGCATCGATGATCGTCGCCGAGGAGGCCTACGAGACATCCGAGCCCACGATCGACAGTCACATCGTCAAGCTGAAGGCCGCCGGTGCCGACACCTTCGTCAGCATCGCGACGCCGAAATTCGCGGCACAGGCGATCAAGAAGGCCGCCGAGATCGCATGGACGCCGTTGCAGATCGTCGCCAATGTCTCGGCCTCCGTCGGCGGCGTGATGCAGCCGGCCGGCTTCGAGAATTCGCAGGGTATCCTGTCGGCGTCCTATCTCAAGGACGGCGCCGATCCGCAGTGGGCCAAGGATCCCGGCATGGAGAAATTCCTCGCCTTCCTCAAGAAGAATTATCCGGACGCCAACAAGCTCGACGGCGCCACCGCCTTCGGCTACGCCGCCGCGCAGACCATGGTGAAAGTGCTGGAGATGTGCGGTGACGACCTCACCCGCGCCAATGTCATGAAGCAGGCCGCGAGCCTGAAGGATTATGTCCCCGATACGCTGCTGCCGGGCATCAGCATCAACACGTCAGCCACCGACTTCGCGCCGATCAAGCAACTGCGCCTGATGCGGTTCAAGGGCGAAAAGTGGGAGCTGTTCGGGGACATCATTTCAAGCAATCTGAGCAACTGATCGTCACGCCGGTCTGTTCGGTCCGCGCGCTCAACTCAACGGCGCCGCTTTACTCGACCGCAATCTCTGCGGTTGGCGCGGCGCACAAGCCAACGCGTTGGCGGATTTTTGAGCAGCGGCCCGCCTTGAGGGCGATCGACTAAAGACGCAGCCTCTGCGGCAATGCCGCAGGGGCTTTTCATTGAGACACCCCAGGTAAGATGATAGTTTTTACGACCAATAATGAGCCCTCGAAACAGGGGGCCGCGACACATCATCTGCAATCAGGGAGAGAAACGGCATGTCTGGAATACGACAATTGACGGCATTTGCTGCTGCACTTGCGCTCGTCGCCGCATCCGGCAGCGCTGCGCTTGCCCAGAAAAAATACGACACCGGCGCCAGCGACACCGAGATCAAGATCGGCAACATCATGCCCTATAGCGGAGCGGCCTCAGCCTATGGCGTGATCGGCAAGACCGAGGAGGCCTATTTCCGCAAGATCAACGCCGAGGGCGGCATCAACGGCCGCAAGATCACCTTCATCAGCTACGACGACGCCTACACTCCGCCGAAAACGGTCGAGCAGGCGCGCAAGCTCGTCGAGAGCGACGAGGTACTGATCATCTTCAATTCGCTCGGCACGCCGCCGAACTCGGCGATCCAGAAATACATGAACCAGAAGAAGGTGCCGCAACTGTTCGTCGCCACCGGTGCCACCAAGTGGAACGACCCGCAGAACTTCCCCTGGACGATGGGCTGGCAGCCGAACTACCAGAGCGAGTCCATCATCTATGCGAAGTACATCCTGAAGAACAGGCCGGACGCCAAAATCGCGGTGCTCTACCAGAACGACGACTACGGCAAGGACTATCTGAAGGGATTCAAGGACGGGCTCGGCGCGAAGGCCGCCTCGATGATCGTCGCCGAGGACAGCTACGAGGTGACGGAGCCGACCATCGACTCCCACATCGTCAGGCTCAAGGCCTCCGGCGCCGACGTGTTCTTCAACATCACGACGCCGAAGTTCGCGGCGCAGGCGATCAAGAAGAATGCCGAGCTCGGCTGGAAGCCGCTGCACTTCCTCAACAACGTCTCCGGATCGATCGGCAGCGTGATCAAGCCCGCGGGCTTCGAGAACGCCCAGGACATCATCTCGTCGCAATATTTCAAGGATCCGACCGACGCGCAGTGGAAGACCGACAAGGCGATGATCGCCTGGAACGAATTCCTCGATAAGTACTATCCGGAAGCGAACCGGGCCGATGCCTCGGTGATGTACGCCTATATCGTCTCGCAGGGCCTGGTCCACGTGCTCAAGGCCTGCGGCGACAATCTGACCCGCGAGAACATCATGAAGCAGGCGGCCAGCATTCGCGATTACGAGCCCGGCGGCCTGCTGCCCGGCGTCAAGGTCAACACCTCGGCGACCGATTTCGCGCCGCTCTCGCAACTGCAATTGATCCGCTTCAAGGGCGAGACCTGGGAGCGCTTCGGCGAAGTCTTGAGCGCCGACGTCGGCGGCTAGGCCGGGAAGGTCGACCAAAGATACCGCCCCTGCGGCGTTTGCCGCAGGGGCTTCTCATTGAGGCGAACCGCCTAAAATGATAATCACTGCAGCCAAATAAAGAGCTCTCCGAGCAAGGGGGCCGAGACACATGCGTCTGACAAACAGGGAGAGAGACATAGATGTCCGCTACCAAAAAACTTGTGGTCCTCGGGGCCGCGCTCGCGCTCGTCGCGACATCCGGCAGCGCTGCGCTTGCCCAGAAGAAATACGACACCGGCGCCAGCGATACCGAGATCAAGATCGGCAACATCATGCCCTACAGCGGCCCGGCGTCCGCCTATGGCGTGATCGGCCGCACCGAGGCCGCGTATTTCAAGAAGGTCAACGACGCCGGCGGCATCAATGGCCGCAAGATCAACTTCATCTCCTACGATGACGCCTACTCGCCGCCGAAGGCCGTCGAACAGGCCCGCAAGCTGGTCGAGAGCGATGAGGTGCTGCTGATCTTCAACTCGCTCGGCACGCCGTCGAACTCGGCGATCCAGAAATACATGAACTCCAAGAAGGTACCGCAGCTGTTCGTCGCCACCGGCGCCACCAAGTGGAACGACCCGAAGGACTTTCCCTGGACCATGGGCTGGCAGCCCAACTACCAGAGCGAGACCCAGATCTACGCCAAGTACATCCTGAAGAACATGCCGAACGCCAAGATTGCCGTGCTCTACCAGAATGACGATTACGGCAAGGACTATCTGAAGGGTCTGAAGGACGGGCTCGGCCAGAAGGCCGCCAGCATGATCGTCGCCGAAGAAAGCTTCGAGACGTCCCAGCCGACCATCGACAGCAACATCGTCAAGCTGAAGGCGAGCAACGCCGACGTCTTCATCGACATCGCGACGCCGAAATTCGCGGCCCAGGCGATCAAGAAGGTCGCCGAGATCGGCTGGAAGCCGACCCACTTCCTCAACAACGTGTCGGCCTCGGTCGGCAGCGTGATCAAGCCGGCCGGCTTCGAGAACGCGCAGGACATCATCTCCGCCGCCTACCTGAAGGACGCTTCCGACAAGCAATGGGACAATGACCCCGGCATGAAGGAGTTCTACGCCTTCATGGCCAAGGACTTCCCCGAAGGCGACAAGCTCGACGGCGGCACCGTGGTCGGCTTCGGCGTGGCGCAGACGCTGGTCCAGGTGCTGAAGCAGTGCGGCGACAACCTGACCCGCGAGAACATCATGAAGCAGGCGGCAAGCCTGAAGGACTTCCGCACCGAGGTGCTGCTGCCTGGCGTCAAGATCAACACCGCGGCAAACGATTTCGCGCCGATCAGCCAGCTGCAGCTGATGAAGTTCAAGGGCGAGAAATGGGAACTGTTCGGCGACGTCATCAGCGCCGACGTCGGCGGCTGATTCCCCGCCGCCCCTCGACCGGGAATGGCCCCCTGCGATACCGTCGCAGGGGGCTTTTTGCTGGCGCGTTTTCGGGCGAAGCGGGTAGCGGTTCGTGCGAAGAAAACGCGTCAGAAACCAGGATTTAAAGCCATGGCCCTGCCCGCGGGCCGGCCCGGGCAATGCCTGCTTACACTTTGCCCGGCAATGCGCTAGGAAACCGGCAACAAACTGACCAGCACCCGGCGCCCTTGCGCGGCGGCAACAACAAGGAGATTTCGGGAAATGCCGATGCCGATCCGACACCGTGTCGCAACCGCCCTGCTCGGCCTCGCCGTCGCCGCCGCGACCGGCAATGCCGCATGGGCGCAGAAGAAATACGACACCGGTGCGAGCGACACCGAGATCAAGATCGGCAACATCGTGCCCTATAGCGGCCCGGCGTCGGCCTATGGCGTGGTCGGTAAGGCGATGGCCGCGGTGTTCAAGAAGGTCAACGACGACGGCGGCATCAACGGGCGCAAGATCACTTTCGTCTCCTATGACGACGCCTACTCGCCGCCGAAGGCCGTCGAGCAGGCCCGCAAGCTGGTCGAGAGCGACGAGGTGCTGTTCCTGTTCGGCACGCTCGGCACCGCCTCGAACACCGCGATCCAGAAATATCTCAACGCCAAGAAAGTGCCGCAGCTGTTCGTCGCCACCGGCGCGACCAAGTGGAACGATCCGAAGGCCTTCCCGTGGACCGTGGGCTGGCTGCCCAGCTACCAGAGCGAGTCGCGGATCTACGCGAAATATCTACTCAAGGAGAAGCCTGCCGCCAAGGTCGCGGTGCTCTACCAGAACGACGACATGGGCAAGGACTACCTGAAGGGCCTGGAAGACGGCTTCGCCAGCGACCCCGCGCGCGTCGTCGCCAAGGAGAGCTATGAAGTCGCCGAGCCGACGATCGATTCCCATGTGGTGCGGCTGAAGTCCTCCAATCCCGACGTCATCGTCTTCTTCACCACGCCGAAATTCGGCGCGCAGGCGATCAAGAAGCTCGGCGAGATGAACTGGAAGCCGGTGACCATCGTCTCCAACGTCTCGGCTTCCACCGCGACCGTGATGCGTCCGGCCGGCCTCGACAATGCGCAGGGCGTGATCTCGGCCGCCTACGCCAAGGACGCCAGCGATCCGCAATGGAAGGACGATGCCGGCATGAAAGCGTTCGACGAACTGCTCGCCAAATACATGCCCGACACCAACCGCGTCGATGCCTCGGCGATGACCGGCTACAACATGGCGACCACGATGGTCGAGGTGCTGCGCCGCTGCGGCGACGACCTCACCCGCGCCAATGTGATGAAGCAGGCGGCGAGCCTGAAGCAATTCGCGCAGGGCGGCCTGCTGCCCGGCGTGACGCTGTCGACCGGGCCCGCCGACTTCCAGCCGATCGAGCAACTGCAGCTCATGCAGTTCAAGGGCGAGCGCTGGCAATTGTTCGGCGACGTCATCAGCGGCGAAGTCGGCGGCAATTAGAGCCGGAATGGATATTGCTTCGATCGAAACGGCCGCAATCTTCCCTTACCTCTCCCGCTTGCGCTTGCGGGGGAGGTCGGATCGCATCAAAGATGCGATCCGGGTGGGGGCTTTCTCCGCAATACGCCTCGTGGCAGCACCCCCACCCTGACCCTCCCCCGCAAGCGGGAGAGGGAACAGTACCTACGTCCCGACCCGCGCAAAGGCACAACCATGACCGACCGTCGTCCTTTCCTGCGTTCGATCTTCGATGCCGCGGTGGCGGCTGCGCATCCCGACGTCGTGCTGGCGTCGCGGTTGCGGCCGGTGCCGAAGGGACGGGTGATCTGTCTCTGCGCAGGCAAGGGCGCCGCGGCGATGGCCGCGGCCGCGGAGCGGCACTATCTCGATGCGCTCGAGCTCGATCCGTCGCGGCTGGTCGGCATCGCCACCACCCGCCACGGTCATGGCGTGCCGACCCGCCGTATCAAGGTCGTCGAAGCCGGCCATCCCGTGCCCGACGAGGCCGGGTTCAAGGCGGCCGACGACACGCTGCAGCTCGCGGCGACAGCGACCCCGGACGATCTCCTGCTGGTGCTGCTGACCGGCGGCGGTTCGGCGAACTGGATCGCGCCGGTCGAGGGCGTGACCTTCGCGCAGAAGCAGCAGGTCAACCGCGCGCTGCTGCGCTCCGGCGCGCCGATCGGCGAAATGAATACCGTGCGCAAGCATCTCTCGCGCATCAAGGGCGGACGGCTGGCGCGCGCCGGCCAGCACGCCGCCGAGATCGTCACGCTGGCGATTTCCGACGTGCCGCATGACGATCCCTCCGCGATCGCCTCGGGGCCGACGGTACCGGATCCGACCACGCTGGCGGATGCCCGCGCGCTGGTCGCCAGATACAATCTCTCGATCGACGACGCGGTCCGCCGCGCGCTCGACGACCCCGCGAACGAAAGCTGCAAGCCCGGCGATGCCGCCTTCGCGCGGGCGACGTTCGAACTGCTGGCAAAGCCGAAGGCCTCGATCGACGCCGCGGTGAAGGTCGCGCGGGATGCCGGCTACGAGACCATCGCGCTCGGCGCCGATCTCGAAGGCGAGGCCCGCGACGTCGCGGCCGAGCATGCGCGGCTTGCGCTGAAGGCGCGCAGCGACGGCAAGCGCGTTGCGATCATCTCCGGCGGCGAGCTGACGGTGACGGTGCGCGGCAATGGCCGCGGCGGCCCCAACCAGGAATACGCGCTGGCACTGGCCGGCCTGCTGAAGGATACGCCCGACGTCTCGGCGCTCGCCGCCGATACCGACGGCGCCGATGGCGGCGCCGGCAGCGCGACCGACCCGGCCGGCGCCGTGATCGACCAGGCGACATTCGCGAAGATGAAATCGATCGGCCTCGATCCGAAGGCCTATCTCGAGAACAACGATGCGACGGGGTTCTTCGCCCAGACCGGGGATTTGCTGCTGACCGGCCCGACGCTGACCAACGTCAATGACGTGCGGGTGATTTTGGTGGATTAGGCCGTATCCTCGACGGACCCAAGGCCAGTCTCGGGCTGCGCCCAAAGCTCCTGATAGTTACGAAACTTCGCAAGCGTCTCGTCATATCGCGTCGGCTCGAGCAACGGCAAAATGCGCTTCAACACTGAGTTGATCGGCGCGGAGGTGTGCCGAACGTATAAGTCGATCGGGTCAAGCAAGTGCCTCAGGTGCAGCTTTGGATCATAGTTCAGCCCGCTGCTGCGAAACCATTTGTACCCGTTGGCGATTGCCCAGCTCACCATGTCGCGAAACACATAATGATAGAGGTGCAAGTCTAAGGCGACATCGTAGTCGAGACCTATGTACTCCGCATAAATCGCGTCACCGTGTACCATGCATGCGGCAAACGCGACGATCCGCTCGTTCTGACGCCAGAGGAAGAAGCGGACCTTGTCCCCCATCCGCCGCCCCAAGTCGCAGAAGTATTGTTCCGTCAGCTTCTCGAAGTGCAGTTTCGAACGCTGATAGACTTGGACATACAATGGATAGATCTGCGCGATCACCGGCGTCGCGTCGTTGACGACGTTCATCTCGACGGATGGAGAGGCCCGCGCTGTCGCCTCAAACTTCTTGCGAAGTTTCTTACGGGTTGCGCTGTTTAGCGCTTGATTCATATAGTCATCGAAATTGGCGTAATCGATGCAAAGCCTGGTCATGGGCAGGCTGGGGATGCGGGTGAAGCCGTGAGCGATCAGGCAGTCGAGGATTGGTCGGTATCGCGCCGGAAACTCCTTGAGCACGATCAGCCGTGCCCCGAGCCTGCGAGCATGTATTGCAATCGTAGAGGCCAGCAGTTCCGCGCAGCCTCGATGGCAGGCCTCGTCCCCGTCAAGATGACCTTCCCCGGCGACGCACCCCACCATGAGCGCACGGGCGCGCATCAAACCTGGCCACACCCGGCGAATGGCGTCGATGATTACGCCAAACCGCGGGCTCGCACCGGCCAGCAAATCCAGGTCCATCAGGAAGAATGGCTGTACAGCACAAACCTGGTCAACCGCATCCTTGACGAGGAAATACCGGTAATCGAACTCGGGATGAAGGGTATCCTCGACCAACTCATAGTATCGATGATCCTTGCGCTCGCTCGCGAAGGCGAACTGCCAGCGCGGACAATGCTCCAAATCGTTCCGCACAATGACTTGGAGATGCGGCGGACATTGCATCGGCTCGCGTCGCGTGAGGTCGCCGATTTGGCTCGTCAAGTGCGCTGTTGCAGCTTCCGGCACGATCTCACGCTCGCCACGGATCCCGACCCTAGGGCAGCATTTATCACGGCGCCAAAACAATGCAGCTAACATATCCGTCAGAAACTAACTCGTTAGTCATTTGCGATTTGGCGTTGGAGCAGAACACTCCTGATACGACCCGCATGCGCGGACACAAGCCGTCCAGCGCGGCATCCGGGGAGCGGACTCATGGCAGCGGTGATTGGAGTCACGGGACTTGCATTTGAGGCGCGGATCGCTGCAGACCTGCATACGCAGGCGATCTGCAGTGGCGATGGCAGCACGCTCGCGGAGTCTCTCGCGTCGGCAATTGCTGAGGATTGCTGCGGTCTCATCAGCTTTGGCGTCGCGGGCGGCCTGTCGCCCGACCTCCCGGCAGGCGCATGCGTCGTAGCATCGACGATCGTTTCGGAAACGATTCAGCTCTTCACTGATCGGGACTGGTCGCAAGCCTTGCTTCGACTCATCCCCGGTTCGATTTATGGCCCTATTGCTGGTGTGACCACCGTCGCTATGCATCCAGAAGCGAAGCGCTCGCTGCATATGAGTACAGGCGCGCTGGCGGTCGATAACGAATCCCATGTGGCGGCGAGCGTCGCTGCAGCGCGCGGCCTCCCTATGGCTGCCGTCCGCGTGATCATGGATCCGGCCGGTCGGCAGCTTCCTGCCGCCGCCCTGTCCGCAGTGCGTGCAAACGGGACGATCGATCTCGCCGCGCTGGTCCGTGCGACAATGAAACAGCCGAGCGAGTTACCGATGCTGCTTCGGACCAGTCTCGACGCACTGTCTGGATTTGCGGCGCTGCTTCGCTGCCGTCAATTGCTTGGCCCTGGATTAGGGCTGCCTTCCTTGCAAGCAGATGAGTCGGAGCCAAGCTCAAGTATCGTAGCGGAAGATCGTATGATCGCCCTCTAGAGCGTTTTCGAGCGAAGTGGGCACCGGTTCGCGTGAAGAAAACGCGTCAAAACAAGAATCTAGAGCTTCGGTTCTGATTCAATCAGAACCGAAAATGCTCTAGTCGCTTTTTTAGCCGAACGGGCTGCTATACCTGCCGACTGCGTGACCTCAACGCGCACTGAAGGTGAGGCCGGCGCGCTCCCTTAGACGCTTGCGCAAGGCCGGCCCCATCAGCGCGCCCGGCGTCCAGATGCCGCCCTCGCCCTGCACGTCGCGCACGACGCAGAGAGCGCTTTCGGTGATCATCTTGCTGGTCGAGCCATAGCCCGGATCGCGGTCGCCGGTGACAACGGCTTCGACCCGTCCGCCATCCGGCACCTCGCCCAGAAAGAAGATGTCGTAGAAGCCCCTCTCGCGCGCTTCCCGGGTCGGGCCTGCGCCGCGTTTGAGACCGCCGGTCCCGAACAAGGACACCACCGTGGCGAACGTCTCCGTCGTCACGCTCGCGATGTCCCCAAGTCCCGGCGCCACCATCATCTCGTCATAAACGAAGTCCCTGCCGTAGGGATGGCCCAACAGGAAGTTCGTGCGGTGCACGTTCTTGGTGTTGATCGGCGCCATCGGGAACGGCACGAGCCACGCGTGCATGCTCGTGTCATATTCGGGGACGAGGCCCGACGGCTGAGACGGCCCAGTGAAGCCCGGCGTCAACGCGAAGGGATCGGTCAGCAGCCGGATCAGGGCCGGGTCGCGCGCCGCGGCGGCCAGCGTCGCCTGAGCGCTCGCCGCGGTGCCGCCGGACATGCCACCCCTCACCTTGCGTAGACGGGCTTTCACCCGCCGCGCCGGGCGTCCGAATTTCTCGCGCGCCTTCTCCTGCAACGTGAGCACACCGAGATCGAACGGGATGGAATCGAAGCCACAGGAGAAGACGATGCGCGCGCCGGTCCGTTTTGCCTCTTCGTGATGGGCGTCGATCATACCCCGCATCCAGCCCGGTTCGCCGCAAAGATCAACATAGGCCGTGCCGGTGGCCGCGCATGCCGCCACTAGCCCGGGACCGTGAAGCTGATAGGGCCCGACCGTGGTGACGACCACGGCCGCGCGCTCGCACATCGAACGCAGGCTGGCCGACTCGGCGGCATCCGCCTTCACCAACGGCAAATCGTCCGGTGCGCCGATGTCGGCACGCACTTTCTGGAGTTTGTCGGTCGAGCGTCCCGCAATTGCCCAGGACGGAGCATCGTCGCCGCGATAGGATGTCGCCAGATATTCGGCGATGAGACCCCCGGTGTAACCCGTCGCGCCATAGACGATGAGGTCGAAGTCCCGCTTCACGGCGTTGATCCTCCTCGAGCCCCCGGAAGCGCTCCCTTCAGATCCGTTAGCAACGCTCGGTACGCTTCGCGGCCATTTGCGAGGGGCCGTGCAACATACGGGCCATCGCGCTTGACGGAGGATACCACAATTGCCGCCCTTCGGCGCGCAACCTCCCGGCGATTTCCGGCCCCCCTTGAGAGCCGTCGTGAGTACGGACGCTGGGTCTGGTCGGCGTGAGCCGAAGCAGACAGCCGGCACATTTGAGCGCCTGTGGCCGCTTGCAAACGCCCTCCGACGGCCTACCATGGATTGGGGAATTCGCGTGCAGGAGCGAAGCCATGGAACTCACCGTGGTGCCCATCGTCAAGCCGGATGAGACCAACTTCATCTTCGGCCAGTCGCATTTCATCAAGACCGTGGAAGACCTTCACGAAGCGCTGGTGGGCGCGGTTCCGCGCATCCGCTTCGGGTTGGCTTTCTGCGAGGCCTCCGGCAAGCGGTTGGTGCGCTGCTCCGGTAACGACGACGCCTCGCTCGCCCTGGCACGCGACAACGCATTGGCGATCGGCGCCGGTCACACCTTCCTGATTTTCCTCGGCGACGGGTTCTTTCCCGTCAACGTGCTGCCGGCGGTGCGCGCAGTGCCGGAGGTCTGCCGCATCTATTGCTCGACGGCCAATCCAACACAGGTGATCGTCGCGCAGACGGAGCTCGGGCGCGGCGTGCTCGGCGTGGTGGATGGCGCCTCGCCGCTGGGTGTCGAAACCGACGCCGACATTGCGTGGCGGAAGAATCTGCTGCGGAACATCGGCTACAAGCTTTAGACCGCGACGGTTCGCCTTCTGGCGGCGCCCGCATGCCGGATATGTATCAACCCAACGCGTCATTGCGAGCGGACGGGCCGTCGCGCCCCCTCAAAACTCCTGCGCGAGCTTCGCCAGCATCTCCAGCAGCGCGGCGTGGTTGGCCGGACCGAGCACCTCGATCAGCCGCGCCTCGTGCTTGTTGGCGACCAGCTTCTTGGCGCGCGCCAGCACGGCGCGGCCCTTGTCGGTCAGGACGAGGATGTGGGACCGGCGGTCGTTGGTGGAGCGCATCCGCGCGCAAAGGTCGCGGCTCTCCAGCGCGTCGAGCATCGCGACGAAATTCGGCCTGAGGATGCCGAGCGTGTTGGCGATCTCGGTCTGGTTGCGGCCCGGATTCTTGTCGAGCAGAAGCAGCACCGAGAACTGCGCCGGCGTCAGCTGCAGCGGCGCGACGCAGCGCAGGAAGTCCTCGAATACCCTGAGCTGCGCGCGCTTCAACGAATAGCCGAGCAATCCGGACAGTTCGCCCAGTTGCAGCATGCTGTCGTCCCCGGCAGAATCGGCCGGTTCCCTGCGCAGGGCGCGCGACGAACGGAGGGCATCGGTGGCGGTCTTGGAAACAGTCATCGCTCCAGGCTCGCAATCCCGGTACAAGAATCCCGCACGACACTCGGGGACCTTGAGATTATATCTAATAATTGTTATGGACTATATCAAATATCGGCAGCTTTCAACAGCCGATATCGGCCGACCTGACCGGCACGACCGGTTGCGGCGGTCCGACGCTTGAGGGGGAGCGCTCGGCCTTGAACACAACGATCATGCTGTTCCTGCTGCAGGACGGCATCACCAATGGCGCGATCTACGCACTGCTCGGGCTGGCCCTGGTGCTGGTGTTCGCGGTGACGCGGGTGATCCTGATCCCGCAGGGCGAATTCGTCACCTACGGTGCGCTGAGCTACGCCATGCTGGCGACCGGCCAGGTGCCCGGCACGGCACGGCTTGCCGTCGCGATGGGCCTCGTCGCCTTCGCCCTCGACCTGTTCTTCGCCCGCAACGCGCTGCATGCGCGGCTGGTGATCCGCTCGGTCGCGCTCAACATCGCCTTTCCCGTCGCGCTGCTCGGTCTGATTTACGCGCTGGTCGGTCCCGGCACGCCGATCGCCGTCAACATCGCGCTCGCGCTCCTGATCGTGGCGGCGATCGGGCTGTTCCTCTACCGCATCGCGTTCCAGCCGATCGCGCACACCTCCGTGCTGGTGCTGCTGATCGCCTCTGTCGGCTGCCATCTGGCGCTGCAGGGCCTCGGCCTGGTGTTCTTCGGCGCCGAAGGCCTGCGCGCGCCTGCGCTGTCGAATGCCGCAGTGACCGCCGGCCCGCTGCGCTTCACCGGGCAGAGCCTTGCGGTCTACGGCCTGACGATCGGCTTCATCGTCGCCCTGTGGCTGTTCTTCGGCTACACCAAGACCGGTAAGGCGCTGCGCGCCACCGCGGTCAACCGCCTCGGCGCCCGCCTGGTCGGCATCCGCACCACGCTGTCCGGCCAGATCGCATTCCTGCTCGCCTCCGTTATCGGCGCGATCTCCGGCATCCTGATCGTGCCGATCACGACGCTCTATTACGACACCGGCTTCCTGATCGGCCTGAAGGGTTTCATCGCCGCCATCATCGGCGGCCTGGTCAGCTACCCCCTGACCGCGGTCGCCGCCATCGTGGTCGGCATCGTCGAGGCCTTCTCATCGTTCTACGCCAGCAATTTCAAGGAAGTCATCGTGTTCACGCTGATCCTCCCCGTGCTCGTGTTGCGCTCGCTCGCGGCGCCCGAGGTCGAAGAAGAGAAGGATTGAGCGCGATGACGCAGCGCCTTCCTCTCATCATCTTCGCGCTCGTGATGGCGGTGATTCCGCTGCTGCCGGGCATCCCGCCGTTCTGGATCGTGCTGCTCGACAATATCGGCCTCGCCGCGCTGGTCGCGATGGGCCTCGTGCTGCTCACCGGCGTCGGCGGCCTGACCTCGTTCGGCCAGGCCGCGTTCTGCGGCTTCGGCGCCTACACCACGGCGGTGCTGACCACCGCCTACGGCGTCTCGCCCTGGCTGACGCTGCCGGCTTCGCTCTTGGTCAGCGGCATCGCGGCCGTGCTGCTCGGCATCGTCACGGTGCGGCTATCCGGCCATTATCTGCCGCTCGGCACCATCGCCTGGGGCATCGGGCTGTTCTATCTGTTCAGCAAGCTCGAATTCCTCGGCCGCAACGACGGCATCTCCGGCATTCCGCCGCTGTCGATCGGCTCGTTCAAGATGCTGAGCCCGGATGCGATCTATTATGCGATCTGGGTCGCGGTGCTGCTCTCCGCGCTGCTGACCATGAACCTCTTGGACTCCCGCACCGGGCGCGCGATCCGCGCCTTGCGGCGCGGCCATGTCGCGGCCGAAGCATTCGGCGTGCAGACGCCGCGCGCGAAGCTGTTGGTGTTCATCTATGCCGCGGTGCTGGCCGGCCTGTCCGGCTGGCTCTATGCGCATTTCCAGCGCGCCGCCAACCCGACGCCGTTCGGCGCACAGGCCGGCATCGAGTATCTGTTCATCGCCGTGGTCGGCGGCGCCGGTTACGTCTGGGGCGGCGTGCTTGGCGCCGGCATCGTCGTGATCCTCAAGGAGGTGCTGCAGAGCTACCTGCCCTACATCTTCGGCGGCCAGAGCCAGCTCGAGACCATCGTGTTCGGCATCATGCTGGTGCTGCTGTTGCAGCTCGCGCCTCAGGGCGTCTGGCCCTGGCTGATGTCGCGGCTGCCGTTCAAGCCCGCCCGCAAGACCCCGGACACGTCCGTGAAGCTGGAGCACCGCGAACGGGCGCCCGGAACGTCTCCGATCCTTCTGCACATCGACAAGGCGCGCAAGCAGTTCGGCGGCGTGCTCGCCGTCAACGACGTCTCGTTCGACGTCAACGCCCGCGAGATCGTCGCGCTGATCGGCCCGAACGGCGCCGGCAAGAGCACCACCTTCAATTTGATCACCGGCGTCCTGACCGCAACCAGCGGCAAGATCTCCGTGCTTGGCAAGGAAGTCGAGAACGCTCCGCCGCAGGAGGTGGTCAAGCTCGGCGTTTCCAGGACTTTCCAGCATGTCAAGCTGGTGCCCGACATGACCGTGCTGGAGAACGTCGCGATCGGCGCGCATCTGCGTGGCAATTCCGGCGCGATCTCCAGCATGCTGCGGCTCGACCGCGCTGACGAGGCGAAGCTGCTGGCGGAAGCCGCGCGGCAGATCGCGCGCGTCGGCCTGTCCGACCAGATCGACCAGCTGGCAGGCTCGCTGTCGCTCGGGCAGCAACGCATCGTCGAGATCGCCCGCGCGCTGTGCGTCGATCCGATGCTGCTGCTGCTCGACGAGCCGGCCGCCGGCCTGCGCCACATGGAGAAGCAGCGGCTCGCCGCGCTGCTCCGGCAATTGCGCGACGGCGGCATGTCGGTGCTGCTGGTCGAGCACGACATGGGGTTCGTGATGGATCTCGCCGACCGCATCGTGGTGCTGGATTTCGGCACCAAGATCGCCGAGGGCACGCCGGCCGCGATCAAGCGCAACCCCGACGTGATCAAGGCCTATCTCGGAGCCGCTGCATGAGTGCGCTGCTATCGGTGACCGACGTCCACATCTCCTACGGCAAGGTCGAGGCGGTGCGCGGCGTTTCGCTCGACGTCGCCCAGAACGAGATCGTCACCATCATCGGTGCCAACGGCGCCGGCAAGACCACCTTGCTCAACGCCATCATGGGCGTGCTGCCGCTGAAGGGGCGCACGACGTTCGCGGGCGTCGACATGGCGCCGCTCGACATCGAGGACCGCGTCGCCATCGGCCTCAGCCTGGTGCCCGAGCATCGCGAATTGTTCGGCACCATGAATGTCGAGGACAATCTCGAGCTCGGCGCCTTCCGGATCGCGAAGGCCGTCGCGGCGGCCTCGCTGGAGCGGGTCTATACGTTGTTTCCGCGGCTCAAGGAGCGGCGCAAGCAACTCGCCGGCACGCTGTCCGGCGGCGAGCAGCAGATGCTGGCGATGGGCCGCGCGCTGATGGGCGCGCCGAAGCTCTTGATGCTGGACGAGCCGAGCCTCGGCCTCGCCCCGATCATCGTCGCCGACATCTTCCGCATTGTCGGCGAGCTCCGCGCCGCCGGCGTCTCGGTGCTGCTGGTCGAGCAGAATGCGCAGGCCGCATTGCAGATCGCCGACCGCGCCTATGTCATGGAGCTCGGCGAGTTCGTGCTGTCGGGCACCGCCAAGGACATCGCCGCCAACAAGGGCGTCGCCGCAAGCTATCTCGGCTTCCAGCACGAAGGCGAGAGCGCGATTTAGGCGCTGGTGTGCGGCGATACTGCCAACGCGGATAGACCTTCACCCCACCTCGCCGCGCATTGCATGCGCGGCGATCCTCCCCCTCCAGGGGCCCTCCAAGGGAGGGTAAGAAAAAGCCGGCCTCATCGGGGCCGGCTTCTTCGTTTCGCGGATCGCGACCGGCTCACATCGCCGGGACGTATTTGCCGTCCTTGACCGTCAGCAGGATGCGCGAGCGGTCGTCGAGGCCGTAGCGGTCCTTTTCGGTCCAGTTGTAGACGCCCTGGGTGGCGACGATCTCCTTCTCGGAGATGAACGCCTTGCGGATGCCTTCGCGGAACTCCGGCGTGCCGGGCTTGCCGGCCTTCAGCGCCACCGGGATGACACGCTTCAATACCTCGAAGGCATCGTAGGAATGGCCGGCGAACTGGCTGCGGCTGTTGGCGCCGTACTTTGCTTCATAGGCGGTGTTGAGCGCAAGCCCAGGCTTCTTGGTCAGCGCGCTGTCGGCTTGCGTTTCCGGCGACATCACCGGGCCCGCCGACATGATCACGCCTTCTGCGGCCGCACCCGCGATGCGGATGAAGTCCATGCTGGCGGCGCCGTGGGTCTGGTAGATCAGGCCCTTGTAGCCGCGCTCGCGCAGCGCGGTCTGCGGCAGCGCCGCGGCGGTGCCGGAAGCACCGACCAGGATGGCGTCGGGATTGGCGGCGACGAGCTTCAGCACCTGGCCCGCGACCGACGTATCCGGACGCGCGAAGCGTTCCTCGTCGGTCATGGTCAGGCCCATCGGCACGGCCTGCGCCTTGAAGTCGTTGACCCAGAGGTCGCCGTAGGAATCCGAATAGCCGATATAGCCGACGGTCTTGATGTTGTGCGCCTTCATGTGCTCGTAGAGCACCTTGCCCATGATCGGGATCGACTGCGGCAGGTCGACCGACCACTTCATGCGCGCGTCGTTGATCGGGAACGGCGCGAGGCCGAGATGCGGGATGCCGGCCTCGTTGGCGACCGTCGACACTGCGATCGAGGGCGGCGTGGTGCAGGAGCCCATGATGATGTCGGCCTTCGACTCCGTGACGAAGCGCCGCGCATTGGTGGTCGCAGCCGTCGGATCGCCGCCGTCGTCGAGCACGATCAGCTTCAGCGGCACGCCGCCGATCTCCTTCGGCACGAAATCGAGCGCGTTACGCTCGGGAATGCCGAGCGCCGCGGCCGGCCCCGTGGTCGAGATCGAGATGCCGATAGTGATTTCATTGGTCTGCGCCTGTGCGGGCGCGCCCGGCAGCGCGATGGCTGCCGCGAGCACTGCTGTGGCGAGAGTGGCCTTCCTCATTCATTCCTCCCTGCGGATAAGTTTTTTGGGTTTAAACCAGTTTTGCGGGCCAATTCAGCCCCTTCTTTAGAGCATGATCCGGAAAAGTGGAAACCGGTTTTCCGAGAGGATCATGCTCCGAAAGTCGAGTCATGAGGGGCTACGTCAGCCCTTCATGAAGCGGTCAATGATCTCCTGCGGAAACGGCGCCGATTTCAGCTTGGCGGGATCGTCCGGATGGCGGCCGACCAGCACCCTGGTCTCGAACGCCTCGATCGCCAGTGCCTCGCCCTTGAACACGCGGTGCACCACCTCGAAGCTCGAGCGCTTGATGCTCTCGATCCGGCTCTCGATGGTAATCCAGTCGCCATGGGTCGACGGGATGTGGAATTTCGCCCGCGTGTCGACCATGGGAATGCCGACCAGACCGTATTTGTGGACGAGGTCCTGCTTCGAGCAACCGGCGGCTTCGAACATGATCGAGGTCGAGTCGTCGAACATCGCGAAATAGCGCGGGTAGTAGACGATGTTGGCGGGGTCGCAATCGCCCCACTGGATCTGCACGTCGCGCCGATTGACGAACATGGTTTATCCTCGATCGAGCATGAGCGATCCGGAAGGGCGTTCGTGCTCTTCCGGATCATGCGTCAGCGCGGCGCCATCCGGAGCGCGGCATCGAGCCGCACCACTTCGCCGTTCAGATAGGGGTTGTCGATCATGTGCAGCGCCAGCGAGGCGAACTCGTCGGCCTGGCCGAGCCGGCGCGGGAACGGGATCGCAGCGGCGAGCGAATCCTGCGCTTCCTGCGGCAGGCCGGCCAGCAAGGGCGTCATGAACAGGCCGGGCGCGATGGTCAGCACGCGGATGCCGAATTGCGCGAGCTCGCGCGCGATCGGCAGCGTCATCGCGACGATGCCGCCCTTGGAGGCCGAATAGGCCGCCTGCCCGATCTGGCCGTCATAGGCGGCGACCGAGGCCGTCGAGATCACGACGCCGCGCTCGCCGGTTGCGAGCGGCTCGAGCTTGGCCATGTCAGCGGTCGCAAGCCGCAGCATATTGAACGAGCCGATCAGATTGACCTTGATCACCTTGTCGAAGTCGGCCAGGGCCATCGGCCCCTCACGGCCGATCACGCGTTTTGCCACCCCGATGCCGGCGCAGTTCACCAGCACGCGGGCCGGGCCATGCGCCTTGGCGGCGGTCGCGACGGCGGCTTCGGCCGCCGCAGCATCGGCGACGTCGCAGACAACCGGAATACCGCCGATCTCGGCCGCGACGCTCTCGGCGAGCTTGGCGTTGAGGTCGCAAACCGCGACCTTGGCGCCCTGCGCGGCCAGACGGCGCGCGGTCGCAGCACCCAATCCCGATGCGCCGCCGGTGACGATGGCGGCCTGGTCCTTCAACTGCATGGCTTTCTCCTGTTCGAGAACTAAAGCGGGATGGGTTTAGGTTGAATCGATTTGGGATTCCCAAATCAGTGTGTTTCTGATTCACCATGCTGGCTGGATAGGAGGCCGGCATGGATGGGCAAGCCTTATTCCCTGGATCTCCGTAA
>Ga0315911_1000036_pt1:52500-62569 | contig 62569 bp, 42 predicted proteins | sample Edanod1MG_FD_207737 | JGI IMG/M metagenome (GOLD analysis project Ga0315911, IMG submission 207737) | Root nodule microbial communities collected in Santa Monica, California, United States - Edamame nodules 1 | ecosystem: Host-associated > Plants > Roots > Nodule | place: USA... | reverse complement strand
CAGGTACACAAACTACATCCGCTATAGTGGAAACAATGGCATCCGTAGCTTCACCCCTTTCTTTTGAATGGGGCATCAACAGTAAGAAAGTCAGTAGTAGTGGTACCATCTCTAGTTCTTTACTGATTATGTATATTTTAGCAAGGGACGGAAAGAAGTAGATCAGTAGGAATACTAGGGCCTGCTTTAGAGCTAGCCACACCAAGCCTAGTTCTCTTGCCCGCTTCGCTTGTCGGGCTTAAAGCGGAACTGAGCTTCTCACTAAGAGAATCGTAAGCTTCATTTCATCAAACGAGACTCGGAAAGAGTGGCGTTAAAGAGGACTGGGGAGCCTCTCGAAGTCTCCGATCTCACAGATGGTTAGGCGTTCCTTCGCTTGTTCAGAAGCTTGGCTAGTTCTCCTTACTCGGACATTCTGTTCATCCGACCACCGCCCATGCTTCCAATTTCGTTGTAACGAGATCTAGTTCTGGAGTTAGAGTTAACATCGATTGCTAAACTCCTTTTCGGAGAGCTCAGAAAATGCAGACTGAAAGTGAAACTGCCTGCCTTTCTTTCAAGATCAAGATACTACTACTCCTATGATTTCATTACAGGGAAAGGAAGTTAAACCTCTCAAACTCGGAAAAGAAAAATCGAATGTTTCTTGACCAGGAGCAATAGACCCCGAAAGGTGTGAAGTTCTTGACTGTTATAATAAGTCTTTTGGGTTACTAAGAGTTATGATTCAGATGTGTATGATGAGTATGATTCAGATGAGTATGAGTAGTCTAGTGCTATTTGTATACAGGGTGAAATCATAGGAGTCCAGTAGTATGGAAACCTTCCTATAACTCTCAACGTTTTAATAGCAGCCTTTTTTCGGCTCCTTCACACTCCTTATTGAAATAAAGGGGTGCTTCTAAACTTGGCTGGCAGTGAGAGGTTTCCACCTGAGAGATTTGCTGCTATTCTTTAGTCCGGGTCTACGCTTGGTTGTAAGGCAAGGAATGATAGCAATAGTGCTTTACGAGAAAAGAACCTCCTTTATTCTCTTTAACCGCCTTTGCTCGTTCTCGTTTGATACCTTTATTGGCTAACTAAGAGACTAGGAAGAGGCATATGCCAGAACTGCTTTCACGAATGAATCCCCTGTTGTTAGGACAAAAAAGCTGCTTGGGTCTCCCTTTGTTTGCTAGAATAGACTCTTATATGGACAGAAATGCGCCTTAGAGAAGATAGCTAGTTTTGTCCTCGTTAGGGTTAGGGAAAGACCTGCTTGCCGCCCTTTTTGCCTTGCCTTACTATATCTAAAATCTTGTCTTTCCTTTTGGGGATTACGCTACCGCCCCTTACAATAGGAATTCATGACAACATAGTTTCTCTAAGAGGAGTCTAGAGTTAGTTGATATAAGTCACAAGTCGTAGGGTAGCCTAATCCTAATTTACATTGATTGAATTCCCTAAACAGTCGTAAGCCCGTATCTAGCTTTCCGCTGGCCTGATTAGTAGTCAGACTGATGATCTACCCGTCTCCGAGGGGGTAGACCTGCCGGCAACTCCTACGGCAAAAGAAAAGCGAACTCTTCCTTAACTTAAGCAGCGCTATGCTTCATCCTCAAGGTCAACGGTTCTAGCCTCCTGAACCGTCATAATGGACTTATAAAAAGCCTCTTCTGCCATTTTTACCGATTTGGCTATTTGGGCCGTTTTACTCATTTCTTTGATTACCAGGGCATAAGACTGCCCGCTCCACCACGTGCATAAACTAATTATCTCATGATAGGCCAAAGCGTGACCTTTTTTCTGGCCAAACTCTGTGACAGGGATATAAAAAAGGGTGTAATCCCGATTTCTCTAAAGCGCTACGTCTTTTCCCGGCCATCATGCATCGCTCCAACCTCCTATTGCCACAGCCTTACAAGCCAAGCAAGAAGTGAAAAATCTCAATCAATAGGGACCTTACTGCCGTTCCCAGCTTAAGCGTCTACACCTCCCAACAAAGTGAATGTACCTTATGGAACCTCCGATAGGGACTTGGATGAAGCCCGCCGACCTTCTCCACCTGCTCTGTAGATGGAACCTTCGTAGAGCTACCACTTTAGAGAATCATTTTGGTCTTTTTGCCCCGGCCAAGGGCACACCACATTCGAAAGAGATCCCTCAGACTCCAGTCCTACCCCGTCTTCTTAGGATTAAGGTTGCAGCACAGTTTTATGTAGAAGTGGCTATGATAGCAAAGAGCAGAAGAGAAGAAAGATATGTATTATATATAATAAGATAATAGTTGAGAGCACTGCTAGAAAGATAAAGATGGCGATAAGAGATTCGTTCTGTCTTTCTTCACTTCTGATCTTTATCTATGATATTAACTTGAACTTGAAGACGAGTCTTATTCATAACTAGAAAGCAGATCGAAAGAAGCATAGGTACACTGAACACTAACCCAATCCAGATGAAACTACTATTCTCGGAACCCGGCTTCTCTTTTTTAGCGAATAAAGATTGAAGTCGCTCTTACACTTAATTTAAAATCTTTCTAATTTATCATATGAAAGAAGGAGAAAGGGGGCTGCTACTGCAACCAAGCAATTGGTGCAGACGCTCTACGATGCAATCAGACAATGAGAGAGCGGACTCTCTTTCTCTAAGGGACACTTCCTCATTTTCTTTATTCCACCCCCTTTCGTCGGTTCCAGTAATGGGAGGGGGAGTACCATGTAGTTAGGAAGATGATCGATGCCTAAAGCATGTCTACTTAAGATCTCTATCCTTTCTGGTGATCAAGATATCCCAAGAAGAGAGACCTGACGGCGCTTACTAGAAGAGAAGGAAAGAAGACACTTACTAGAAATCTATTCCACCGGAAGACTACCGCTTGATTTCTCTCTGTCCACAGCCATGACTCACCCACCTTTCCATCCCCCCTCAAAGATCCACCCGATCGATGAAGACTTGAACCGAACAGTGATCAAATCGACTTTGGAGAGTCAATCCTCAGGGCAAGCCAAAGGAAGGACGGGATAGAGCTCAAAGACAGGCTGAAGGCAGAGAAGGATAGACGAGACAAGGAAGCAAAGGAGAAAAGAAAGATCGGAATAGAATAGAGGTAACGGTGGAACGAACGGTAGACCCAACTCTGTATACTTAGCCGGAAGCAGGGCATTCCACCGATTCCACTTAGGGAGAAAGCCTTTCCCGTATCTATACCTGATCTGCTAATTTCTATCCGGTAGACTTGGTAAGGTAAAAGGGCCCCGACTTATTTGATTTCCAGAATTCGAGTTCGACCGCAGCTGCCCCTTTTGTGTTTTGGGGGGATCAAGTTCCTTGCCAACTATCGACCCCGATCTCTTTTCATTTTTTTTGGTATTACTAGCCTAGCCTTCGTAAATCACACTAAAGCAGAGCACCCAACTATGGCAAGGCCCCCTTAAGTAAGGGTTAGGTTAGTCAATCCGGCCCGAGACGCGTTCGTTGACAAAACCGCCGTAGGAATGGAGACCTTTCAATAGAGCGGAGGCGAACTGATCAAAAAGAGGCCCTACTCACTACAAACGAATACACCACAAGATCGAACTGCACTCATGCCTCTCCCGCATCAAGTTGACCGACCCCCTACGTAGTTCTTCTATCAATCATGTACGTAGGTAGGGTCCTCCATTCTGATTGGTATATCATGAAAAAAGAAAGCCATTTGCACCAGGCGCACTGCGCTTTCCCTTGCCTAGATGTTCGCCTTTCTAAGTCAAGTAATGGTGACCCGCCGAAGACTGGAGCCTCAAAACATGTTGACGAAGACCCCCGAACTGAGGGTTCGATCAGTAGAGGGGACGACTTTCCCTCCCCGGAAGAAGAATAGCCCCGCTCTCTAGCCGACTGATCCCGTGGATCATATAACTGGGAGGGAACGTGTCACATTAGAGGTGAACGATCAGAGATGTCCGATAATTACCACGATGAGGCTGGTCCCTCTTTGATTTTAGTAGACTAAGCTATGAATATGAATGAATAAATGAATGAATGCCGGGCTCTTTCTTTCACTGCTAACCCCAATAAGTCAGTTTCTTAATGCTGATATTTTCTGTTTCGTCGAGCCCCGAGCTTGTGGTCCTCCTTTGAGTGTGGGTTCCATTGGATGAATCTCTCAAGTCAAGGTTCACGTACATAGCAGCAAGAATGGTGCAGCGCCTATTTATCGTTCTCGCTCGGGAGCCAAAACACGCCTGCTACCTACTGTACTGGACCTTCGACCAGGCATTCTACCCTTGTCGAATCGGAACCAACCACCACTGTATTGCGCTCGAACAGTTGAGCGGCCGCCGGCCAGCAACTTCCGTACCGTACACAGATATAGATTCATTCTTCGTACCTGGTCCAACTTCACAACCCTTCGCGGGTTGGTCAGAAGTCAGTCTTGTTTGGTAAGACTCTATTGAACAAAGCAAAGAAAAGAGAGTGCTCGACCGGAACAACGGCCAACAAAGACCGTAATTACATAGATAACTGCTCCTCCCTTTCTCCGTCTTTAAGGCTTTAAGGCGAACGAACCGTATGGCGGCCGGAAAGAAAGACGACCTCACCTTCTCGTAGATGGTGTCAGTGAGAGCAACTTGAGTATCCCCCGTTGACCTTCTTTTGTAGATAGAATCTTCAATGAGTGGAAACAACTTACTAATAAAGGTGCGCTTGTTGAGTAAGGCCGTTTTCTTGCAGGAGTGCTAACGCGCGCCCTTATTCTTCGCTTGCTCCGCAGTACGAGCCTCATACAGAGCTGCGCCCCTTTAATATGATGAGAAGAGGGGCCGCCCTCTTTTCTGCACCCATCTTTATTTACTACTATATTACTATCTATATTTTTTTTGGGTGTATAGCTCAGTTGGTAGAGCATTGGGCTTTTAACCTAATGGTCGCAGGTTCAAGTCCTGCTATACCCAAACAAACCTACCTTACACTATACCTATTAATTAATAAGGATGCGTAGTAACGTTCAAAGATCACTCTTTGGCCTTTAGACTCGCTTCAGCGACTTCGCCCTTTAAGTGAGAAGGGGGTGAGGTAAGGAGTAGTATAAGAGTGGCTCGGTCATCCATAGGCCTCTCCTTATTGGATTCATTCTATTCTATAGGGCGGGGCTGCAGACCAACAATCCAGCAAAAGGGCTTAAAAGCTCCTTTATCAAACCTTCCCCTTTTCAAAAAAATAAGGTAAGCATCAAAGCCCAGCAAACCCAACCTATACAAAGAGCTCTTTTCAGCCCCTACTCCTAACAAGTGAAAGTAGCTGGCACCCACCATACCTTGCTTGCTTCGTGCCCTCGGTTTACTTCACTGGGGCTCTCTTCCCTTCTTCTGCTTTGGTTGGTTTATCCTATCCCTTTAGTACATCTCGGGCGATGAGAGAACCTTCCATACTTGTTTATTAAGTAAGGACAGATATTCAGTAACAACTTCTTACCAGACAAAGGACTTCATTCCCGGGGTTCGATCGGACTATTCCGCCTTAGCTGGTTAGTTTGAGAATTCTCACTTCCCTTCTACCGCGCCGCTTACAGGTTAGATTGACTATTACGACTTCGCCTTTAGGTTAGGATTGAGTCGAGGAATGAACCATCTAAATTGAATCAAAATCCATAGTCTATATATAGAGAGATAGAAAGGATCAAAGGCTTGTAAGCACATCAGCTAGTCTCTTCTTTCTACTTCATACTCAATCAGTCCTTCCCTTTGAAATGGATTCTCTCCTCTCTGAAATGGTGCCCCTAGTGAACTCCCATCGATCAGACTCTGCCCTTGTTTAGTTGAGTACGTAAGTGTACGGATGAGGTTCAGCAACAAAGGGAATTAACAACATATAGACTCGAACTGGAAGGGCTCTGCTCAAGCCTATTTTCTAAAGCTAAAGTATACTTTGTAATTCCGAATCACAGGAAAATAGGGGAATATGGAATGGAATTGATTACTAAGTCGACAGTGAAGTAAGACTCTCGGGAAGAGAAGAGAAAGGAACTGAAATAGTGTAGTTCAGAGTTTGTTTTGTAGTTGGAGTTCCTGAGCCTATAAGTGAGCAATCTATCTTCATACCTCTCCCGTTAGCTACATAGTAACCTCTTCCCTGTCTTGTCTTTCAAGAGAAGTGAAGTGAGCCTTACAAGAAGCGAAGCCGAAGGAAAATGAGACTAGCTAAGACTAGGGAAAGAGCGGCTAGCTAACTAGCTGATAGAGATGGCAGAGCTCCTTTTTCACTAAGAGCTGCAAAGGCGAATACCACTACCTTCGCTCCCTCCTTTGCTGATAGAGCGCCATAAATCGGATGCAGGGGGCCTAACCTAATAAGATCGGCAGAGGAGAGATGGTTGATAGCTTAGGTTTAGCAACTAAATTGGGGATGGGGAGCTCCTTTCATAATATTGTATCAGAATGACAAGGCAAAAGATATGGGCTGAGCCTAGCTTGGGACGAGGCTTAGAGAAAGGTAGTTTGCGAGAGAGATGGCCAGGCAGTTCTTAAGATCAGCAACTCGGCGGATAGAGAGCTTGAGCCCAATGCAATGGACTTCTTATTGATGAATATCGCGACCTCTTTTTTGCTAGAGACTGGGAGAGATATTTTCGACATTGCTAGCTAGAGAGAGGGGAATTTCTGCGTAGATGGACTTGCCAAGCTAGGGCTTCATATCAACTCGGTACAGTCTTCAGAGATCCGCCAGAGTTCATTACTTCTTTACTCTTTTCAGATCTAGTAGGTCTTGCCCTCCCACCTAGGCGGTCTAGTCCTTTTTTTTTTTCATTTCAGTTAAGGCGGTTTTCTAAGTGATTGATATAGTAAGCTTGCTTGCAAGATAAGTAAGGTTCTGCAATAAAAGAAGAGTCCTTTTTTGAATGGAATCATGGCCCTTTCCCTTGCAGATGTGTCCTTTCAAGCCGGATTTTTTATTTACTAGCTTAGCTATCCTAGTATAATAAAGAGAAGGGGTAGACTGACTTCTTTTATTGATTGACATAAGCTCAGGAAAGGAAGGAGGACAAGCGAAGTACTCTCGTAAATAGAAAGAAAAGAGCTAGAAAAGCTCCTTATCCTTATAGGCTAGGCTAAGTAGTTCCGTGAAAGCCTGCAGAGAGGCCTCTATTGCTTATAGGGACTCAGTTCCAGGACTCTTTGGCCGATGAATCGATGTACCGATCTTCTCCTTAGGCTTGAGGTAAAAGAAGGCTGGCTTGTCGGCTAAGAAAGCTTACCTTAGAATTGAACTATCCTTTCTTCCAATTGAAAAGGTACTAGCGAGACTTACTTAGACAACTAGCCTAGACTAGCCTTCTTTTAGAATAGAAGGGGAACTAGGTTAGGTCTGGTTTGTTTATCCTTGTCTTCTACTTTCTTTTCTAGAATCTGAAGGAGGTGCCAGTCTTTGAGGTCTAGGAAAAACCGATGCCATTGAATGGCTTGGTCGATCATCGAGTTAGCTCTCCTGTGTTTTAAGCAAAGAAAGATTTTCCAATCTGTTAGGAATCGATCTAGCTGCTTATCCGGTCCTTTAGTAAGGACATCGCCCGAAAGTTCAAAAACTTTCCTTCTGAGATGCCTGTTCTCAGGTTTGAGGGAAAGGGTGCTAGGCTAGAGAGGAGTCGCGTCCTTCTTTCTCGCGGAGAACTTTTCACGACTTCTCTATCTAATGAATCACTGATTTCGGAGTCTTTTGCCTAGGGCAGCTATTCTGCCTACAGACCCTACTTTTAAAAATCATACAGGATAGGGGAAAACTTCACTTCCTTCCTTGCCGTCAACCGCTGAGACTAATAGTATTGGTTCTATTCATCTGACCGTACTTCCATCCGGTGTTAAAGCTGCGGAGCTCGAGGGATGTCTTTAAAAAAGGTCAAGTTTTTTTCTTTTTTTAGACGCGGTCGAAAGAATACCTGAGAGAAGGATGGGCACTTCTCATAGTAGGCGTAGGCCCGTCGCCCTAAAACTCATACCTGTGATTAATAAAATAAGAATAATTTAATGAGCCGCCCTTCTTCCCGTACAGAGTCTGTCAAACTCCGCTGTCTTAAACGACATTGGCGCGGTACTCTGATATGAGTAGATCAGATCAATCGACTGTTCCGGCTAATCACGTCACGAATCGAAGGAGAATGGGAGAAAGCTTTTAGTTCGCCTTCATTCCATAGCTACTTAGTACCTCGGATCCCTTCTCCTTTGAGAACTACCACTCAAGACTGTTGGATCACTCATCAATGTCATCCGCTTAAAATGATGGCTTTGGCGAAGCCGATGCTAACTTGGCTGACACTGACACCGAGAGGAAAAGGCTTCTTGATGGCATTCCCGGCCTACGAGGTTCTGAACTAAACTCTGGGAATTGATAGATAGCAATAAGTTCCGCCGTCACACTATCTGGTTCAGGAAGTTCTCTAGCTTGATTTGAGCTCATTGGCTCACCAAGAGTCATTCCTTTATCGATGGGCAATAAAAGACAACTGTGAGGCTGCAGAGGGGAAGAAAAAAGGATCAATTGAGAATAGAAGCGTCACCGGTTCGTTAGTAAACTGGGACACGTTTAGCATGGGTAAAGGTCGGTGAGAAAGTGATGATTTGAGGCCTGAATTCCACCAAGCACAACTCCGGCAGGGGAAGCTGTAGCTTATGGCTTTGGTCTTCTTAATTTAGTAAGTTTCTTCTTTCTTATTTCTTCCGTCTAGGGAAAGCCAGCCCTTTTCCACTATACGAAAGGAACGAAAGCTTAAAGCAGCTGTGGTAAGGAATTGGATTGAGAAGCTCCGCCCAGTAGTGCTCTACAGTAGTGCCTTGCGGGGTCGGAGATCATAAAAAAAGAAAGACTCCAATGCTTTTCTGGTGTTTAATGAATTGTAGATAGGAAACCTAAATGCCACAGCTGACTCATAAGAAAGTCATGGGATAACCTGACCTCGTCAACGAGACAGGAAAAGGTAACAGAGTCTTCGGAGATTCGGAACCTGCATACGCTTGCTGCAGTGACACCGCGCACTGCTTAAGAGAAAGTGCAGTAAACAAAATTCCATATTTCCTTGTCTAATCGCCTCTTTGCCGCTAAGTCCCTCTTTGGTACTGTTTTTTGCTAATTCCCTGATATCCACCAGATGAGACTGTTTCCCAAGAGCCCACAGAGAAGCGCCTGGCCAGACAAATAGCTTAGTCGCTGGAAGATTCCCCAACTGAGGTACAATAGGTCTCAGGATCATCCGATCTATGAGAATCTCTGGGAAAGCTCTCGTCGACTCAACCGATCAATAGAAGGAAGGACCACCTCTGAGAGGAGCCTCTTCTAGTTTTTGCATGACGATCCCTTCCCCCTTTCCTCACATCAAGGGATAGAAAGGCATAATATTCTAGCCAAATAGCCTGCCCCCTGTGTCCAAAGCCAGTGCCAGCTAATGAGACATGCCATCCATCCCCTACTTCTATTTGATCGAGAATGGATTCGACGTTCTTCTACATGGATGTCTTCAATGAAGAAGTTAATAAAAGCAAAAAGGTAAATAAATAAGGGGTGTAGCGGATTTGATCCTCCCCTAACTACTACTCGAATTCATCCCTCTCGGTAAGTGAAGCTCCCTCCACCCGCCGCCCTCTCTATCCGCTAACTTCGGTACCCGGGGCATTTCCCTCACATGCTGCAGAAAGCCCCTCTCTTTTATGACATTTCTAAAGAAATTTACCCAGAAAAACTACAGCCAAAACGACTTCCTTTATTTCTAGTTTTCCCCGTCAAGTTGAAGAAGACTCGCCCCCGAGTCGTTAGTGCTTTCTTCACCATAATAAGGAAAAAGATCAGAAACTTTCAATGTTTCTGAAACCTCATACTCAGCTGGTAGTTCAATCTTGTAGGCATTTTCACCCATGCGTTTGAGAACTTTGAATGGTCCATCAGCTCTAGGCTTGAGCTTAGCAAATTGTCCTCGCGGGAAACGCTCCTTTCGAAGATGAACCTACACCAGATCACCTTCTTTGAACTCAGAAAATTTGCGATGCTTGTTAGCTTGAGCTTGATACTTCTTCTCATTTTGCTTAGAAATTTTCTCGCTCATGCAACTTCTTAATTTTCTTCA
>Ga0315911_1000036_pt1:10000-50000 | contig 62569 bp, 42 predicted proteins | sample Edanod1MG_FD_207737 | JGI IMG/M metagenome (GOLD analysis project Ga0315911, IMG submission 207737) | Root nodule microbial communities collected in Santa Monica, California, United States - Edamame nodules 1 | ecosystem: Host-associated > Plants > Roots > Nodule | place: USA... | reverse complement strand
GAAGATCAACTGCATTGCCAAGCTCCAACTCTGCTTTTAGCTTTAGTCGGCTGAGCGACTCTCCTCCTGGAGTTAGGAATCGGCAAGAGATAAGAGGGACGTACTTAACAGCAAGGAAGTGGAATCAATCCCGTTTGCTACAGGATTCTTTCGATCTGGTAAACCCCTTTTTACTATAAAGTCAAATCTCAGTTTGAAACCCCAATACTTGCTACTTCAGCAGAGGCATCTTCCTGGCTTAGAAAAGATCCGCTAGAGATTCCCTCTGACTCCTAGTCGAGATCGTCTCTTTCTCCTATCCCGGTAGACGGGCGAGCATCTCCGAACCTTAAGAAGTGAGTTTTAAAGAGAAGGAGTACCGCTCAAGCTTCAACTCCGCTCCTTTCCTCAGTTCTTCTTAGTACCCTTTAATGAATGGGAAGAGGAAGTGGGAAGACCTCCCTACCCAACCTTACCTAAGGTCGAGCAGTTTGAAACTCCGATCCCTAACCTAAAGGTCAGTTTGAAACTCCCGGTCTAACAGCGTATTGTCCCATCTCCTAGCTCAAACTAAGAGCAGTTTGGAATGAAACTTCCTCCCTATTCCTATGGGTCGAGTGAGCTCTTGCTTCTCCGCTTCGAGTCGCCCTTTCTTACCAGATATTGGATTCCCTTTCAAAAGATGCCGAGCCAAGATCAGGTGATTTTCTTCCTCTAGTTAGGCATAGTCCGAATTAGCTCGTCAGTGGTAGAAGCTGGTTCATCGGCTTAAGCCAGTCAATCTATCCAAAGAGCCTACCCTACGCCAAAAGAATCGATTCAGCTCCAGCTGCGCTTTCCTCCTTTCCTTTCTTTTCCTTACCTGGGAATTCAAATAAGAATAGAAGGACGAGTTACTCGCATTATAGACTTTCTCAATTCGAGATGTTACCTTCAGACATGGAAATAGTTGAATATATAGTTTCTATGGGACTTTATATGACTCTAGCCGTCTACATCGCTTTTAGGGCTAGGCTCCGCTCCTCGCTCGAGCTACCAGCTTTTTTTTTTCATTCCTGTTGACTAATCCGAGTCCTTGAGAGCTTAGACGTCAGCGGGGAAGAACTCCGAAATCATTTCATCGGCTCCTCCTCTCTTGCCCTCTTGCTTGATGGTATCCAGTTGAAATGGTTGCTGGATTGCCCCTAGTTCAAGCTCTAAGTCAAGCATTCACGCACCAAAGACCTCTTACTACGCTCCTGAGCCTAGGAAAGAAAAATCCCATTTGCCTAATACGTACTACTGTACTGCATATGATTTAGCAGCCCTTATTCCTCCACCAGCTTCTTCTTGGCATCAAGCCAGCCCTTATTCCTTGCATCAACAGGCAATCCCTCATAAAAGAAAGGCTACTGACTTGGCTGATTCAACAAGGGAAAAAAGGCATCCATTCAAACTGCTCCCATTCCTATGTTGACACCAAGAGAAAGAAGCAAGTCAAGCCGACTTCAAAGTTGTTTGGATTGAAAAGGTTTGGAGCAGCTCAAACGAGGAAGCGGAAACTTCTTAATCTACGCCATTGGGCGATCTCTCTTTTGGTCCGGTGGAAGTCAAAGTGGAAGGCGAGTCAGCAAACGAACCCAGGAGCTAGACGCCACTCCGAGCGGGGGAAGCTCAATTGAAAAGGAGAAGTCAGGGTCTTGTACTAGTAGCTTCATCCCGTAACCCCTCAAGAAAGCTCTTCAAGCCCTTGTTCCGTTCCAGCGGATAGCACGCTGGATACTTCCTTTTCTATTGTCAGATATGGATTGTAAACAGCTATAAAATAGCAAGCCATGAAGCCAACTGCCCTTCATTCTATTAGGGAGTTGGAATAGCTGGATTTCAAGGTGAGAAAAAGGACCGTCCCAGACCTATCAGGAAAGGGGAAAGCAACGAGAATCTTTCTACCTTCACGGGTGAACCTGGAAATAAAGATACTTGCATTTCCCTTCACTCATGCGAGCAACGGGGCGAAGAGTCACGAGCTCTTCATGGATAGAAGATAAAGATCTGGGTAAACCTCATCAATTCCATTCTATGCCGGGGCGGTGCCATCATTTCTCCCCTACAATAAGGAAGGATTTCTTAAGGGGAATGATGAAAGAGGCTTGGTATTCAGTATCAAGAACTCACGAAGCCACTTTCGAAGGGAAAGTAAGGCCTTCTTTAGTTGTGCTGGCTTTATGAGCTTCTCTTCTATTGCGTAAACGAAAGGTGTCTTGCCGCGTATGAATTGACCGATTGGCATTTCTTTAGACGCTGGTGCGGACCAGTAGAGTAGTGCTTTTTTTCTTTAAGCCGGTAAGGTAATCCGGTGTCAGATCCATGTCGAAACGAATACGTAAAAGGAGAGACCGTAGCTTACTCGAAAGGGAGTCCCACCTAACAGTATGCTTCGCTTCCAGTGGAAGGATCGCTAGTTCCTATCATCTGTCTTTCTGTATTAAATTAAAGACAAATAAGTTCTATTTCTATCGCTCGGGCACTCGGGTTAGGGCGAGTCTCTCCCTTCTTTATTGTCGGATTGCGAAAAGCTACCCCTTTCGCTAATAAGACATGGACCAAATAGCATCCCCTGTTGATATTGGATATTGATAGGCTGACAACTCACACGCGGGTAGTAGTTTTAGATACTATTAAACAGTAATTTGCCCATATGCAAAGAATTAATGGTCAAGCAAGAAGTAACTTACCTTAGGGCAACTTGTCCTATTCCTTATACTCTTTATCTTTTCTCGAGACAATCGAAGTAATCGTCTTCAATGAGATGGCTTAGTCCCTTTCAAACATACTATATTAATTCACATTCGTCAATCTCCGACAGGTACCCGGCAGTAGCCGACATTGATTCCTTTTAGTAGACGTAAGAAAGGCGAATCCCATGAGGCTGTTCGTGAGCAGAGAATTGCCGGTAGGACCAATGTAGAGGACTCATTCATTCGACTAAGAATCATAGTAAACACCTTTATGGGATGTATTCTTTTGTGATTCTGGAAAGAGAGCTTTGGCTTTCTTCCCTCTTGAACAGAAAAGCAGACTCGAACTACTTGTCCTGCTAGATCGACTCGAGGACGGTGAAACATTATGTTGAGAAGAAAGCCTTGACGAGGTGCAATCCTTGTAACCGGGAAAGCCACAAATGGGGGAGGAGGATACGAAGATCACAAGAGTTTGTTTCCCCAAGAGCCCGTAATCCCCCTGAGAAGCCCCGGGATGGCACCCAATAGTTACTGTCAAAGTCCATGTCTGCAGGAAGTCAAATCCCGTGATCAAGCCTTTGAGTTATCCTGTTTTGGTTTTGGAAAGCAAGTCACAATTAAGATAGTTTTCAAGCATTCTATGAGTTAAGGAGGTGACTAAGCAAGCCCTATTGCAGTCCTAAGGAAGTCATAAGTAAACTCTCCTGGCCAGTTAGTTGAAAAGCCAGGAGTGAAGCTGTCTAGTTCTTATCCTTGTCATTCCTATCCTAATGCCTTAGCTTCCGCCTTCCCTTCTTAATCTCTTTCATTTCATGTCCTCGGCTCACTTCACTACCTTTAGAGAAAATAGTTCCAGCAGAAGACGAAGAAGACTTTCGGACAAAAAGAATAATCCAAAGACGATACATTTAGTAACTTTACAGGTACCACCAGTCATTTCATTTCTGGATTTCGAAATAGAACATCCAGCTATTCCTGTAGGTTGTTGACCAGATACGCACCTGGGAGTCTCAGCAATTCTCTTTCTTGCTTATGATCCACATTAGTGCAACGGAATTCTGTAATCACCGCATTACCATATAAATGGAAGAAAGCTCATCAACAACCGTAGGCGCTGCAGTTGTAAAGCCAAGAATGGTTTGGGCACAGCAGAATTGGAATCCGCTGGCAAAGCAAAGACAGCTTGATACTTTACTTTGGTAAGGTAAGGTTAAAAAAGTGCGATGTCTTCCTTACTCTAGCAAGTAAGTGATAACAACCTTGAAAACAGAAGGCATATTATATCATTGCTATCCGAAAAGGAGGAGGTAACAATAGCATTAGCCGTAGCTGTCACTGGTCTTTCTATCTTTCTTTTGTTTGCAGGAAAATCAAAAATCCCGTTAAAGACAAGTTCCCGCCTGCGCGAGGGCCTTACTCCTCAGATGTCCTAAAAAGGAGGGCTCTTGAAGGCTGATCTTTGGGCAGCCTATGAATGAATCTCAACCCTATCTACGTCACATTCAAGGTCGATTAATTGGCTTATTTGAATGCCGAAAAACCTACTTTTCGATGCTTGAAGTATGGTGACACTAAACTAAAGCGTTCATAAAACGAATAATTGATCCAGCCAAACGATCTACGATTTTAGTTTCCGCGTAAGCCCTAGTTACTCACCTTCCTCTCTTTCCTTGCCTAGAAGTCTTCGGCAGGCTTTCCATCTTAAGAAATCCACACTCAAATTATGACACCTAAAACGCTTTGAAAATTCAGCACCACCAGAATCGGAGACAAGAGACTTAGGTATAGAAAGATCTACACCAAGATCTGTCACGACCTGATGATATACGGACGCAACCTTCCTATCAGCGATACATATGTCATCGCCTAGGATAGCGTACCTGTCAAAATATCTGCCCGGATACACCTTCTCTGCACAAGACTGAAGCACTAAATGGTGACTCAGTGTGAAGAGAGGCCAAGACGACAGATAACCCAATGGCTGCCCTGTCTCAAAAGAGACAACGGGTCTACCACGAGCGAACGGATATTCTACAGGATCACCCCGACCACCTTTACGGTGAGGGGCCCTGCGGAATGGCACTTCAAATCAGGATAAAGAAAGCATGGAGGTTACGAAACCTTCCACTTCTGATCCAAATAAGAAGGCCAAAATGTCTCCTTGTAGATTAATCGGCCACCCATCTGTGGCAGATTTTAAATCATAAGATGAGACATGTTCCGCTCCAACCAAAAGGTCCAAGGGTGAGACTTGATTATCAGTCCCATCCATGGGCAAAGTTTATAAAGCTTTCATTAACCAATCATGAAGAGGCTTTAGCAACCGTTGGTTGACGTAGTTGCCAATGGCAAATATCCGACGTTTACCAGCACCTGAATCGGTGGACTGGGCTAGTCTCCCGGGAGAGCCAAAGCTAGGGATTCCGTATACCCTCTTTTCTTCGACCTGGGATTGGCAAAGAGGGTAAGAATCCCTCATTGACCAAAGAGAGATATCTCTCTTTCCTGGGTCTAGGGCATATCGAATGAAAGGTGACCAGAGAGGGTAACCGAAACCTATAGGATCTGCATCTATATCGTTAGATACAAAATGCAGTTCATAGGCAAGGAACCACTCTATTTCACTTTTTATATTGAGAAAGATCGATCCCTTTCTTATCCTTTCGCGCTTTCCCTCTATCAGAAGGTATAGCCTTCCAAGTGGGTTGAATATATACGAGACTAAATGCAAGTAGTGGAGTTTACGTAGCGAGTATAGAAAAAAAATGAATAAACGCTTTATTGCGATTTCTTCTTACGCCGGTTGGAGTTTCAGTTGACTTAGTTTGCCTGAAGCACCCATATAAGCTCCAGTTTTCCAGATGGAGCCACAAATAGGCAGGCTGTGGCGCCCCTAGACGATTTCAAGGTCGTCTTAGGGATAGAGTTCTTGGATACCAAACCAAAGCCGTCCCTACGCCATACTTAGGCACCTTAGGCATCATGGATCAAGGAAGACCAGGCATGATTCAAAGTCTTAATGTGAAAACTAGTGTGCCCCCGCCCTTTCCATCTTGGATTTGCCCAAACGACTCCTAGAGTGAACGACTTCCTCTTGCTTTGTCCCGGCCTACTCATTGTGATGCAAAGAAAGATCGTCACCTCCTTGATATCCAGAAAGAACCGGCGTGAAAAAGCTCCATTTCACAGGTTAGCGGCGGAAAGGGCAATGCCGGCTTCATCGACGAGGAATGCTTCCAACCAGCCTAAGCGTGATAGCTGCACCCAGAGCAAGCAACCTGGATAGAAAGATCACTAAGGAAGATAAGGCATAGGGCCCTGTGACTCAATGCCCGGGTGAACATGCATTCCTTTATCTACCGTACACGGTAGACTGAAAACCAACCAAATCGGAAGCGGGTAAGGTCAAGTTGTACCCGATCTACTGATCGTAGACCAGTCTCGTAGTTGATTCTTCGGCTGTTATTGATTCTTCTTTAAAGGATGCACGGAGTCTGTCCCGGGATTGAATCTTGTTTAGTGAAGCGAAGAAGGGTATTTTACTTACTCCTTAGAAGATTGGATTCGAGTGTCACACTAGCTGCCGTTAAGCAGTTAAGTAGGAAGGATAGGTCTATTGTTGTTGTAGTAGAAGCTAAAGGTTGTCAACTTACGTTCTGTTCCAGCTTGAAAGTGAAGACGAAGCCAGCCGCCGGTGAGTCGAAAGTTTTAGCGCTGTGTTGCGGCAAGGGCCCTTAAGCTTCTTAGGCAAACTCTTTCATAACCTTGTCTCTTGTGTCGTTGAAAGGAGTCTAAAGCCAGATAAGATCATTCCCTAAGGGACTAGTCCTTCTATCTGACTTCTTCTACTCAATCAGCATGAAAAGGCATTGAAGGGTGCAATACTTCTATCTTTCTGCCACTTCGTCTTGTACCTGTCCTTTTGGGACAGCCTCTCTCTTCACACCTTGAACCAGGACTAAAACCTATCCCTTCTATATAAATCCTACTTAACCGCTAAAGGAACGTAGTTGCATTTCTATTCTAAAAGGAGAGGGGTTGGCAGGCTACTTGAATGGACATCTGAGATGGCATCAAGCCGAGCACAAAACAGATCTGGGCTGCTAGTAAGGAGGGCAGTGAAGCCTTCTAGCATAAGTGATGCCTTCCCAAGGTCTCCCTATTACAGATTACAGACGGGCGATCAAGGGAGGAACTAAACTAGCATGAGTGCGACCAGTCAGCGAAGTCCTTTGTTTGAGAAAAGAATGAGAGCAAAGAAGAAGCCCATTCTTTTAGTTCTATATTGACTTAAATAAGATTGGAGAATTAAGCAAGGTCGGTTGATTGAATGATTTGAAAAATGAAAAGCAGTCTTACTTCACCTAGAGGGAGAAAGCCAATAAATAACACCGTTCTAAGTAAGAGACGGAAAGCACTCACTGTGATGAAGAGTTACGTACAGACTACACAGAGGCAACTAATGGTCGTGTACCCAAGGTAAGATGATGACATCCAAGCATAGGTCAGAAAAGGAGATCAAATCATCACTGAGATGGCCTCCTCCTCGGTTGAGCTGTGAACTTCTTGTCACCGGTAATGAAGGAAGGGAGAGTGCTCTTAGTTAGGTTAGTTGAGTGGGGGACTACGCTGTTCATAGAGAAGTGCCAAAACAAAGGAAAGGGGAAGGCAAAGGTGGGCGGATAGGCTTTTGAAGTCTTAGGCCTGATACGATCGGGAATGCTTCTCCAACCTCATTAGTCCCTCCCTTCATTACACAAACTACTCAAGCAAATTCAACCTTCAAATACGGGACTGGACAAAGAACTGGAATCTCATAGACTGTATCCACGACACCAACAGAGAGAAGGAAAGGAGTTCACAGAATGATCGGTACTACTGGAATTATCCCTTAAGGGAGTAAACAAGTATTTCAACTGGTTCCGTCTCCCATATTAGATAGTTTATAGGTATAGCCTCATCCATGTGAGTCTTCAATTAGCTCCTCTAACTGGCGAATGAAACTCCAACTCAATCTCCTGGAAAGAGAAGAGAACAGGCTGGAAGTGGGACTGGGACTAGATCCCCAAGCCCAAGGAACTAGTATTCCGGAATGAAAGTACTCCAACTGGGAAGAAGACGGATACAAGGATAGCAACTACAACTCGATGTTGGGAATAGGATCTAATGAGATGAAAAGGAAATGGAACTTCTTCTTCGATCCCTTCCCGCCATTTAGGATTCGAGTAGCGGTTCGTTTTAGACAAATGAATATTATGTCAGCGAAGCATCTGAGTAGCACCCATTTCCCGCAAATGATTAGTGGAACTTAAAATACATACTGAATATTCATAGTGATACGTAGTGAATCTTTCCTAAAGCCTGGCTTTGAGCCTTTTGCCTGCTTCTGCTTGTTATTCTGCCTCTTCAAGTGTCCTAAGACTAGTTCCTTTGTAACTAATATCCACTCATAGGGGATACTCCGAATATCTATTGTCGGAGAATAAGCCGATAGAATATCCTGAGGAGAAGAATCGGATAGGGAGTGAGGTAGCGGTGATCCAAGCAAGATAGTCTGGAGCAAGTGCAAAGAGAATACCTCTGCTGTTAGCTAAGGCTGGAAGTGCTGCGGAAGGAGCAGCTCGAACTCATTTCGGAGGCTGTGTCCCGGCTGTCACACTCGGTGACAGGCAGGGAAGACTAGAAAAAAAGTAGTTCCTTTATCTTCTTTCTACTTGTTAAGGCCTATCCTTTGACTTATTTCTGTTTCGAAATTAATTAATGTAGTTAGCATAACAGAATGCTTTTAAAGCTCTAGTTCTCTAATAAAGTCATATGTGGTTGTTTATGTAATGTAGTGTTTTATGTAGTAGTAATTAAGAAATCTTTTGGATTAATGTTTTTTCTCGATTGATAGAAGGACGGATTCTATTGTTTTGAACCTTGCTCGCATAAAGTCGGATTTGAATTTCAATCCAACAATCAGGATGGATAGAAAGACATACCATCTGCCCTTTGATTCTCTGGCCGAGTTGGAATTGCATTTTTAGGGGGCAGAAGTTTTTACATTTACATGAGTAAGTGTAAAAACTTCTGCTGAGCAGTTCTGGAACAATTTCTACAGTCAGCTGTCGGGGATTGCTAAGTCTTTCACTTAGGGTTCTAATGTTGGTCAGTATCACGATGATGTTATAAGGTTGTTGTTGGATTCAAAGCTGAAAAGACAAGGTATTGGGTTTACCATGACAGAGTTTATTTATTTACAGAACCATATGGAAGATCTGACATTAGCTATTCGAGTAAAATCATAGGATTGAAAGCCGATTGCTACTTTCTTGCCTTGGGGCATCGCATTCTGGATAACGTAATAAAAAAGTCTTTCTCTACTCTCTTCAGTCTGGTTTGCTTTAGAAGTAAGCAAGCAAAGACAAGTGGTAGGCCTATATATATGGAGATAGTTCGTTAGTATGCCCGTTTTTCCTTAGTCAAAGGGCGTGTTAAAAGAAGCTTCTAGGTCAGTTTATTAGCATGCAAAAATATAAGCTAAAGCAAGAAAAGGGATGCGCTTTCGCGCTAGTCGCTCATCCGTAGCTTGGTCTTTACGCATGCCAAAAAAGCCATTCTTTGGGACGTAGAAAGGAAATATCCTAATTCAGTAGAGGACGTAGCTGGCGCACAAGACGAAGGAGGACAGAAGGGGTTCGGGGGAGGAGCTCTCGGCACATAGTCAGTCGGCATGGTCTTTCATGACCCATAGGCTTTGGGCTTCGATGGCTGCTTGAAAGACGCAGATTGGGAAGTTGGCTATGGTCCGTCGTGCATTGTGCAGACGACTGATGGCTTACGTTGCCAAGAGGGCATTGTGAGACAAAGGAAAGGGCTGAAAAGGATGGTGCCCAGGATCTCACTATTACCTATGCATGTGCAAGAATGCGATACGGTAGAGGTCGATGTGTCATTGGGACACTTAGCGTGGTAGACCGGGCTAGAGTGCTGTTACCACCGGAAGAAATGCCATGATGCTCTCTTGTGGCAATTGAAGTGGAACTTCACTTCAAGGGGATGTGATGTCTGGTGTGGCGAACCGTCATCACTACTGCAGGAGAGAGCTGCAATGAGACTCGCTGCGGAAGTAGAGTTAGACGACCGCGTCCTGTTGCGTTCACGGGCGAAGACAGGACTCAAGCTTCGTAGTTAGGGCAAAGTACTGGCATGCTGCTATTGGTAGACTGATGAAGTCACAAAGGCTGAATTGGAAAAAGTCGGATACCTTCATAAGGGTTTGGCATGAGTTAGCGGGAGACTCTGTGACGGCTCACTGGTTGGTGAGAACGCTGGATGAAAACGAAGTTGCTAGAATGCTGTTTCGAAAGGGCCGTTCCAAGGGGAGGCGAACCCTCCAGTTTGCTTGACAGGGTTAATCTAGGTGCCCTCTGGCTCGCATTCCGTCCCAGTTCCTTACCTCCTTTGGGTGGGGATAATAAGTGACTTGCTCTAATGCACCTTTTACCTAGCCCTGTCATTCTTCATTTCATATTCTTTCGTTTCCATGAAAAGAAAGAGTTTTATTTTTTAAGTCCATCCAAAAGATTTGCCACCACTACTTCCGGAGTGGACCGCTTTCGAACAAGATGGAACGGTCTTTCTTTCTTCAAAGGCCGGCTTATTACGCCGCTAACTTACCTAACGTATAAAGATCGCTTTCAATGCGGTGACCAATAGCGAAGTAGTACCAATTGCCGTGTGCTCTAAAGCTAGTCAGGAGCTTTTACTCTTTCAACGAGTCGAGTCAAAAGTTGATACCCTTGAGTTCTCTATTGGCTCTCCCAGAAAGAAAGTAGAGTGATATGTGCAGGTTGAATCCGAGATGCGCATAGAACGGGACCAAGTGGTTTAGGAAGCCGGACCGGAAGACCTATAGCCGAGGATACTCTCTAAGTGAAAGACTCCACTTTTTTATATCTCAATCTCAACTGGCTCCTCATATAGAATGATTTGAACCCACCCCTATAATATAAAGGGACGAGTGCCTAAAGACCGTCCATCTTCAGATTGAGCCCTATTTTTTCCTATTACTTTCTTTCTGATTTTATACTCCCTTCGCGGATCTCCCCTCTTATCCAATCAACCAACTGTCCCAGGCCGGGAAATAGCGTTCCCGGAAGAAGCGCCGCCCCTAGCTCGACTGTCTTCTTTTGAAGACCAACGAGACTACTTGGTGAGGAAGGAATTTTGTACAAACTCAGACTTTGAATGGATCGCATTTCATCCTAACTCTCAGAAGACCAAGCATGAATAGACGTAGGCAGGGCATAAGAATCTCTAATTCCTAAGCACCCTAGGGAAAGATGAATAACCTTTGCATAGAGCCGCACTCGAAAGAAAGATTAGTAACCTTCCAAATCCTCTACCGGTTTTGAATGTCAGTAAAGTAATCCAGTATAAGAAGCCCACATACACGCTCTCCTCCTCCACCCCATACCTGATAGGGTGGCCTCGCCTTATTTATAAGGCTACAGAAAAAGGTGAAGCCCACCTTTCACACCTCCGGCAAACTACCCAAGACCTGACGAGAGATCTCTCTCCCTCTTTTTTTGGGCATAGGCCACCGCTTTGTTTTACGCGGATTCTTTCCATTGCCCTATGGTAAAGGTGCATTCCCTCTTCCGTTAGTTGTTGAAATTTTTAATGTAAGTGAAAGCGTGGTTACGGGTTTCCTTTTCTATCCCCATCGAATCGTACATCTCTTTTTTCTTTCTTTGAGACTCGGGGACAGGGACTCAGAGGGAGAAAATGTGTGACTTGCCAATGTCAAAGCTGTTTCTTCTTTGTTTTCGAATCCAGACTAAGGTCCGATCGAGGTTATCTTCTGTCTAGGATAATTTCCCTAGCCCCTTTAGTGAGGTACCTTAACCTTGCATTAGATTCGCTTTCGAAGTGTTGTAAGGTGCATTTGCTTTAGCTTGAGTGCTTCCATGCTTGCTTCCCGTCTATTCCCTCTTAGTCTGTCTAGTAGTTCGAGTTCTTTTTTTGTAGACCGGATGGGACCTAACAAACTCTCTACGTTCGTACCTGCAGCTAACAAGTCAGAAGTGCCCCCTGAGTCCGAGTTAGCTGTTCTACTTCTAGTTCAAGACAGCCGATAAGTCCATTTTCCTAAGGTGACAGTGGGCCCAACATAGAACCCCAAGCAATCTAACAAGCACACGCAGTCACATAAGACAGAGTTTTCCCATGGGAAATTTCTAAGCTATCTAGTGTGGTAGGACTTTCTTTGATGGTTCATGTAGGCTTGGGTCTTTCATTCGGGCCCTATTGGGGCACCCTGTGGGCCAGCCAATGCGTATAAGCTTGGGCTTTCTTAACGTGGCTCATTTGACGACTCAGTACATGGATGTCACGAGTCTATTGGCATAGAAAGAATATCGAATCTTTTCCACGTAAGCTGGTTGTACAAAGTTTGTTTGTTCATACAGGCAGTGTGATTGGGGGAGATTTTGTTTGCTCCGCAAGGTAGCCAGAGCCAGCCAGTTTTTCATTAAACAGGCATGATAGTCTTCAACTGCAGAAAAGTAGTGCGGAGAACTAGCCAGAATTGTGCCTGCCATCAAATTCGGTGACGCATTGCGGGATTCCACTACACATTCATAGGCTGTTAGGGAGGGTTGTGCAAGTGAAGAAGGCCTAGGGCATTCATTAAAAGAAGACAGACTTTCAGGGGTTTGCATGGATGTCTTTAAGGGTAAGCCACTCTATGGCTATTAAGGAGCCTTCTAGCATTAGATATCCACAAGCAGAATAGGATCCCCAACATGGGACAGGTGAGGCTTGGATTTCAAGATGAGGAATAGCACAAAAAAAAGAGGAAGCGTCCGGCATTAGAGATGGCTTCAGACTCGACCTGAAAGGTGCCAGTTACATCTATTGGACCAGACGGAAATACAAGCTTTCTTGTAGCATGCATGGGTTCGACGTATTCTTTTGCTTGAATTCGACTAGATCCCTTCCCGCCTAGTAGTTCTCACTGGTAGGCTACCGGGGAAACTCGGTGGAGCCGCTGGTGGTTCTTTGTCTCTTTGGCCCTTAGTTGGCGCCCTAGTCGACCTCTTCTTCTCTTTATCCATTCCACATTCCACTTTCTGTAAACCCCTTACTCTGTGTCTCGCGCTTTTCAGCCTGAATTCCATTCCCGTAATTCTTCTATGATATGAAACTACATACATCAATTAAGAAAATAGTATAGTAATCGAAGATAAGATAGAGTCTTACTAGTGGCCCTTTCGGGGACTCTTGGGTGAGACTGGAAAGCAAGACTGATTACCTTCGTGCCCCTCACCCGAGGTCACCAGTTGTCCATTCCGATCGGGGAATAAGCCAAAGGACAGCCAAGACCATCCTTCCGAGGGTTAGGTTCAAGGGTTGATTCGAAGACGCATCTCCTCTCTTCGGGAAGCTAACAAATAAAGAAAGCTTTTGGCCTCCTTGCCTCTGTATGAGCCTTTTCGCTAATATGCTCGGAAAGTAATGGTTCCTTGCTTGTGGAGTTCCTTCTTGGATTGAGGGAGTACGGAACCAAGCCCGGTGTTCTCTCCCATTAAGTTAAGCAATTTCGAAATTCATTCAAGGCTTGCTTTTAGAGCAATGAAGCTGAAAGATGAATTGAGAAGATCCAGAGCGAACTAATGAGTTTGAGTTCATGAGGTTTAGAAGCTAAATTGCACGAGCATTAGAGTAGCTAGGATTTGATACGAGTGAGACGAAGACTCGATGGTTCTTACAGACCAATCTCGACAAATAACATAAATTAGACAGTAACGAATACGAATTCATTCAATTCGAAATTCTTTGTCTCTCGACTTATAATTTTAAGGTTTTTATTCCATTGTTGAAAATCGAAGTTGTGTAACGCATATAGTTATCGATTGATAAGTGACTTCGTTTCCAAGCTTTTCCGTAAGTCAATCCAGCTCGTCTTTATTCTCTTATTCCATTCATGAGTTGCTAACTTACTATTTATCAATAGTGTGATTTTTCTCAGGTGACTGATCGAGTGGAATCAGAAATTAACAGATAGGGGAATGGCCTGCTCTAGATGCTCTCGAAGCAGTCGTAAGCCTAAGGTAAGGTTTGAAATCCTTAGGTTTAGCCTAGCCCTTTATCGAAATAGAATGCGAAGAAAATGGAAAAAAATCCCGCCGTGAAAGTGGCACGAACCGGGATATCCTCTAGGAAAGATAAAGGCATTAGCCAATCCCAGGAACGGAGCAAGGTATGAGTTCGACACCCGCTTAGCCCATAGCTTTATGGCTTAGAAGAGTCGCTGGCATTGGCTCTTTGCTTTAGGGACAGTCGATCAAGGGGATGACGGAAGATGGCAGAGAATGTAGAAGATAGCCACAGACAAGGGCTTTCGGCAAAGAAGGTGTAGGCGGAATAAGCTGTGATTGGATTGGACAAAATAAATGCCTTTTTTTTTTGACACCATTGGTCCATGCCTCTCTCATTCTAAAAGTAGCTGTCTCCATCCCTTCTATGAGCAGGGCTTTGAACCTCGGATGCAACTAATAAACTTTTTTGTTCTTCTGTAAAGGAAAGGGGCTGGGAGTAACTACTATTACTACTAAGGGACCAAAAAACCTTTCTCGTCTGTCATGGAGAACCTTCCCGGGCTCTAGCTCTACCATAGACTTAGATAGACTTAGAATAAGCGGGACTAGAGGACAAAGCATCGAGAAGAAAAGCCTTCAGAGCCAAGACCTACTCCTAAATCAGCAGAACTACGGATGAAGCAATAACTCTCATCCTACAGACATCAAAGAAATCGCTGTCTAAAGCCAATGATTAGCGAGCAAGCAAGCCAAGCCGCAAGGAAAGGGTCACCGAAGTAGGGGACCGCAGCTAGCGAAGTGAACCGTTAGAAACCGGGGTATAAATAACAACAAGTCAGGCATGAAAGCCAAGTGAAGTGACCAGAGGGTTAGGGTGCGGTGCCAATTCTTAAGAGTGGTGTGAGGCAGTCACTTCGTCACGACGAACAAAACCGTAAAAGCAGATGTCTGGTCTCGGTTAAGCCCAACGCTACATGGTTATGTAGCTCTTATGGGATTCAAACCCATGATACAAGAAGGTTGTATATAGATCTAGCAAATCAGTGTCTTAAGCCCACCCGGAAGGCTAGTTGGTAGAGCGATCAGTTTATCTGAATAAAGGTAGGTTCGAATCCTACTTCTTTTATAGAAGTGATTCCGGTACTTACTCGACGCCGGAAAGACTGAACCAGAGTAGCTGGAAAAGGAGTCTTTCTTAGGCTTTGGGGATTAGCTTTACTGACTAAGCTAAGACGGGATAGAAGGGCATACCTCGGAAATTCTTTCATCACAAGAAAGTAAAGTTAGGAAAGAATGCAGCTCAGTCAAGAGATTCGGGTTAGGCGGAAATGGCATATCCAGGGCACGGCGCAGAGGATGTTCCGGTATTGTCAAAATCAGATAGGAACGAGGTGGCATTGGAGTAAGTTAGTTACAATTGACATTGAAGAAGAACTTGAAGACTAGGCGCCAAAGACAAGGGCTCTTTCTCTAGTAGTGGACTAATCTTGATATTCCTAAAGCAGTAAGCGAAAGAAGAGGTTAGAACCAGCTCCACCGGCTAAAGGTACATGGACTCTTCAGAAGGCTCAGGTTTAATAACAGAATCTGAATCAGTAGCTTTAGGTATAGGGATTCCGGTTCTAACTAAACAATAAGGTAATGGGGTAGACCAATTCAACAAGATTCGAAGATGCTCTAGGTAGAGGTTCGAAGAGACTGAGCCAAGTAAAGAGAAATTGTCCGGGCCAAGAAAGCAAGCCGGGAAAGAGGAAAGCAATTCCCTTCTTTCGGTAAAGAAATTCTTTGAACTTCTCTTGAACTGCAATTCTGCTTTTCACTTTGTCTACCATCGGCGGAGGGCATCCCTTCTCAGCTTCCCTTGTTTTGTCTGTCATCGTATTTGACTTTCTCGATATGAGTCGAGTGACTTCGTACCATTGAATAGTATAACATAACTCTTACCAATACTTCTTTCCTTGATTGCCTTTCGGGAAAGTTAACTAATTGAATTCTCTATCTCCTCTAGAGCGCAATAGAATTCAATTAGTCTTTCTCTTCCGCATTGCTACTTATGGCTAGCACAGGAAATTTAACTCACTGTATTACCTAGCTGATTGCACATTAGTAAAGGTATTTATCCTGCCTTCATGCCTTTGCTTTGAAAGTCTTTCTGTTCCTGATTTAACTCCTTCATGCCATTGATTGATGACTTCGTATCTTGTGTAAGAAAGAGATATTCCATCAAGTTTATAGAGACTGAAAGCTGCCTAAACTGGATCAATAGAATAGAAGACAGGTAAGAACGAATGCGAGAGAATGAGACTCGTAGGTAGTATTTGTTACTTGCACCGGTCGTTACACCGACGCCAAATTAAGGCCGACATGGAGCCATGCGCATGATTCCAAGAGTCACTAGAGGCGAAACTTAGTAAGAATAACAAGTAATGTCACGAATGGATGAAGCAAGCACTTTTAGATGGTATCGATCAGAGCCAATCAAGCCTTTTCCCTGATTATCGTCACTTAAATCCCACTAGCCGAAATCGAATCCGTCAAGTATCAAGTAAGAGATAAGCCAGAGATCCAGATCATTAGAATACGTCACCGGTCCGAGATGGGCCTTCTCGCGAAAAAGAGTAGGTTATTCCTATCACTAGGAGTAGTAGCGCTAGCGGCGCAGAAGGATAAATAAATAAAGTAGCTAAGCGCTAAGAAGCTATCTAGATAGTTAGTTTCCAGCTGAGGGAAATTGGCTTAGATTGGTCTTAGCTTCGACTCGTAGTCTTCGACCACTCTTCTTCTTCTCCCCGAAGGTTGCTTGCTTCCATTCAGGTAGCTATTGCTGAGAAATGGCCGAAAAAAGGAAAGTCTTATTCCACTTGCTTTCTCGCTTGACTTGAAAACTGGAAAAACTAACTAGGCAGCTATCAGAAAGAAAACAAACAAGGAGTTGACTACGCAGGCTTTTTAGAGAGAGAGAGTCAGGGGGTTTGCTTGCTGGCTCTCAGGGCTTATAGTCGGTTCTAATCTAAGTCCCTTTCATTAGCTACGCTCAGGTTTCACCAACTTCGCGTCGGGTTCACTTCAGTGAAATCTTGTTAAAGCAAACCAACGGTTGGTTTAACCTTAGGACGGTAGCGAAAGGAACCTTCTAGCTAACCGGGTCAATTCAAACTCACTACATACTCCATGGAATTGAGAACCCGGCGTAATTGGTTTTCTCCAGCGGCTCTTTTTCCTATATTCTGATGGCCCTGCTACGTCTGCCCACTACAGAACAGGCCTGACTCCCGTGAGCAGGTCCGCTGGCTCTTAGTATGGCTTTTGACTTTTCTGATCCGGCATGATAACAACTCGAACTCAACTTCTATTCTTTCAAGAGCAAGAGAAGGGCACCGAGATCCCGCGTAAGCGTCGTTTGCCCGTTGCCAATAGGATCGACTTGGGTAGTAAGATTCAATTGTGAGATTCAAAAATACGAAAGTAAGGGGCCGGAAATCTTGGGATCAAAAGGTTGTTCTAAAGGACTGTAAATCCTTGCTCCTAGGATCCAAGAAGGGCTTTTTGGTTTTCAAATTCCTAATTACATAACTTACTACCCTACTAGTGTAGTGTCTACTGACTGAGTCGTGAATTAGATTGGATGGGCCGATGGAGAATCAAATTAGGAGTTGTGGAAAGGACTTAAGATACTATGTATCAAGACTCGCGATAGGATTTGAGTGCTCAGTCATTCAATATTTGATGGGTGATTTTTTCTTATAGAAAAAAAGTAGAAAAAAAAGGTAGCTTGCTTACTTAGTGCTTGTGCTAAGGGATGACTTGGTTGCTTTTTTTTTTTTATATGCCCATACAATTGTTTCGATAGATCCCGGGATCAATACAATAAAAAAACCTATGAATTAGAGTAGAGCAGTTGACGTTGGATTTTTTCGAATTGATTGGAAGAAGAAAGAATAGGTGTAGCGAAGAAAAAAAAATAGGAGCTAGAAAGAAAGGGTAGGTTGAATCTGAAAAGTACTCTGTGGGGGTAACTATGTTAAGTTAATTGCGTATCGTAAAAAAAAAAAGAAAATGTTATGTGCTCCCGGGAAAGAAATTGCTACTCTATTCGATGGGCCAGGAACAATCGAAAAAAGCCAGACCTGTACGGTATCTCTTTGAATCCTTACTTAATATGCTTAATATGGTGATACCCCCGATTGTACCAACCTACATATGTCTCTCCTCCATCAATCGGTACTAGTTATTGTCATTTTGATTCCTTGATTTGTCCGATGAGAAATGCGAAACGAAAGAAGGATCCTCCTGCTGGGAATTAGATCCTAAGCCCCCCTACAGAGATGAATTGATCGATTCATCGGATCCTAGGTCGGGACTGACGGGGCTCGAACCCGCAGCTTCCGCCTTGACAGGGCGGTGCTCTGACCGATTGAACTACAATCCCAGGAAAAGAAATAAGGTATAAAGCCTAAAAATTCTTATATTAGATATATATTTCATTTCTCTTCATTATTCATATTTTATGTCCTAGGACATAGATATTCTAGATACCCATTATGAATCGCCCGCCAAAGTCTTCCTACTTCTCCAATGTTCCAATCAGATCCGAAGAGAAATCAATCAAAAGTCAGTGGACCTGAATTGAATCATGACTATATAAGCTATTCTGATATTCAGATTCGATATAGATGAAATCGTGGAAGCGGACCTTTTATTGATTTCCTTGGACCACGTAAGAATTCGTCGTCCGATTGAATCTTCTTGTTCCTGAATGCTTCATAGGAATCCATCGCTATTCCTTTCTTCCACCGAGAAAGGTTCATTCCGAGTCACAAGAGCCATTTCTCTCTTTTTTTTTCGTTATGGTAATGCAATGCAAGAGGTCTCGGAAATCGGGTTGTTTCTGATGATGAAAACCCGATATTTAAAGATCGGTAATGTTAGAAGACGACTGTCGGTATCTGATGGTAAGTAAGATACCTACGGTCGGTATATCTTTGAAAGCTCAGACGGAGATAAACGGACTCCTCGAGGGCTACTTAAGGCACTTTAGTGCAAACCAACCAGAAGGACTGGAGCTGTTGGATGTAGCTCAGTGCTGCTATAAATTAACAACCAAAAAGCTCTGCGTCGAACTTCAGCCCCTTCGAGTTGGCCACGGGGCAACAGCCTCTGACGCCCCACACCATTGCGGCAGGAGGAGGCTTGCCCATCAGCCTACTTTTTTGCCAAGACGTGGCAGGAGCGCAACGACCTAGCCCAAACCTACTTAAACTAAAGGCTTGGCCCGGTCTGAAGGAAGAAGAAAGTAGACCTTGTAGAGAAGCGGATAGGAGAGGTAGCCTATAGACTCAAGCGATCAGCTCGGTTAAAACTCACCCCGTATTCCATGTGAGTCAGTTGACTTCGATTAGACCAGACCGACCCAGAGAGGAACGTGCCCAGCCCACGAGGGCACCACCAGATGTTGTAGATTAACTTACTAAGAAAGAAAAAGAGTATATATATCATAGCTGACCGCACCATGGGCTAGCCCATACACCTACTGCACGAGTAGAATACTACTTAGTCAAGTAGAAGGGCCAACCTGAGAGCGAGGCAAGCTGGGAACGGGCTGAAACTGACGATTCTAAGACCAAGTCAGAGACTACTGGACGTCTCGCAGAGCGACTCTCAACGAGGACGTTGAGACTTTTTGAAAAAAAAAAAGATTTTTTTTGGCTTAATCCGCCTTTACTAAAGATCAAGGAGTACACTTGTTTGTATTCCGGCTAATAAGGGAAAGGTTTTTTTTTCAAATCCAAGTTTGACTCTGATTAGATCCTTAGCGCAAGCGCTAAGTAAGCCCTAAACTAAAGGCCTTATGTAATGTAAAAAAACCGAGGAAAATAACGTCAAGTAGAAAGGAACAAGGTCTTACGGCACGATCGCTATATCTTTTCTTTTTCTTTATCTCTCCTCTATAGAAAGAGGGGATGATACGTGGCGTGGTATACCTGATCGTTTGGTCAACGAGACGTACGTAAGTCGACATAGCTCCATTTATCTTTTTTTTTCTTTCACTTAGCCCGCCTCTCCCATGACCGGACCAACCCGGATCTGCCCTCGAAAGTCTCTCTTCATTTTGGGAGCAGAGCATGCAAAATCGAGCAATTAATCTTATAAAAATTTCCTCGGGTCTCTAGAAATCTATAAAAATGAAAAGCCCGGGTAGAAGCACAAGCAAAAGGAGAGAAGAAAAGTAGAAAAAGGAAGGGGGGAGGAGACTCGCCTCAATACTTCCCACTGGACGAGAGGCGCACCTAACCCACCTACCCACTCATCAATCACGGTGTTCAGCTGACTTGCACTGATAGACCCCTATTGTATTGGAATTAGGCGCCCATCTTTTTACTGTTGTCAACTAATCTCTTCCATGTTCGATTCTACTCTATGTTAGAACATTTCTGTGAATGCTATTCTGATCTAAGTGGTCCTATTCTGTGTCCCGTGCTAGGAAGCATTATTCCTCTTTTCATTCCAAATTCAAGAATACGACCGATACGATTGATTGGTCTGTGTGCCTCTCTTATTACTTTTTTGTATTCCCCTGTTCCTCGGATACAATTCGATCCTTCTACGGCCAAATCTCAATTTGTGGAAAGCCTTCGATGGCTTCCTTATGAAAACATCAATTTGAATTTGGGTATAGACGGTCTCTCTTTTTTCTTCGTGATATTGACCACATTTCTGATCCCTATTTGTATTTTAGTGGGTTGGTCTGGTATGAGAAGTTATGGGAAAGAGTATATTACAGCATCTCTAATTCGTGAATTTCTAATGATCGCCGTGTTCCGCATGCTGGATCCTCTACTATTCTATGTTCTTCCCGAAAGCGTGCTAATCCCTATGTTGTGCGGAGCTGAGCATCTTCTATTCGCTGGGATAAAGCTTTTCCTCTGCAGGGGCCTTGTGCAGTAAACCCCCTACGGGCGGTCGTCCGTCGTAAAGTAGTCCCCGCGAAGCTTTCGGGAAGAGGGGTAGTCTTGTGCGTAAGCATAGCATTTCTGGTCGAACCCGCCCAACCCAACTAAGACGAACCGAACCTGACAGACACATCTTTTTTGGGGAGGGTACTCCGAGTAGTGGGTACCTCGTAGGACCTCGACCCGCCTACTCGGGTCTTGTATGGATATGCAGGAAGGGGTGCTCCTAGGTGTGTGTAGGGGTTGTGTTTGTTCGCGAGAATGGATTCCTCGTCAAGTCAGTTTGGGGGGTGTGGACACACTTGCGCGAATTCGGGTAACGGCTACAAGGGAGAAATCGAAAGGAAACTGTACCCAACCAGGGATGGACGTAAACTCGTAAGCTACCGAGGGTAGGGATAATCGTCCAGGTCTTATTGTGAAAAAAAAAGCTGCCCCGCCACAGCAGGCGGGTTGCTTCCTCTGTCGTCGCCGGGGAGCTCTTGGTGAGGAGACCTTAGGATAAGTTGCTAAAACAAACGGGAGGGGAGGATCGACCCGTTCAGTAGAATTCCGAAGAAAGACTGTTGGCAGCAGGTGGAGACATTTCTTTGCCCCCCTTCAAAAAAAAGAAATGCGGGCAGGGTTAAGCTCGGTAGAGGGTTCGAGAATAGGGTAGGGTCCTGTCTTTAAGATTAAGATAAGAAAAGAGTTCCAAACCTTTATGCATGCACCTTCGTATAAGTGCTGCATACAAGTTCCGGCCAGGAGAATTGGGAAACAAAAACCAATTGGAACCGCTCACATCACAGTAGTAGTAGCGTAAAGCCGTAAGTCGGGGGGCGGCCATCAAAAAAAAGGCTATTACTTTCACATCTCTCTCTCTAGATATCTAGAGAGAGATCCACTGCGTGAGCAACCGACTGTGCGTTACATGTGCTCTACAGGCCGCACTCCATCTTTCTTCCCAACGAGCCCTTTTTTGTTTTGGATTTGGAAGACGGGCGTTGCGTTCGGTTCGAAAGGCATGGTTTTCAGTCTGTCTCCAGATAGGGCCCCCCACTAGTCCGGCTAGCTAGTGAGCGGTTCTTTCGGGCGAGAAGCGGGCCGGCGGGCATCTCCCGCAACGCAAGCTGCATTGTTCGCCACCACCCGAGAAGCAAAAGATTCGAGAGTCCAGGCTTAATATACATGCATAGATAGTGGTCTAATGACAAGGGCCGACGACGGAAGCTCGGGACGGAGCCGTATGATGCGGAAGTCTCACGTACGGTTCCCTGAGAAGGGAGTGGCTACCTACTGGAGCTTCGACTAACCACCACCGGTAAATTCCGCTTTGGGGCCACCCCTTACTCTACCATTATTATAGGGGTATGGGGTTCGAGACAAAGAAAGATCAAGGCAGCATATCAGTTTTTCCTTTATACTTTACTTGGATCTGTTTTTATGCTATTAGCTATTCTGTTGATTCTTTTCCAAACAGGGACCGCCGATTTACAAATATCATTAACCACAGAATTTAGTGAGCGGCGCCAAATCTTTCTATGGATTGCTTCTTTCGCCGCTTTCGCCGTCAAAGTGCCTATGGTACCTGTTCATATTTGGTTACCCGAAGCTCATGTAGAGGCACCTACGGCAGGATCCGTCATCTTGGCAGGAATTCCTTCAAAATTGGGAACCCACGGGTTTTTAAGATTTTCAATACCCATGTTTCCCGAAGCAACACTTTGTTCCACTCCTTTCATTTATACTCCAAGCGCGATTGCTATAATATATACTTCCTTGACCACTTCAAGACAGATCGATCTTAAGAAGATCATTGCTTACTCCTCAGTAGCCCATATGAATCTGGTGACTATTGGTATGTTTAGTCGGGCGGCGGCCGTTAGGTCACCTATTTTTAGTTATGGACACACAAGACAAGGCCAAAACATGTGTGCCGGGCGTGCGACCCATCAACCTACTAGCAATGGGGGAGAAAACATAGCATGTCGCAACACTTGATTCAAGGCGTCAGCAAAACATTGCCGTCTGTTCCAAAAACAAAAGCCCCTTAGCGCCCCGGGACGGGGGTGGGGGACACCCTACGCGCAGGCAACAGCAGCACCGGCTCTACGAAGTCAGAATCGAATCTTTGTGTTGGCTTTCCCAATTCATTCGTGAATAAGAATTCAAGGGCTAGAAGCGAGCGCTTCTAGCTGCTTCGCCTGCTTGCTTCTTATTATTGTGGCTATGTTGGCGTGGCGGAAATGAACGAAAAGCGAGATGAACGTGCTATTTTCAAATCGATTGATAGATAGCCTGATCCGTTCTGATAGATCGAAAGAGTATCTATGAAATAGAGGGAATCCATCAAGAATAAGGGGAAATCTCCTATTTCTATCTATTGATAAGACAACTATTCTTGATCCATCAGAAAGAAATCGATATGTATCTGATGGAGTCTACATCGTACGTAGAGTGCCCAAGCTTTAGGCCAGCTCAGTTCTCTTATCCATCGGTCCAATGCACTGGGCTCATCTCATGGATGGAGGGAAAAGCCAAAATGTAGTTGTGTTGTTGTTGTTCGCCGCCTCGACGCATTCCCTTCTCTCCCCGGCATCGTCCCACACAGAAAGAAAGAGCGCAGAGCCCCGGCCCGACCTGTAGTGTAGGTCCGCTAACGTAAAGCGAGGAGTTGAGCCTGAACTGGCGAACCGAAGTCACTTTCGGAACCATACTTCCTAAAGCTAACACGTGTCCAGTCCAGCGGGAACGCGCAGCGCAAAAAAACGTAAGCTGCTATACCGAATCCCCCGCTGGCCATCGGGGACCGAGTGGTAAGGCCATGATCCGCAGGGGAACGGATCACTCATTCTTCCATTGGGGACAGGTGCACGAACGACAACTCCAAACGTCACACATCCGTCGCCTACTTACCGTTTAGGTGGCACCAGCGATATCCAGCTAAGGTAAGGAACTTCGTGTCGCGGCTGCTCCACTCCGCCGCGGTCTCATGAACTGAACTTCGTTGCCTTCCCGCGCGCGAAGCGAATGGGCGCTGTGCTGTGGGTCAGTTTCGGGGCGGGGGGCGAAGAGAGACCACAAGAATGATTCATTTGGATCGACGAGCTTTTTCAGCCCCAAAACTAAGAATCAATGGAATGTCTGTCTATCCATGAACATCTATTCTATCTGTATATCTAGGGGATCTCTCTATACATAAAAAAGAGTTTTATGGCACGATATGATCGCCTAGCCGTAGCCGCATATTGAGCGCAGCGGATATGCGGGATTTCAGTTGGATCAGATCTTTCGCTTTGACGGAAGCTTTTGGACCTAGCGAAAAGGACTTTATAAGCCTTCGCGCAAGCAAGCGCGAGAGAAGCAAGCAAAGTCGAAGCTTTGCCAGAAGCAAGACGAGGAAGCAGAGCTGTCGTATAAGCGGTAGCTTCCCCCGACCTACTAAACAAAAATACAACAGTCGCGACCTACTTTGATTCAAAACAAAAGAAAGGCGAAGGGTTTGGCAACAAGCAAACGGCTTTCTATCATAGTTGCAAGGGTTCCCTGAACTACTTAAGTAAAGTACCAAAGGCTGCTTTCGGTTGGTAAATGGTAAATAAGGGGGCTGTTCACTACAAGCTATCAGCGCTGTCTTAGATTGAACGTCGACTTATCTTATTGCCGTTCAATCTCTAAGGCGGGTTTACGCTGAGAACGGAATAGTGTTCGTGTCCAAAGGTGAACAACGCCCTAGCTTCTAGAGTTCGCTGCTTTTCCCAGGCCGGAGAAGGGCTTATACTGCTCGCCTTTGTTTGATATGTTCATTCAGTACCAATACAAACGAAAACTACACCAAAGTGGAAAGGCCCCTATAGAAGCTAGAAGTAACCTCTAGTAGTCTAGTAGTCGGCCTAACCAAAGCGTCACGACAACAGAAAATGACCCTTATGAATGGAATCTTAAGTAGGGGGCTTAGCCCGCCCGCCTACCAATCAAAGAGGCTGAGAGTAAGCGTAAGCTCTTCGAGCTTCCCTTCATTCGCTTCGCGGGAGCCGCACAACACATAGCTGGAAGTCAGAGGGCCCATACTACCTGCCTAACCCCTCGCTCCGAGGGACCGTAGATCGGAACGTTATAAAACCACCCCATTCATCTAAAAGAGAGGGGAAGGGGCCTATGTATTTGCATGACTCCTGCGGATTTTACCCTATCTACACCCGGAGCCAATCTCCTATCGGTCCTGCCACCACGCCGCAGAACGGGAGCTCGTGTGGAACCTTTTATTTCTGGCGTAACAGCGGTGGAACGTAAAAAAAGATTACGGTCGCGTAACATAAGGGCCGGAGGTACGGTAAACTCGGCCAAAATATGACACCCGAAGGGAGGGCCCGGCGCGCGCAATCCTATCCTCGTCCGAGTTTACCCCTTGCACTTCGGACAGCCGTCCGTAGCATCATAAGGAGGACCTCCCTTTCGGGGTAAAAAAAAGGTACGGTACTACGGAGGCTGGTCTTTCTCAACGTGGTGTATAGCACGAAAAACCTTTCGATACAAGATAGGGCCGTTCACATGAAAGAAGATAATAAATCCTTTCTTCTCTTCTTTCTCTTTCTCGAGGGGGAAAGAGAAAGAGGGTCTTATGGAGGGAGGGGGAACATTCGGGCGCTTTTTTTTCAATCCTCCACTGCATCCAGGATCACAAGTGGAACGCTAAGCAGGGGGGAGGGGAAAGGCTTGGGCTGGGCCTACCTATCCCGATAGGACCTCATAAAGGAACGGGAGCTGTTGAGAGGTTCCATATTGCCGAGCTGAAGGGCAGCACTTCTGTACGTGATCGTAGTATGTCACGTCGTCTCGTCCCCGCAGCATTGAAAAGTACCTATGCACTATTTCCGGTTCACTTCTAAGGAAGATAGAGTTGGGGTGGGGGTCTACGATGTGATACTCAAAAGTATGACCCGGGGAGATACATGCTAACTATGGGTAGAAAGCAGGAACCTTTATGTAAAAAATGTAGGGGGTTACAGATCAGATCTCTTATACTACCATCGATCGACAGAGCGGAACGACCAGAAAAAAAAGTGAAGTTAGAAAGCCGTATGATAGGCGGTAACTATCTTGTACGGTTCGGGGGGTAATCGGCGTACTCCGATCAGTGGGGGGGAATCTTTGGCTCTATCGAACATACAGGGAATTGGAGGTAGCATTCCACCGATGTTAAGTCATGGACTGGTTCCTTCAGCCCTTTTTCTATGTGTTGGTGTTCTATATGACCGACATAAGACTCGACTTGTTAGATATTACGGAGGGTTAGTGAGCACCATGCCGAATCTCTCTACCATTTCCTTCTCTTCCACTTTGGCCAATATGAGTTCACCTGGTACTAGCAGCTTTATCGGGGAATTTCCCATCTCAGTAGGAGCTTTCCAAAGAAATAGCTTAGTAGCCACATTAGCAGCGCTTGGGATGATTTTAGGCGCGGCGTATTCCCTTTGGCTATATAATCGTGTGGTTTCTGGAAATTTAAAAGCCGATTTCCTCCATAAATTCTCCGATCCAAATGGCAGAGAAGTTTCCATATTTATACCTTTTCTTGTTGGAGGGGCGACCGTCCGTTGAACTACCAAAGAAAAAAGGGTAAACCAATGTGATCATGACATTGTAGGTGCTTGCGATGGGGCGGATGCGACTTCCCTCAGTTGGTTTGGGTGGTATAGCCCGTTGCAGAAGTCCCCCCTTTTTTTTATCCATATCTTTCTTTAGTCTTTAGGGAGCCAAAGCTTGACTTTACTAAGAAAATAAATAAGGCTCGCGCAGGGGCGCTCACGTTTTTTGGCTGAGCCTTATCTTGCTGGGTGGGACCGAGAGCAAGAAAGGACGGGGGGCAACCATGCATGGTACTTCTCGACCGTGTCTCCGAGGGACAGTTGAACGAGCGACTCATGAATGCTGCCGGGTTGGACGAGCCAATAACTCGAACGCGTTCGGTCTGTTTTTTGAGCAAGAATCACAGCGTTACCTTACCTTCACCATGATACGGACTCCAAGTTCTTATGGCAGAGCGCGAGGAGATTTATCATCAATATGATGATGGGAATGGAAACCAGAAGCACGACCGACCGGGGTCCAAGATAATCAAACCATCCGTAACAGTAGTAACGTAAGCATGAGACTTTTTGGTAGTACCGGTGAACCAGATGGCCGCGGCGATGGAATCTGGGACGGAGGACTCGTAGTATCTCTCTAGATCTGGCAAAAGCGAAAGACCCCCCCCTAACGTAATTCGAAAGGGGGCTGACCGCTGAGCAAGTACGAGAAATTGGCCCCGCTCCGCTTTATTAAAAGCAAGGACCACTACGGGAGGTCAAACCAAGGACCTATGGAAGTAGGGGCTCGTCCCCGGTCAATATTGGATCAAACAATAGAGGGCCGTAGGTAGCACTGACCTCTTTTTTTTTATTGATTCAATACAATAGGGGAAAAGATCGTAAAGTTCCCTACCGAGACAACAGACACTCTCAACGGATCCTCCGCGCGCTGGGCATACCTCTTCTGTGCGTCTTTCTCGTGGCGGGAACAGAACAACAGGGAAAGACCCGGCCGACCTGCCCAGGGCTCGAGGGCGAGCTTTATTTAAGAGAGAATGGGGAGTGAATCGAAAGGCTTCCGTTTTCGTTCTTGGTTTTTTGGGGCTTTCGGGCTCCTCTCGATCTTATTCGTAGTTGGGAAGGGGGAAGGAGTCTAAATCAATGGACATTAATGAACCATCATTGATGGACGTTGCACATGACACGATCAATTCGACTCAAGGTCCGGCGCTAATAGAAGTTGCTTACTCTCCTAGTAGCGAAGGAAAAAGGCAGGGCTTTTTTCGTAGTAATAGTGGGCGGGTCTCATGAGATCTATGCCGGCCGTCGGAATCAAATGAAGGGGTCGAAGGACCATTCGATTCATTAAGGGGCATAGATCTAGGCCTCTTTGTTTGGTCAATCACCAAAGGCGGGGGGGAACCACTATGGGCGAGACCCCCCGGCCTCGATTCTTTTGCATAGTCCGGGGGCCGGCCGCTGCAGAGCTGCGGGGCATAGCGGCGCCCTCGCCTGGCGCCATTCCCGGATCTAGCAGCAGACGGGCGGGCCGGGCCTGAATTCAGACCAGACTCTTCTTTATTTGAGCTGCTCCCACGCACGCAGACCGGAAGATCTCAGTTGTCCTGGACTGGACAAGTACGTAGAGATCTTCGTGGGACCGGGGAGGGAGTCTCAATCGATCTTTTCTAGGATTCCTTATCACGCCACGCACGGAGATCTTTCCATTGATAGATAAGAGGGCTCCCCCCTTGAACTCTTAAAGGTTAGGTTACTACCTGCCTCTACGGAAGAGGTGTACTTTGTACCGCCCGGAGGTCATATAGATAGAAACCCGGAGCGATAAGAACGAAAGCCCTACCCACAGCTACCACTACTGGCGCTTCAAAAGGCTTAGATTTCTTCTAAGGGCGCTACAGCAAGCTACCTTTTTGTCGTGTAATAGGGAGGTGTAAGCCTCGAAAGCCTTTAGTACTTCGGTAGGGCGAGCAGCCCTTAAACCAAAAAAAAGGTTTGGAACTCTTCCCGTATTTCTTCATTTCATTCTCTATTCGGCCCGCCTCAAACAAAATGAGAAAAAAGTATAGGACTATTGATTCGAAGTCACTACGAAAGGGTCGGTCAATAGCATAGCTCTTTATTTCCCCGGTCTCCTTTCGAAGGAAAGGCCTTCGCATTCCCAATCCGGTAGGGGGCCGGACGGCTTTGTTTGCCCCAGCTTGGCTAATCGCATCCCCGCGCAACGACATTCTTCGCCCCTTACCGTTCTCGCTCAGTCTTTGCAACGGCTGGGGAGGCAGTCGTAGAAGCGAAGCCTATCGCCACGCCGACCATCAAATACGAGATTGGGCCCCTTCTCAAAGATTTGATGGAATGGCCCACCCAAGAGCGCTTATGTAATATGGGAACTCATGGCTGGAAACAATCCTTATGGTTTGGTAGGAATAATCAGAATCAAAGTCCAGGTTGGTTGGTGAGCCTAGTGATAGGAGACTATCTAGCTTGGTTCGGAGAGCACTTGTTGGGTTAAAGATTTTTTTGTTGCTAAATGTTACGGCCTAAATGCTGAACTATTGACCCTACTTGTTCGGATGGGTGTTCACCCCAAAGTGTTCCCGGACCGCATGCATACATACGTAAGTAACTTAGTGCAACATGGGAAATTTAATTGAGAGGAATCAGCAAAGAAAAGAAAAACGGGTCAACATCTTAATGTGTATTTTAGAGAGATTGTCCTCGGCTCGGGCTGAGGAGTGTCCACATGAGTTCGTTGAGGTGTCTACACAGGTTCGAAGACGCTCTTTTATATTCTGTCGAGAGTTCGGATTGCTCCACCTAAGTAGAACGAAAAGAAGGAATTGGAAATTCAACAACAAAGGGGGAGCCAGAAGCTTCGCTTCCGGTAGGGGGATATAATATATATGAGGCTTTCGTTCGATACAAAAGATTCATCGGGGTGGGTTACTAATCCGATAGATAGATGAATCAATGAATTGAACCGCTGGACTGATCTTATAAATGAGATTGGTTAGCTGCTCATTCCCAATCTCGCTTCATTGACCGGGCATCGAAATCTTCGAACCATCGCCTTACAGCCCGAGCAAAAAACCGATTCCGGGGAGGAATCGAAGATTGGCCATTGGATCCGACTTCGATCGGAGAAAGCCTCTGGAATTGGAACAGATGTGGTTCGCCCGGTTGCTTACTGATCCCTCGCTCGGGTAGAGGGAGAAGCCCTGATCTCACTCCATCGATACAACGTCTTGAGCGACTGCGATGAAGAGGGAGATGCTTGACTCGACTGGAAATGACGGGTCGACAACTCCGAATCACAAGCTATTTACTACTGTATTGTATTACACGGTAACGGTAAGTTAAATGGTGTGCCTTGTTATAAGTTATAGAAAGTACATAAATTTGTGTAGGAACGCTAAAAAGTAAATATACTATGTTATTGTCTGATTAGGCTAGGTCTTTTTCCTTTTAGGAGTGAGGAAGGCATATATAAGGCATAGATCACTAAAGGAACCTTTCCCTTATATATGATAGCACCAGACGCGCCCCCGCCTTCCTTGTTCAAGTAGTTCAAGAGTTAAGGGCGTAGCAAAGTTTGTGGGGGAGGTTTTCCTTGATCTCTATGACCTCTCCGAAGGGGCCACACGATATGAATGGCTGCTTAAGGAAGAGGCCCAAAGCAAGCAAAGGAAGGCTTCTTTCTTCCCAAGACACTGACTATCGTGACCCAAACTTTTAAATTGATGTGGCTGAGATTTGCCTGAAACAACCTATGGTCTGCAATCCTCTTTAGGCCAAGGGATGTTGAGGCTCCGGTATCACAGGCCGTAAAAAGAGAAGTAGTATAAAATATTAGGCATTATACTCTGACTCATATATTCAGGTAATTTTTTCCTTATACTCGGATCTTTCCGGCGAATGTTTATAATGGTCTGCTCATGAAACTTCGGGTACCTTGACTATCGATAAATGATGTTCCCCAGGAGCAAAGCCATCTAAGCCAAGATCGTCAGTTCCTTTCACTACCAGCCGCCGCTCAACAGCATCGGAATCAGGGAAGGCGGATTCCATAGTTGCCTCACAGCCTGCCTATTCGAGAACATCTTCTCGTGGGATATCTTATGATCTGACTAAGATGAGATTTGACCTCGGGCCTAAATGCCTTTTTCATTGCTCAGTCCTTTAGTTCAAGCGGCATCCACTGTCGAATCGTTTTGCCCCGTTACTCCGCTCTGCTACTCATACGTGCCAAAGAGACTTCCTTTACCCTCACATGCATTAGGTGCCTAGCCTTGCTAGCTAATTCTACCGGGGATTTGTCCAAGTCTTCTTCCTAATAAGGATTTTTGCAACCTATTATGTTATGTGAAGACCTCGTAGGCGAATACCTGCTTCCTCAAACGAAGGCGGAGGAGGGCTACGTTTTAGTAGCGAATACGGTCCAACGAGGTAGAATACTTTCCCTAGGGGAGCTCTAGACTTTTTTTAGTGATTCTCCCCTTCCCCATAGTAAGCCAGCCAATCCCCCTGTCGCCTCCACCCATGATTCATGGAACCATTCCTTCGCGTGCCGTAGCTTAGGATTCGTGCTATTGCTATTGTTTAGGGGCGGATCAGAAGAAAGATAGGGGCATCGGCCTCAGCTAAAGCGGAAGAAGCCCGGATAAAAAGAGAGATGGATAAGCTAACGACTGATTAGGAGAGCGAGACCCACTTCTCATTCTTTGCAGCAGCTTATTTGAATACCGGTGTAAAGGCAGCTCCCGAAATAGGATTTGATCCCTCTCAAGGTTATGAGCCAGCTAGCTTGACCTTATTTGTAACGAATTCTTTTCTTTACATAATCATACCTTTGGACTAAGGCGAAGGCCTGAAAAAGGAGTATAAACTCTAACTATTGGCACTGGTCTAGCCGGGGGAACTACTCACAGAGACTTTCGTACGAGCCCAGGAAAAGCCTCATTCTTAATAAACGATGGTCTCGCGTAGAAATGGTTAACCACTAGTTCCAAGAGCCATCTACGAGCCTGATAAGGCGAAAGAACTACGAAGGACCAGTCTTGGTCAGACTTTAGTCATTTCGAGAAGGAGCCAACTTGAAGAGGCGAAGGTGGACAAAGCGAGCGAATCAGTACAGAATTTGGGTGGACTCGTTGGCTCCCCAAAGAGGTGGGCATTGGCATCGATCCGGCATCGTCAAAAAGGAAGCATTATCCGGGTCGCGGCGAGAGTCCCTGCCTACGAAGATTTTAAAAGAAAAGAGTATGGTATTTAGTGAGACCACAATAGTCCAGCAAGCAAGAATTGGATTTATCCAAAGGTATTATTCTAAAGTGAAAAAGAGCTAGCTGCAAGCTTTGGACGGAGTGGGACCTGCTTCTTAGGGCAGCTAGTGCTTACGCCCCTTTAGATTAGAGATAGGGGGCCAAAGGACACAGACCGACAAGCTAGATCATCGGGGGAGGTAAGAACCACTTTCTACTCTTGTTACCGGGGAAAGCTCCAACTTGAGGCTTTAGGCAATGAGAGTAGTGGGGGCTATTACTTTACTTCACTCACTTCAGAGACAGAAAAAAAGAAGAAAGGAGCGGAGCAGCTTCGCCGTCTAGGGGATGGAGCAAAACGCCACTATCTACACTATTTCTTTAGTAGCCAGACCAGTAGAGACTGGATTAGCGATCAAAGGGTAGAACTCATGCTTTGAGTTTGCTGACTTGATTGATCAAGTCTGTCTTGAGTCTGTCTGTCCTGTCTTCTTTCTTGCTTTAAGAAAAATGCATTTCAAATGGCCAGATGTGCTTCCTACCTGCGCCTCGATATGCTTACTATACTAATAGGGCGTTCCCTTCTCCTTCCATAAGAAATGGAATGTTAGCGGTCATGTAACGCTCACGTAACGACCTCCTCACTCTCTCTTGCCGGCTTAGCCGGGGAGAGTAGATAGTCGAAAAAGAAAGGACAAAAAAATCCCCTTTTCATTTCTTTCTCAATTCAACATTGCCTGGATTTTTCCCAACCCACCCTAAGGAACAGCCTCCCTTTATCTACGGGCTATGGCTCACGAAATGGTTCTCCGAATTGAAAGTGGATGCTCTGGATCTCGAAATGGAAGGTATGCTGCTATACGAACTGTAAGAGATGCTAGGCAAGGTGGCGCCTATATAAATGGATGACGAGAACTGGCTCTCTATCTAAGCAAGATGGTAGTAGGTGGGAAGCTTCTGGCTCTAGCTTACTCTGCTACAACTACTGTGACTTCCACTGCCGCTACTTGCTTTGCTACTTTAGGTAGTGCAGCTGCTCTACTACCTTTGCTGCTAGAGGATTTGGAACTAGGCCTTATGCTGCTGGTGGAGGTAGTGGTGGGGAAGCTGGTTCTAGATCTACTTTTGCTGAATCGACAGAATCTACTGCTCGGTCGACTGACTCAACCATGTCTTTCTTCATTGACTGCTTTCATCAACAGAATCGCCGGAATCAACCGGCTCTACTGAAGCAACTACTCACTCTGGATCTGCTACTGGAAGATATGAATATAGGCATAGGTAAAGGTATGGTCAAAGGCAATCGCAGTGGTTGTTTCACCCAGAGCCGGAGTAGATTCACTCATAGCAGATACATTGGTTATTGATATGGATGAGACTGATCTCCCTAACGCGCTACACCATCACTACACTATAGATAGGTATATAGGCAGCGGGAACACTGGTAGAACGTTCCCATCAGGCAACAACGGAAGGGAGCCTCTAACTTGCCTGACCAAAGGAGAAGAGGAGTAGTCGAAAAGGAAGGAGTACGATCATCATCTTATGGAACGGGATTCGCTTTATTAGCGGAAATTTAGGAATGCCCTGCGATCAGCCTCAAGGCTAGGTTCAGGTCCGGCTACTACCGCATGGCCATGAGAGATGCGATTCTGGATTTTGGATACCTTAGTGAATGAGGGGCGGATGCGCTTCTCTCTTATGGATGAAGGCAGGGATCACCACAACCTGGAGCTTTATAAGGGGGTTCTATAAGGTTCACGCCCCGTCTAAGGCTCGACCGAGCTGTACAAAACAACGAACGCTATGAATGCATGGGGAAAGGCAAGACCCAACCCCAACCGGAAAACTGGATCTACTCCTTACTATAAGATATATTGAACCGGAAGAGGAAAGAGCGAGCCACAGATCATAGCCTAATATGTATAGACGAGTTGGAGAGCCGCAATTCATATTGATTTCTAATTAATTTGTTTTTGTTTATTCTTCTATATGTGTAAAATAATGAAAATGGTTTCTCACTCGGAAGACAGCAATCAAAATGGGAAGAGTTTTCTCTCTTATGTGAAATTTCATTAAAACCTGTTTTCGATTGACCGAGTCTTTTTTCAATCAATTTATTTCACACTTCCCGGTATTTTTGATTAAACCCTGTTTTTATTGTGAAGGTCAGAGGGTGCTGTTACGTTAAGGTAAGGCTTGAGAAGGTCAGGGACTACGGTAATGGACCGCTGGCTCTTGTTCATCAAGTCGATCCGGAAGAAGTCAGATTGAGTATGAACCAACGAGCCAAAGGTTTATGCTCGCCACGGGAAGCAGGTATTCGCTTGTCAGCTCTAGCCTTCCCTTGCCTTGCCCCTCGAATAGTCCTACCCCGAACAATATCCATTGCCTGTCTCGTACCGCTCCGTGGGCTTTTATGATTACACTACTCACGAATCTATCTATCCAATTTCTTACTGAACTTGACTTGTCTCCGATTGCCATGCTGCGCTTTTCGCTCCTTATCCCGTACAGAACGAAGTGAATCTTATTTAAACATTCATTGCTATGGGCCCTCTTATTGCACTGAATGACGGATCACATGGGGTGGATCCTACTAATGCAATGTTTTCTCCGTGTAGGAAGGCATTTTGAACATCTAACTGGTATAGGGACCACTTCTTTGATGCAGCAATAGCCAGTAAAGTCCTAATCTTCACAAACTGAAGTTAAGGTTTCCTCCAAATCTATCCAATATTTATTCTTGAGCAAAGCCTTGAACAGGACGAGAGGAATAATGGCCTACCTCAGGCATGTTGTCTGGAACTGGATCATGGCTTGAGTCTGGAGAGGGAGAAGCGTTGGTTTACTGATCTCTTTCAGGTCCTGGCTGAGCTTCAACAAGATCTGGTGTTAGACGAAGTTTCTTTCTGGTATACACTATGGTTGATAGTGTATGAGTCACAGGCTTCTCTGGCTGATATATATGACTAATAATTCACGGTGATACTCTCCGGGGGCAAACAAAACTAGACTAATCAGTGTAGGAGAAGTTGAAGTGGAAGCAGTGGAGGCAGAAGGTCGCAAATCGCCACTCATCCGGATTGTTCTTCTTGGATTGGTTTCCCCTTTGCTTTGCCTAAGCCAAGCTTCACATTAAACACAAGAATTGGACCACTTTGTGGGGCGAGTTTGCTATTGCTAGAAGTTCGAAAGGAGTAGTCATAGGGGCTTTGGGGCATTCCCCCAGGGCATAACTAATTAGCGGCCTATTCTTTCTTTTTTGTCTAATTCAATTCCCATCTCTCAAGCTATAAGGAACTAAGGTAATAAGGTAAGCCCAAGCAGCTGCTATTTGAACAACGGATTCAGCCATTGAAGATCTACAACTTATGACTCCAAAGGCTTACGTCTTCATCTCTTGCTTCCAAGTGAGAGTCAGGAGGAAGAAAAAGACCAAGCAAGGGTTAAGATTCGTTCTCACAGAGAATTAGGGAGAAGAAAGAAGACCGTAGGACTCTGAAGTCAGGGATATGAGGCTCGGTCTACAGGCCTTACGTCAAAGCCCGGGAACAGATGGGAAGTGCACCAACGCTCGGATATGAATTGGAACCCCCTCCTAAATTCGGTTAATACTAAAATAGATTCCCAATCCCATTCCACAATCTACGCTACGGGTCAGGGAGGCTAACCATATGAGGAGCCCTACCACTAGGACTTGTTCAAGCAACAAGTTGGTATGGCCCATTTCATACCTAATCCCATGGACATATCTGATCATTGAATGGGGGCCCTCCACAGGGATAGATACCCGAGTTAGGTATCAGTCCCACCTACCGATCATTAGTACAACGACCTGTCATATCATATACCCCAGACGGCCTGATCAGATGTTTCGGTACCAATGCAGTTAGTCTAATGCATTCTGGACTGGATATGGCCCACCTATCTTTCGAGGTCACTAGTTTACACTTTCACCAACCTTTCCCATATCCGTTTTTTATGAGCAAGGGATAAAGGCCAGACAGTAATCAAGCTACTTACAATTGGATAGTACCCCTTCCATCGGAGGACTGGGTGGAGAGTGACAAATATGAGAAAAGCCTACTTACTAGCCTCCGTGAGAGGATACCACTTTGGTAGATGCTAGGGATTGGTGAGTTAGGGCAGCGAGGGATGGTGTGACATGTCTGGTCATCGCATCGATGAGAACGATGGCCGATGATATCCGAGGAGATTAGGCACCGTCGGCTTTTTTACCTCAAAGTAAACTCGTTTTCGTCGTCCTTCCCTATCTAGAGCTGGAACTTGACTAGAAAAAGACTTTTTTTGATCCCATACTGACTGACTTGTCTTCCTGTTGGTGGTTGTGAAAGTTCAGATTTCGAGCTTAAACAGCGGAGAAGCGGATAACCTTCTATTTATTTATTTTTGGGGGAGTCTTTCAGGATCGATTCAAAAGGCCAGTGAAAGTACGCGGACGGAGAAATCCAACAAAACCACACCGTACCGGGCCAGTAGACCTTCTTTCTCTTAAAGGCTGTCTCCTGCCCCCAACTAGCGAGCGGCTATAACCGATGGGCGCATGGCGACCACTACTCTACCCGAAAACTAGGGTTAAGTGGGGAACCTTCTCATCGTGTTAAGCTTGCGAGCCTGTCTGTAATAGGCCCAAGCGTCTCTTGTGCTTAATCTCGAGTCTATTCCAGTGAGAAGCTTCGCAATACCCTAAAACTCCATAGGCGAAAGAAATCAATAAGGATAGATATATAGATTACGCACATAGTGGTCTGGGCATTGATTTCATGTAGTGCGTACCACTGGCGGAAAGTGATTCGCTTAACACACTTGTTCGCTTGAATACAGTAGGTAGGGAAGGACAGGATATTACTCGTCGGTTCTATTCGGTGGTGGTGGCTTAGCTTTGAATTTCTTTCCACTCATTTTGGCTTTTTCCTTTTCTTATTCATGCTTGCTCCACTAGCCTCAAACTCCATTCCAATTTCGAATCGACCCATTAGAGAAGGCTTTTCTGCTTAGCAGAACCCGATTCTCCGCTCAAAACATCTGATCTTCCGACTTAAACAACCGATTCCATTTCTCTCTTTTTTTTTCTATGATCAATTCAATAAAGACTTCCTTCTCAACTGACAACCCCTGGGCCTGTTCATAAGCGATATTCTTTGTAGGGCTTTCGGCTGCCTTCCTTTATTTTTGGGCTAAGGCTAGCTTTCCTAAGTAAGTTCCAGAGTGCATGAGTGAATCTTGATCTGTATTCAAGGTATGCCCTTTATAGTTCTGTTAGAATATTGACTTCGGTTAAGCTGAGGTTAGCGAAGTCAATCCTTTGCTTGGGTCCTAGGAGGTCGGAGATCAGAGCGCTGTGTTTAAGTCGTCTGGCCGTAAGAAAGACTTTCTCTGCGCCAGTCAGAGTCAGAGCTTGAGAAGAAGGGAAAGAGGAAGAAGTATTCAAATCATTCACTCCTTTCCCGAAAGCTTGACTTTATTCTTTATATACTTAATAAGACAATACTATAAAAAAAAGACTTGGACGAGAAAAGTAAGATTGAGAACTATGAATAGTAGGAATAGTCTAAAGTGGTTAACTAGAAGAAGAGTCAAAGACTTTTTCCTAGCCGCTGATGGAGACAATGTGGGACCTCGTGCTCAGCCGGTTGCTCTTTTAGATAAACCTAATTTCCGGAACATTGCCTCGGTAGAAGCAAACCCAACTAATACGCAAGCCCATCTCCCGATACAATCAAATCAAAGCAAAGCAAAAGTGCCTTGCGGCTGTCGCGCCTCTCTCTCTGTCTCTGTACCTTGTGTTTGTCCTTGTTGTTTAAGATTACTAGGGGTATTTCTATTCCTTCCTCCGATCACATACTGCACATACTTTGTTTGATCAAATTCCCCCTTTTTTCGGGGCTCCCTTCGAACTGATATCCAAAGATTCCCTGTAACAGGATGGTTTGAAATGATGGTTTATTACAGGTTCTGGTGACATGAATAGGATGAGCATACGAATGAGCCGGAACATGGATAACGTAGTGGTTCGAGCCGGTCGAGAGTACGAGATTACTGACCGAAGACTCTTCCATTGAGATGGGCCGAAGCCCTGCTAGCGAAGGAATGCATCCAACAGTGTTCTGTCTCATTGGTCCTCTCATGCCAGAATTTGCTCATAAATCCACTTTGTTCTCCCGGAAATCACTTTCATTATAATACATGACTTATGTGACTTCGATCTGATACCTCTCGATTCAGATAGGAAATGCGCATTTGTCTCATTTTGACTCTCCCCATCTCGAATTCTACTAATTGGATATGGGACTGGTTGTGAAGGGAAGCTTTGTGGGAGAAAGGAGGGCTAGTAAAGGCTTTACTCAAACATATGGGATAGATTACGAGGAAGCCTTTGCCCCGGTAGCCAAGATGAAGTCTGTTCGTCTCCTGCTCTCTATTGCTGCGAATCGAGATTGGCCTCTGTTCCAATTAGATGTTCAAAATGCCTTCCTGAACGGGGACCTAAAGGAATAAGTTTACATGAGTCCTCCACCCGGTTGTGTAAGGGGGGGGAGAACAAGAGAGGTCAACTGGAGTGGAAGCCAAACGACGGGGCCGAGAATCTGTGATCGATCCGAAGAACCACTGCCAGATACGATTCTGCTCCCCCTTCGTACTACCAATGCGATTCTTGCCCGGCTTTCTTTCGGCTTAAGAAGGCTGCGGTGAGAATGAGGATCACTTCGGAACTCTAGGAAAATGGGCGTTTTAGGGCGGGATCTAAAAGTTCTCCAACGTGTTGCGGAGCCTTCGGCCGTGAGAGGGTCTGTCTTTTGGCTTCCTCAGGGCCGTGTGAAGCTTAGCTTGCTTTAGCAGCCACGTGATGATTCAAGATTCGTGGTAGGCGTAGGAGCTGGGCGAAGCGGTAGCGAAGCTCAGGTGGTGATGCAAGTGCGCGGTGAGCGTAGTAGCCCCCTCGGGCATGCTCTTTGTACAACCAAGCGAAGAGCTAGTGAGGGCCGGAAATATCGTATGTAGTGTAGAATCGGATCTGAAGCTCTTTACTAGGATTGGAACAAGCGAGGAACGAGTGACCACAAGCTCCGCTTAAGCGCTCGACATTTAGCTTAAAACATGTTCATCATGTGGCCGAGCGAAGCGCACCTGCGTGAAGCAGCCTAGCATCACTTTAGATAGGAGCAGAATGGATGACTTACAACTGAAAGTTCTTCGGATCGATATATCGTACGACGTAATGGAGATCTTGGTCTAGGTCCGGTGGTTCGCAGAATTCGGGACCTAACGATGTTCGATTCGTCACATGAACGGGAGCGGACGATTCCCTCGTCTCTCCCTTTTTCGGGGAATGGCTGCAATCACAAGCAAGTGATTGAATGAGTGGGGGCTCCGAAAGCACATGCGGGATAAGCAGGTCTTTCAGGAGACGGTCTAGAAAGAAAAGAGAACTCTCAACAAGCTGAAACTAATCAAGATCAATAGGAAGAGGAGTTAGCTAGAAATTCATTTTTTGACAAAGTTCATGCCACGACGATCTATATGGAAGGGCTGTTTTGTTGATGCATTCCTGTTGAAGTTGAAAAAGAGACAAACACTCATGTTTCAGCTCCCGGATCTGCTTGGATTCTCGTATAATAAGAGGAGCCTTCTTAGGAAATGACTGAACTTAAAAGACAGATGCCACCGCTGCGAGGGAGTAACTTGTCTGATCTTGCGGTGCACTCACTCCCGTTACGAGAATGAAATGACGCCCCAGCTCGACTCGAGACCAAGACTCCTTACAACTCGCACCAATAGCGGCACTGAGCGGCCGGAGATTGATTGAAAAGGCAGCCGCCCCTCCCCCCGCCTACCTACTCGTGCTCGTAGCTCGATCGGAGGTTAAGAGTGTGGTCCGGCGGAAAAAAAGAAGTCGTCCGTATCAAGTGATACGTTAATTGCTCCGTAGTGCTTCGCCACTACCGTTGCTGGCGGAAATAGCTTAATGGTAGAGCATAGCCTTGCCAAGGCTGAGGTTGAGGGTTCAAGTCCCTCCTTCCGCTCTTGGCTTCGTCGTTTAGTGGTAACGAGTAGAGTAGGCATCGCCTCTCGATCCAATCCGTCTTTCCCTGGCCTCCCCACCACACTCTTGATACGAAAGAAACCTCCCGCAGAAGAAAGAGATCAAAAGTCTGGGTCCCCTCGATCACCCTTCCCTTGAACCTGAACTGGTCGAGAGAGATGAACCCGCACCGCATTTTATAACCTTCGAACCGAAACCCCCAACTCTCCATGGAATTCCAGAACCTAAACAACTCAAGAGCTCCGTGACCGGTTCAATTCAAGGGAAGGTCCACCAATAATGGAAAGGCCATTCCCCTCCCTATCCGTTTCTTGATCCCTCATTCCACGAATTCGTTGTTACTGATTCATTCAAGGACTGAAAGC
>Ga0315911_1000036_pt1:0-5000 | contig 62569 bp, 42 predicted proteins | sample Edanod1MG_FD_207737 | JGI IMG/M metagenome (GOLD analysis project Ga0315911, IMG submission 207737) | Root nodule microbial communities collected in Santa Monica, California, United States - Edamame nodules 1 | ecosystem: Host-associated > Plants > Roots > Nodule | place: USA: California... | reverse complement strand
AGGTCTAGGAGGCCCAGATATTGCATCATGTGAAAGCAGCGAAAAGACCCATAAGAGCTGTAAACAAGTGAGATAGGCACGAAAGGGGGGCATTCTGGGGATGTCTTTCATCAGCCAGCACCTTCAACAGCCAGTAGGACAGATGCCGAGACGGATTCCCCCAGATTCAAGATAGGGTACGCCCGATGACCTGGCAGGGCAGCCCCCTTGGTTGTGAATCCCATAGGTCTAGAGCACGATCACGTGAAGAAGAACATACCACCGGTTGATTCACTTGTCTGATTCGGTATGTAGGCACAGAGAAAGTGTTCCAGCTTGAGCCAAGAAAGTCTCAACCTTCTATGTAGTACATCCACAACTTCTCAGCTCTTTCATTGCAACTCACCACCCAACAACGGCCACCCTCCCTAGGTTTAAGATAATAGGGCTTGATGCCTAGCGGCTTCCTTTTACGGGTTGTCTACCGATCTCACTGGTTCACTCCCTTGAGGAATGTTCCTCGAGTCGTGATGCTTTGATTGTCGTCTTTCGAATTAAGGATTTGTCTGGCTGGTGTTCAGCCAATGGCTTTTGTCTTCGGGTGCCTTGCCTTTAAGTTAAGGCTTCGTTCCACTCCTCTTCTGTCGCTCTCATCTCTGCCTTTCATTTACATAGATACCCCCTTCTTTTCCCACTCGTTAGGGCAGCGGTTGGAGAGGTAAAAGCTAAATTGGAGGCTGTTTTCCGAATCGTGTGCCGAAGCAAGGTAGTTCCTTTTTTTTTTCAGGGGAGCTAGGCAGGGAAGAGCCTTTCAGGCTGAAGAATAAGAAGATGCCCATTTCTATTTCATATTTAAGAAAGGGCGATAGGAAGAACAACAAAAGCTTTTAAGGTGGAAAAAAGAAGCCTACTTTCATGAAATAAAGAAGGAAAGGGCTCATAGAGGGTGTGGCTCTACTCTACTTAGGTAGAGACAGAAGAAAAAAGAAATGCAATTCTAAAGGTTACAGAATGATTTAGATTTAAACTCGTCGCCAGGCTGGCTGATAAAGAAGAGGGCGACGGATAAGGTCGAAACGGCTAGCCAAGCAAGGTTCTTTTCATTCCCGCAGTTGGCTAACCAGGGAATGAAAGACTTCAGTAAGCCTGCTGGCCTTGCTTTCAGCAATCCTCAAGAATAGCTCCTGTTCTTTCTTTCTTCCGTTCCACTGCGTTCTTGATGCGGGTAGCCAAGCGTGAAGCAGACTTAATCATCTCATCTCTTCGCACTGTCTCGTCTGCGAGCTCCTTCTTCTTTCGCTCCAGCTCCAGTTCCCGACTTGCTTCCGCTAGTTGGACAATCAGCTGCGGTATCTTCTCTTTAAGATTCCCTATATAAACCGGGAGCCGATCCAGGCTCGTAGTGCCTCCACGTCCTCAGGCAATGCACCATGGCTGTTATCTCTTTCTCTGGGACTGGGACCGCGCCTTTCTGTCTCGTTGAGCTTCCGGCTCTCATATGCTACTGGGTGTCCCTCCTGGACCAATACTCTTCCAATGGCATAGTCTGATGCTTCAGTGTGCACTTCGAAAGGTACAGTATAGTCTGGCAACCTCAATACAGGTTCCTCCGTCACGGCCCTCTTCAAGTCCTCAAAGGCTCGCTGACACTTGCCCTATCCCCTTAACTTAAAGCCAATGCCAAGGCTTTCTAAAAAATATCAGTGAGTGGACTTCCTAGAATATCCAGTGATGAACCGACGAGTTCAAAAGGCCAAGAACTGATCGTAGCTCGGTCACGGGGACTCCCCACTCTTCTATTGCCTTCACCTTCTGCTTGTCCATCCTAATCTGGCCATCCCCTATCCCAATGCCCTAGGAACAAGACTTCTCCCCCGGGAGTCACTTCTTTCCCTGTGGCACCTTTGCTTCCTAAGCCCCAGATTCCCGTCTGAAGAAAGCGTAATCCGACTTTGAGTCACAGTCAGTGGGCATCCACTCATATTTAGAAAAAAAATAGATTCTAGCTGACCCCGATAGATAAAGGCATCCATCTCTTGACCTCTACTTTAACTTTACACCGGGCTTTGTTGGATGTGAGATTGCTTCCTTCTCAATTGCACGCGCATATCTTATCTTATTAAAGAGTAAGCGGCTAAACAGGGGGGCTAGCTTTCCTCACGAGTACGTTTTGGATAGCTTTTAGTTGACAGGGTTTGATCCCTTACCAAGTTGTTACTAACTAAAAGGCGGTACCTTCCCTTCTCCTAGACTTGACTGATCTCATCCCCTCTCTAAGGGACTTGGCTCTTCCCCGGCTGGATAGACAGGACAAAGACTGCTTGCTTCAATGCCGTTGGCAGACGAGAACCGTAAAAGAAAGAGGGTCTTGCGCTTCTTAAAAAAAGAAAGTCACGAAAGAGGTAATGAGACATAGCAGCATCGAGATCTCAGCCCTAGCCGGATGATGACGCCTTTCCTGTTTAGGGGATCGAACTTAAATGCTGATTTCGACTCTTACGGGTGCCTTGTGGCTAATGCATGGACAATGGAAGTTAGACCTTCTACTTCTAGCCATAGCCCTTCCTTCTATTTATTATGGATATGGATACCCCTTATTTTTATTGAGCCAGAGTTGGGACTTTTGCGGCATCTAGTTCAGTATCAGATAGAGCAGATAGTTTAGTCCCTTGGCAAAGAAGGTTGACTTCTCTGTCACTTCCGTACTTCTGTAACTTCTCTTTAGCTTATTAATTGAATTGGTTAGAAAGTCTTTCCCTGGTATTGGCTAGAAGAGAGGGATTAGTCCCCCTCCAACACTGACTTCTTAGTCGAGTAGTTCTCTTTCTCCTTAGTTTCGGTTTTCTCGAAACTGGCTACTCCTTATGATATGCCACCTCAACCCCCGATCTAAGAGCATCTGAGAACATCTCCGGCATTGTCGAGGGAAACTCAGATAACCGGAATGATTGGCCTTCATGCCTATCCCCATCGATCAGAACTGGCAACAGATCTTTCAGCGGATGTAGCAGCGGATCAATATCAGCTGTGTTCAACTCCTGCTACTGGGTCAACTCCAAACCAACATTCGGGAAGGGAAGCCAAATTCTTGAACTAAACTACTTCTTCCTTTTCATTGATTGACTAATGCCCCTCGGTTGAAAGAGAATCTTTTACCGCTGGATCATCTGCAGAAGGTGGACTTTTTCTTTCTCGTCTCGTTGTAAGCTTCATCTTCATTCCGGCTTGTGAAAAGAGCTGATCTTTGGCTCGTTCTTGGGCCTTTGATTTGTCAATCCCAAGCCCTATCCAAAGGGAAGGAGGTGCATTGACCTTGTCAGTTCATAACCATTTCTTGTCCAGGGGCAAAAGCATCTTCGTAGGGAAGCCCTTCGCTCATTCGTCGCTCTTGTATTCTCAATCGCATTTTTTCTCTGCTGTGTGGCTACAGTAAGAATGAATTCCTATGCGTCCGCAGCTAATGAATCTGATGTCATTTTTTCTGTTTTGTTGTAATGCTAGCGAAAGGCTTTAAACGAATCCCTGACTTAAAGGGAATGGGAATAAACAACTGGCTTTCTTCTCCTAGTGCAATCAGTTCTGGCACAAGACAATCCTGATTCAATTCCCGAAAACCTGACACCAGCAGTTTCTTCTGGGCATGTCCCTGAGACTGAGATGAGTGCCTTCCTAAACTAGATAAAAGAAGCGTTCTAGTGGCCTAAGCTCCAAGTTAGGGACTCCTACCACCGGCTGAAAGTGCCCCATAACGGGCTAGGTTTGTATGATAAGTAAGTAATGCCGAGTTTCAAGTGGATACTGCTCTTTGCCATTAGAGCACTCTTGTGGAAATGAATCCGATGTGAAGCTGTTCCTCCGCTAGAATAAGGGGCATGATCGCTGATCAGCAAAGGAAGCAGTCACTGATCTTCGACCACACCCTACGTATGGATGTCTTTCTTTGTAAGAAAGAGATTGGAAAGCTCCGACATCGTATTCGCCCTTTGGCTAACCAGAGTCAAAATCAGAGTAAGGAAGCAGCGAATAACTCAAATTCTCAGAAGAGAAGGAGTGCCGGGGATTACTACCTTCGCCACCGACTTGTTACCGCACAAGGAAGGTCGTTAGGTCAGGCGGATTCCTAGCCGGCCAAGTCCTTCCTTAGCAGCATTAGAGGAGTTCTCAGATGCCGGTCTTCCTCCTAGCTTAGGACTTTGAACCCACGCGACTTTCCTACTGAGAACAGAGCTGCTGGGTGAATTCTGCTCTGATTCCTGGTTATCCTTGTTCTTAAGTTGAAGTCCTTTGTTGTAGTTCATTTCCTTTGTCTAAAGTGATCTATTAGAGAGCTTCCCTGTGACTACCCGAAGGGTAAGAAAGAGATGCTCCGTGTAGCTAACCCCAAGTCTGGTAGCCTTTGAAAATAGGTTTATGACGTAACTGCCTATCATGCCAAGCTTGACGCTGTTGCTCTAGCACAGGCGGTTGCCATCTTATTCGGGATGGATCAATTTGTGTAAACGATCGCTTTCTATGTCTCCCAATCGATGCGGTACTGCCAATCGTAGACTGGTGACCGGGGAATGATAGCTTCAGCACCATACACCATGATGAATGGAGTGTTTCCAGTCGTTGTTTTTTAGGTTTTTAGTGTATATGCCCAGCTGTAGGTCACCTATGTGACCAATCCTCACCATTGGTTTCACAGCAATGAGTAAGCATACTAATGAAGACCGAGTTGATTTGGCCTGTCTATTCGATCTAGGTGAAGCTAAGGGGCATGAGCGTGATAAGAGGGATTGCTTTCCTCTTCGTCTGTATCTACGCAATTTCCCGCTTCTTTTCCTCGCGTCCTCCTTTCCTTCTTTCATTCTTTGTTGGCTCGCAGGGATATCGATTACTGGTCGTAAGGGGCGGGATATCTGGTTCAGCAGCAGATCCTAATTACCCTTCTGGTGACTCCGTAACTCATTGCTTCCTCTCTTTTCAAAGCTTGTGGGTGCTCTGCTTCAAGAGTCTAGTCTATTTATCATTTAACGGAT
>Ga0315911_1000035_pt1 | contig 66589 bp, 58 predicted proteins | sample Edanod1MG_FD_207737 | JGI IMG/M metagenome (GOLD analysis project Ga0315911, IMG submission 207737) | Root nodule microbial communities collected in Santa Monica, California, United States - Edamame nodules 1 | ecosystem: Host-associated > Plants > Roots > Nodule | place: USA: California... | reverse complement strand
GTTCAGGTTGATAGATGGAACGGGCGGGAGACCGAGCCGGCTCACGGCGTCAAGCGCCAAGGACCCAACGGCTTCCCGCCCACCCTCATCCTGACAGACTTCCAAGACACAGGGACCCATAACCACCGCAGCCTGTTGTTGGAGCGGGCCGTGGCCCCAACGTCGTACAACACCGACATTCGGGGTAATGGGTCCCGGCCTTCGCCGGGACGACGATGTGGTTACACTTCCTTCGCCAACAATGGCTGGAGCGACCGGACGTTAAACTCCCCGCTCCAGCAACACCTTGAAATCCGCCCGCGCACGCTGTGCCTCGGCGCGTGCCGCCTCCGAGGCATCGCCAAGACCAAAGTAGCCGTGAATCAGGCCCTCGCCGGAATGATATGCGACCTGCACGCCGGCCGCCTGCAACGCCTTGGCATAGGCGTGCCCCTCGTCGCGCAGCGGGTCGAACCAGGCTGTGGTGACGACGGCCGGCGCGACACCGGCAAGGCTCTTCGCGCGCAGCGGCGAGACGCGCCAGTCGGCGCCCTCCGCCTTGTCAGCGAGATAGTGCCCGCAGAACCACTGCATCGTCGCGCGCGTCAGGAAGTAGCCGTCCGCATTCTCGGCGCGTGACGGAAACCTGGCGTTCTCGCCCGCATCGGCGAAATTGCCGACCACGTCAGTGACGGGATAGACCAGCAATTGCCCGGCGAGCCTGATGCGGGCGTCGCGGCAGGCCAGCGCGGTGGCGGCGGCGAGATTGCCGCCCGCGGAATCGCCGGCAACGCCGACGCGGGCGAGATCGCCGCCGAATTCGTCGATGCGCGCGACCACGTCACGGATCGCGGCGAACGCATCCTCGAAGGCGCCGGGAAACCGCGTCTCCGGCGGCTGGCGGTAATCGACCGAGATCACCACCGCGCCGGTGTCGATCACGAGGTTGCGGGCCTGGCGGTCATGCGTCTCGAGATCGCCGGCGACCCAGCCGCCGCCGTGGAAGAAAATCACGGTCGGCGCCGTGCCGCGGCCGTTGCGATAGAGCCGCGCGCCGAGCTTGCCGGCGGCGCCCGCGACCGCGATATCGCGCGCCACGTCGACGGGCGGCGGCGGTACCGCCTTGCGCGCCTCGGCCAGCGCGCGGAGCGAATCGCGGCAGCTCTGCGGCGTCATGGTTTCGGGATCGCGCAGCGGCAGCAGCGGGATGATCTTCTCAATAACGGGGTCGAGCGGAAGCGGCATGGGAGTCCTTTAGTTCAAGTGAGCAACGATGGGGCAACTTGCTTCACCTCGCCCCGCTTGCGGGGAGCGACGGGTGAGGGGGAATCTCCACGAGTCGAATGCGCGGACGGAGCCCGTCACCCCAACCGTCTCCCCGCAAGAGCGGGGAGAGGGAGAAGAAAACAGCAGGTGGGATGACTTCGTCAAAACTCTACCTGCTTGGAAAGCGTGCCGGCCTCGATCGCGGATATCTGCAGCGCGATGAAGCGGCTGTAGATGCGGGCCTGCGAGAACGCGCCGCCCGCGAACCAGAGGCCGGGCTGCGGCGTGCGCGTCCACATGTTGCGCAGCTCCTGGGTCGCATCGTCAAAGCCCCAGACCCGGCCGACGCGCCCGGCGACGTCCTCGCCGAACAACCTGCCGACCAGATGGTCCGGGCCCTTGTAGCCGGTAGCGAGCACGAACAGCTCGGCGGCGAGCGACGTGCCGTCCTTCAACGCAAGGCCGGTGGCGGTGACATCAGCGATGTCGGCGGCCTGGATCAGGCGGATCTTGCCGTCGGCGATCAGCTCGGAGCAGCCGACATTGAAGTAGTAGCCGCCGCCGCGGGAACGAAATTTCAGCGGCCAACCGGTGCCGTCCTCGCCGAATTCGAGCCGGAAGCCGGCGCGCTCCAGCCGCGACAGCAGCGGAGCATCGAGCCGCTTCACCTCGTCGGTGATGATCCGGTGCGCGATCTTCATGACCGGCAGCGGCACGCCGGAATTGAGGATGTCGCGCACCTCGATCGGCGGGCCGTCGCCGAGATAGGTCTTGTCGTAGAGCTGCGCGGGCTCGACATTGACCACCATGGTCGGGCTGCGCTGCACCATGGTGACGTCGGCGCCCGCGGCGTGCAGCTCCTGGCAGATGTCATGCGCGCTGGTGCCGGTGCCGAACACGACGACCGAGCGCCCTGCCCATTCGCGCCCGGCCGCGAACGCGCTGGAGTGCAGCACCTTCCCCTCGAAATTCCCGATGCCCTCGATCCGGGGAATGTTCGGTGTGCCGCTGACGCTGGTCGCGAGCACGATGTGCTTCGGATGCAGCGTGCGCGGGCCGCTGGTCCCTTGCAGCGTCACCGTCCAGCGTTGCGCCGTATCGTCATAGCGCGCGCCTTCGAACGAGGTCTCGGTCCAGAAGTCGAGCTCCATGATGTCGACATAGCTCTCCAGCCAGTTTGCGATCTGGTCCTTCGGGATGTAGCCCGGAAAGCTCGGCGGAAACGGCAGGTAGCGGAACAGATTGACCGGCGTCTTGTTGTGCAGCTTGAGGCCGCGATAGCGCAGCCGCCAATTGTCGCCGATGCGCCGCTCGCGATCGACGATCAGGGCATCGAGCCCGATCCGCTTGCACTCGACCGCGGCCGCGATGCCGGCATGGCCGCCGCCGACGATCAGCACGTCGGGCTCTCGGCCGGCATAGGCGCGCGAGGCCTGCCGCTGCTCCAGCCAGTCGGGTGCGGCGAAATCGCGCGCGTGGGATTGCTCGGCGGCGCGATCGGCGCGCGCCTCGCAGATGCGGTTGAAGTCGAGCATCGTGGAGAACGTCCACGCCGCGGAATTTCCGCCCCTCTCATGCAGCAGGCGGACCGCGCCGCTGCCGGGACCATTCGACGTGTCGAAGGTGAAGACGGCCTCGATCACCTCGCGTCCGGCCACCACGGCCCGCTGCGGTATCAAGGCACGGTCGTCGAGACGAAATCCGCTCGCGCCGACCGCTTCAGCGCGCGTCAGCAGTTCGACAACGAGGCGCTGCCGCCCGCTGAAGGTCGCAAACTGCCAGGAAATGCCGAAGATATTGCGCCAGTGGCTCTCGGGCGCAAACAGCGCGGCGAGAGCCTCGGCGGAGCGGCTCGCGAGCGCCGCATCCAACGCGCCGATCCATCGCTCGGCGGCAAGTTCGGGCGCGTCCTCCGTAGCCGGGTTCAGTTTGTCCAGCATGATCGTGCTTTCTCGGGAGCAGTTGCCGTCTATCTGACAACATGCTCCCGAAAAGCACAACCATCATGCCAAGACTCATGCAACGTGTTGCTGCAGCGATTCCGGCTCGGCCTCGGGCTCTTCACTGGCAGGCTCGGCCTGCGGCGCAGGTGCCGCGGCGAGTTCCTTCGCCAGCGCAGTGGCGCCGACATAGTCGGTCTTGCCGGTGCCGAGCAGCGGCACCTTGTCGACGACGCGGATATCGGCCGGCACTGCGAGCTCGGAGGCACCGACGCTCTTGGCCTGGCGCTGCATCGCGGCGCGGTCGGCGTCCTTCTGAGTGGTGAGCAGCACGATGCGTTCGCCCTTGCGCTGATCGGGCAGCGTGACCGCAACCGACATTGCCTGCGGCCAGATCGCAGCCGCGATCGCCTCCACCGCCGACAGCGAAACCATCTCGCCGGCGATCTTGGCAAAGCGCTTGGCACGGCCCTTGATCGCGATGAAGCCCTGCGCGTCGACCGTGACGATGTCGCCGGTGTCGTGCCAGCCTTCAGGCAGCGGCTCCAGCACGCCGGGATTCTCGGCACGGAGATAGCCGAGCATCACGTTCGGGCCCTTCACCGACAGCCGGCCGCCTTCCTCGATGCCGGGCACCGGATCGAGACGGTACTGCATCAGCGGCGAGATCCGGCCGACGGTGCCCTGGCGGTTGGCCATTGGCGTGTTCATCGCCAGCACCGGCGCGGTCTCGGTGACGCCGTAGCCCTCGAGGATGCGGATGCCGTAGCGCTCCATGTAGATCTGCCGCGTGCGCTCCTTCACCGCCTCCGCACCGGCGATGACGAGCCGCAGCGTGCGGAAGTCATAGGCATGCGCCGAGCGGGCGTAGCCGGTCAGGAAGGTGTCGGTGCCGAACAGGATCGTCGCGCCGGTCTGGTAGATCAGCTCGGGCACGATCCGGTAATGCAGCGGCGACGGATACATGAAGATCGGGATGCCGCCGAGGATCGGCATCATCATGCCGCCGGTCAAACCGAACGAGTGGAACACCGGCAGCACGTTGAACACCTTGTCGTTGGCATTGGCATCGACCCGCGCCAGCGCCTGCGCCGCGTTGGCGAGGATGTTGCGATGGGACAGCACGACGCCCTTCGGCGTGCCTTCCGACCCCGAGGTGAACAGGACGACCGCGGGATCGTTGGCCTTGCGGGCGACCCGCGGCGCGATGCCGGCGCGGAAGCCCGCGACCTTGTCGGCGAGGCCGATGCCGGCCCTGACGTCCTCGAGATAGACGACGCGCGCCTGGCCGGCGAGCGCCGCGATCAGCTTGTCGAGCTTGCCCTTCTCGATGAAGGCCTGCGAGGTCAGCACGGTCTTCACCTGCGCCGCCTTCATCGCCGCCAGCACGTTGACCGGACCGGCCGAGAAGTTGAGCATCGCCGGCACGCGGCCGATGGTCTGCAGCGCCATGAACACGACGGCGACGCCGGCCGAGTTCGGCAGCAGCACGCCGACATTCTCGCCGACCGCGGTGCCCTGCTCGAGCTTGCGGCTCAGCACCTGGGCGCCGAGGATCAGCTTGCGATAGGTCAGCTTGGTGCCGAGCGCATCCTCGATGATCGGCTTGCCGGTGTCGCGGTCGCGATAGGCGTGGCCGAGACCCTCGAACAGCGTGTGGTCGAGCATCGCGTTCTGGACCATGGCGTTGATCATCACGTCCTGCAGCGCGGCGCCGGCGGCATTGCGGCGCGCCTTGCCCCTCAGCGACTGGTCGACCGGCAGCTTCACCGGCGGCAGGATCGAGATCGTCACCTTGGGGAACCAGGAGCGCTTGATCTCGCCATTCTTGAGATAGCTGAGATGCGAACGCTGCGCGCCCTCGATGCGGACCGGGACGACGACTGCATCGGCCTTGTCGGCGATCATCGCGGTGCCGTCATAGACTTTCATCAACGAACCCGAGACCGTGATGCGCCCTTCCGGGAAGATCACCACCGGCTCGCCGGCGGCGACCAGCTTGATCAGGTCGCGCGCGGCCAGCGGCTTCGACGGATCCATCGTGTAGTGCTTGATCATCTTCAGGAACGGCTTGGCCCACCACGCCTTGGAGATGCCGGTGTCGACCGCGAAGCTCGCATCGATCGGCAAGGTGGCGTGCAGCAGCGGGCCGTCGACCAGGCTGACATGGTTGGGCGCGATCAGCATCCGCGTGCCCGATGGCGGCAGGTTCTCCATGCCACGCACCTCGACGCGGAACAGCGCCCGGAACAGCAGCGCGCCGAAGTCGCGCACGCCCTCCTTGCCCCACTTGCTCAGCACGAACCAGACGGTGCCGAAGCTCGCGACGGCGAGGCCGAAGAAGATCCAGGCGATCGGCAGACCGATATATTGCAGGGCGCCGACGAACACCGCGCCGGCAACCATGAAGCCGGCCTGCAGGATATTGCCGGCGGCGATGATGCGGGCGCGCTCGGACGGCGCGGTCCAGGCCTGCACGGCGGCAAATGACGGCACCACGAACAGGCCGCCGCCGAACGCGAACAGGAAGAAGTCGGCCAGCATGCGGAAGCCACTGAACGAGGTCGCGAACGCGACCGCGGTGACATCCTTGCCGAGCGAGGTGGTGGCGATCGCCCAGGCGAGGTCGAGGCCGATCACGCCCATCACGATTGCGCCGATCGGCACCAGCGCGAGGTTCGGCCGGACATGGCTCAGCTGCGCGGCGAACAGCGAGCCGGCGGCGATGCCGATCGCGAACACGGCGAGGCACAGCGTGACCACGCCCTCGGTGCCGCCGACGCCCTCCTTGATCAGCGCGGGCAGCAGCGACAGCACGATCGCACCGACCATCCAGAACCAGGACACGATCACCATGCCGTCCCACAGCCGCGGCTCGGCATAGAGCGACTTCAACAGGCGCGCGGTCGAGGTCCAGGGATTTTTGGTGATCGGCAGATCGGGCGCGGACGGCTGCGTCACCGGGATACGCGATGCAAACGCCCAGGACAGCACCGACAGGCCGACCACGGCGGCACAGATCCAGCCCATGTGGCTGGCGCCGGCGACGAACATGCCACCCGCGATGGTGCCGATCAGGATCGCCATGAAGGTTGCGCCCTCGACCAGCGCGTTGCCGGTCGCGAGTTCGGACACCGACAGCTGGTCGGGCAGAACGGCATATTTCACCGGGCCGAACAGCGCGGCGACGATGCCGAACAGCGCCAGCGCGATGAACAGCAGCGGAATCGAATGGGTGAAGAAGCCGGCGGCGGCAAAGGCCGCGGCGAAGATCTCGAAGAACTTCAGCCGGCGGGCGACGACGGACTTGATGTAGCGGTCGGCGAGCTCGCCGCCGAGCGCCGACAGCACGAAGAACGGAGCGATGAACACCGCCCCCGCAAGCTGGACCAGCGCCGGCCCCTGCTCGTTGGCGACGCCATACAGCAGCATGATGACGAGCGCGTTCTTCAGCACGTTGTCGTTCAACGCCGAGCAGAACTGCGACCAGAACAGCGGCGCGAAGCGGCGGGACGTCATCAATTCCTTGATCATGACCGGTTCCTTGGGTTAGCGCGCACGGCGCTGGCAGGTCTGCGAATTCGGGTGGCCGAGAATGGTGAGCGTGGAGAAAATGACGGAGATGCCGCAGCCTTTAGTCTTTTCCGCAACGTATCGGTTCGAACCGGCGCAAAATCGGTCGCACCGGGACGTCGCGACATTGCCCGCCAGAGATGTACGAGACCTTATCCAGACCTGGGGTTGACCGACGCCGGACGGGCTCGCAGAGGACATGGTGAGCGCTTTGTTGAGGTTTCGCCGACAATTGCCGGGGGCCCGCTTCAGGTCAGTTCACTCAAGCCGCGGAACGGCGACCATCGGCAGTTGCGCGACTTGCAGCGGCCACCGCTCGCAGCCGCTTGGCGCGGCGCGCGCCGATCCGCGCGCCGCTGCTCCAGGACGCCTGCGACGTCGCAGGCACGGGCGATCCGCTCGATCGGCGCGGTCGCCAGATTGAGGACGGCGCGGCCAAAGCCCTTCACGAGCTCGATCGCGTCATCGACAAGGGTGGTAGTCAATTGAAGTGCTAGGGTCTGCATCTGAGTGGCCTCCTATGCCAACTTGAGCAACGCTCAAATTAGTAGTATGAAAATGAACATTGTTCAAGAAGAATCGCGGCGGGATCGAAAAAAACTTCAGCGGCGGGCCCTGCTGATCGAGATCGCGCGCCGGTCAATCGCCACTAAGGGATTGAGATCACTCAAGGTTCGTGATGCCGCCGAGGCCGCCGGCTGCTCCATCGGGAGTGTCTATAATGAGTTCGGCGACTTCGACGGGCTGATCCTGACTGTGAACCGGGAGACCGTTCACACCCTGACCACGCAGCTCAAGGCGGTCCCGGCCGACGATCCGCTGCGCCAGCTGCACGGGCTTGCCGACGCCTATCTCGGCTTCGCCACCGAGCACGCCAATCTGCTGCGCTCGCTGTTCGAGCACCGGATGGAGGACGACCGGCCGTTTCCGGAAGACATCCTCACGATGGTGATGGACGCGTTCGCGCTGATGCATGCGCCGCTCGTCCGGCTGCTGCCCGATCGCGATCCCGACGACATCGCGCTGCTGTCGCGGATGATGTTCTCCGCGGTCCACGGCATCATCTCGCTCGGCCTCGAGGAGCGCATGGTCGCGGTGCCGCCGGAAATGCTGCGCGAGCGGCTCGCCCAGTTCGTCGACACGCATCTGGCGGGATTGGGCGTCACGCGCGGTGCGTAGCTGCGCGCGCACACGCGATCGCGGCCGACGATCTGCATTGGCGACATGCCGTCATCACGAACGATGCGATCAAGTTTGATTGCGGGCGACGTGCCCTGGGTGGGCAAGGGTCCAGAGCGGTTCGAGGAACACGATACTGGTACCTCCCTCGCGGAAGACGAGCTTGAACTCGATCCGTCCATCCGCGGTGATGGAGGCAGAATGCAGTCCCGTATTGCCGTCATAGCGCAACACGTCGTCGAGGACATATCCGGTGAAGCCGCCGGAAAAGCCGGGTCCGGGTACACGGCTGTGCGGCATCGCCGGCCCGTTCACGAGATAGCCGGTCGCGACACCGTCCCGATCGACATTGGTGACGATCATCATGAATTGGCGGTGCGAATTGATCCATCCCTGGTCGCTCACCCACACGCCGAGAAAACGGCGGACATTGTCCGGTACGTCACTTGCCGGCGCGTGAACGCGATAGGCGGGAAGCGGCAGCTGCTTCTCGGCGGCCAGCGCGGTGATCCGCTCGACGTCCTGATCCGGCACGATGCCGTGATCCTGCGGGACAAGCCAGTGCGCCAATTCCGCCAGGGGATGCCACATCCCGTTGGCGATCGGCGGCGCGGATGCGAGTGATGCGAAGGCGATCACCGACAGGCCGGCGATCAGCAACCATCGGGGAAGCGCGGCCAAGCGCGCTGCAATGCCGCGGGGAGCGGACGTCCGGCGCGAGACGTTCTGCGATCCATGATCGTGCGGCGGCGTCAGCGGCCTGGCGTCGAGGCGATAGCCGCGGCGAGACACCGTCTTGATGATGCGGTGGTCATCATCGCGCAGCTTCAGGCGCAGCTCGCGGATACATTGGACGAGCGAGTCGTCCGAAACCGCGACGTTACCCCAGACCGCCTCGTGCAGATCCTGCTTGGATGCCAGCCGCCCGGCATTGCCGGCGAGATAGCCGAGCACCGCGAATGATTTCGGCCTGAGATCGAGATCGACGCCATCCACGCGGGCTACGCCGCGGGCGAGATCAAGCTCAAAGGAATCAAATATCAAAACGGAATCAGTCGCCGGGTCCATAGAGGTCACTCCATGCCCACAGACGGCACCAATCGGGAAAATTTAGCAGGAAATTCGCCGTTCTGTCACTTCTTCATCAGGACTTCCGTGCCGCGAAGCCGATAGTCGCGGATAGCCCGGCATCATTTCCGGGCTCACGGGAGGTTGGCCATGTCGAGCACCCGGTTTGCCATATTGGTCGGGGCTGTTCTGGCGCTTGCGGCGGTGCGACCGGGACACACCCAGACGCAGGACGTCGTAAGGGTCGGGCTGGTGATGCCATTGACCGGCGTTCTGGGGCCGGTCGGCAAACAGGCGGTTGCCGGGGCGCGGCTCTACATGGCGCAACACGGCGACATGGTCGCCGGCCGCAAGATCGAATTGATCGTCCGGGACGATGCCAGCGTGCCCGACAACGCCAAGCGCATCGCGCAGGAGCTGATCGTCAACGACGCGGTCGCGATCCTCGGCGGCGGGCTGACGCCGAGCGTGCTGGCACTCGCGCCGCTAGCCAATGAGAGCAAGACGGCAACCGTCGTCATGGTATCGGGCACCTCGATCGTGACCGAACGGTCGCCTTACTTCGTGCGCACCAGCTGGACGCACGCGCAGCAGGCCAGCGTGCTGGCGGATTGGGCGGCGCGGAACGGATCGAAACGGGTCACCATCATCGCGTCCGACTGGGCACCCGGGCGCGAAGCCGCCGGCGTATTTTCGGCGAGCTTCACCGTGGCCGGCGGAACGATCGTCGAAGCGCTGAAAGTGCCGCTGGCCAACCCCGATTTCGCGCCGTTCCTGCAGCGCGCGCGGGATGGCAATCCCGACACCCTGTTCATTTTTGTCCCGACAAGCCAGGCCGGTATCCTGGCCAAGCAGTTTGTCGAGCGCGGGCTCGACAAGAGCGGGATCAAGCTGATCGGCCCCGGCGACATCGCCGACGACGAGGACCTGCCGGGTATGAGCGATGCGATGATCGGCATGATCACGGCGGGGTTCTACTCCGCCGCGCATCCATCGGACCTGAACCGCGACTATGTCGCCGCCTTCCGCAAGGCCAACGCGAATGTTCGACCGAACTTCATCAGCGTCAGCGCCTATGACGGCATGCATCTGATTTACGAGGCGCTGAAGGTGACCGGCGGCAAGACCAATGGCGATGCGTTGGTCGACGCCATGAAGGGCATGGCCTGGGAAAGCCCGCGCGGCCCGATGTCGATCGACCCGAAGACGCGCGAGGTCGTCCACGACATCTACATTCGCAAGGTCGAGAAGGTCGGCGGCGAGCTCTACAGCGTCGAGCAGGAGACGTTCAGGGCGGTCAAGGATCCCACCAAGGTCGCGAACAGATGAGGGAGGCGGAGTAGCAGCTGATCCGGCTCGGCGTAGGCCTTTGCGGTGTCCCGGCATAGCGGGTGACGGCCGACACCGGACTTGCGTTCAGACCGTCCCTCCCGCCATACGACCGATTTCGAGCCAGGAAAACCAGCCTCGTCCAACACCAGTTCGATGCCTCACGCGCGCGCCCGCGCGATCGTGCCGCCGACGATCTGCATCGCAACGCCGAGCACCCAGCCCGCCATGATGGCCGCGGTCCAGCCGATGTCCGGCTCGCTGCGCAGCACGACGACGCCAACCGAGAAGAACGCGACCATCGTCGCAAGGAAGGTCCCGATCGCGCCGAGCAGCTCCGCCGCGTCGATTTTGCGCATCGAGGCCGAATCCTTCGGATGGAACAGCTTGGGGGGCGTATCGATGCCGAGATAGAAGCCGATCGCGCCGCCCAGCATCATGATGAGCAGGAACGCCTGCGAGGTCAGCGCCGAGACGCTCGAGCCGACATGGATGGCGACAAACAGACCGCTTGCAGCTCCCGCCAAAGCAAGACCGAAGCGCTCAAGGACATGGGCAAATTTTCTGACGTGGCTGCGCATCGCTATGCCTCATCAATGAATTGCGCCGCTATCAGGCTAGGCCTTTTCGCAGCAACGCGAAAGCCGTCACCTCTCACATGGCCGCGACCACGTGACGCTTTGTGCGCCGGTACACACCTATCGCGGCATGGAATGATTAAAGAGCGATCAAAGGTAGCAATCGATCCGGTCCCTGCTACGCTGCGTCATCCGCTTCATTCGTTTCAGCGAGCGTCTTTTAATGCCGAGTCCGAAGATCATTATTCTGTCCGATGGCACCGGCAACGCCGCTTCCAGCGTCTGGCGCACCAATGTCTGGCGGATATTCCAGTCGCTCGATTTGCAGGGCAATACGCAGGCCGCCAAGTATGATGACGGCGTCGGCACGTCGAAATTCATTCCGCTTGCTCTGCTCGGCGGCGCCTTCGGTTACGGTCTCAAGCGCAATATCCTCGACGCCTTCAAGTTCATCTGCCGGAACTACGACCACGAGAACGATTCGAAGATCTACCTGTTCGGATTCAGCCGCGGCGCATTCACCGTGCGCACGCTCGCCGCACTCATCCTCGATCAGGGCCTGATCGTCGCGGACACCGAATCCGAACTGCACGACGGCGCGGTGAAGGCCTATCGCGCATACCGGGCCGAGGGCTACCACTCGATCTGGCGCATCGAGGTGCTGTTCCGCGCATTGCGCGACTATGTCCTCGTGCCGGTGCTGGACCGCCTGCAAGGCAACAAACCCTATGCGGAGATCGTCCGCAAACCGGTCCCTGCGATCGAATTCATCGGCATCTGGGATACCGTCGCGGCCTATGGCCTGCCGATCGACGAGATGACGCGCGGCATCTCGAACTGGGTGTGGCCGCTTGAATTGCCGAACCGGATTCTCAGCCCAAAGGTCAAGTGCGCGCGGCACGCGCTTGCACTCGACGACGAGCGCACGACCTTTCATCCGGTGCTCTGGACCGAGCAAGAGCCGGGACAGCCCGCACCGGCGGTGCCGGCCAGCATCGATGGTGAGCGCCTCGTCCAGGTCTGGTTCGTCGGAATGCATGCCAATGTCGGCGGCGGCTATCCGGACGACGCCGTGGCGTTCGTGCCGCTGGCCTGGCTGGTCGACGAAGCCGTCAAGCGCGGCCTCGCATTCAAGAGCGCACCGGCCGCCGACCCCGATGCGATCAAATCAATCAAGTCCTCCGAAGACAAGGATGGCCGCCTCTACGATTCGCGGGCGGGCCTCGGCGCGTATTACCGATACGGTCCGCGCAAGGTCGCCGACCTCTGCAACGATCCCTATGCCGGCGTCAGCGTGCCGATGCCGAAAATCCACGAGAGCGTGTTCGAGCGGATCGACAGCGGCGCCAATGCCTACGCCCCGATCGGACTTCCGCCGAACTACGTGGTCGTCTCGCGCAGCGGCCAGGTCACCCCGCTGGGCGCAACAACATTCGAGACGCCCGCCGGCGCGCCGGCGCGTTATGCCGCGCAGGAGAAGCTGTGGAATTACGTCTGGATGCGCCGGATCGCCTACTTCGCCACGCTGGCGGCGTCGCTTCATCTGGCGGCGTTCTGGCTGTTCCACAACCAGCACAAGGAGCACGAGTTCAGCTCACCTGTCAGGATGATTTCGGAGCTGGTGCGCTTCGTTCAATCGTTCCTGCCCGATTCCTTTCATTGGTGGACCGATTGGTACGCCGGCAATCCGGAATGGTTCGCCGGCGGCATCATCGCTGTTTTCGCGCTGATGGCGGTGGGCAGTTCGCTCAGCGCCACCATCAGCGACCGGATGCGGATCATCTGGCGCAACCGCACCAACCCTGTGCCGCTCTCCGGCTTCGTGCACAACGCGATCTATCGATTCCGCACCAGCGCGATCTATCAGAGGATCCTCAATGTCGGAAAGCGGCATGTCGTGCCGTTTGCGCTGACAGCCCTGCTGGTCTGGTTCAGCGCGACGCTGGTCAGCCACTTCCTGTTCAATCTCGCCGATTCGACCGGGGCATTCTGCAAGGGCACTGCAGCAGACAAGCTTGTCGCCGTCGACAAGGGCATCCCGCAGGATGCCGCCGACTTCGACACGGGCGCCATCTGCGCGCCGACGGGCCTCAAGGTGCGCACGGGGTTCAAGTACGAGATCGCGATCACGATGTCGGAGCCGTGGGAGGACGCGGGCCGCGCGGTGACGCCGATCGGGTACCGGACCTCGACCATCGAAGGCACAAAGCAGTTGCGCGGCTATTTCGCGATCTTCCTGCGGCGGATCCTGTTCCGGCCATGGTTCAGGCTGATCGCGCGGGTCGGAGAGACCGGCGTCGACGAGTATTTCCTCGACCCCCTGCCGGTGTCGAACACCGACCCGCAGGTCTACAGAGCGAGGTTCACCGCTGATCGCAGCGGCGAGATCTTCCTCTACGTCAACCAGGCCGTCATCAGCCTGCCCTGGGTCTGCGGATGGTTCTACGGCGACCATAAGGGCAAGGCGAAGGTCACGGTGCGGTTGCTGTAGTGAGCCGCGATAGGGCCCACAGCATCGCGGCCCACGGGTGCGCACGGCGTAATCGATCTGTGATCCTGCCGACAGATCCGGTTGTAGATTGTCTGGCATACTCTCCTTGCTAGATCAGCTGCCCCGACGCCCGGAACGATCCGACGCGACTTCAGGGATCGCCGGGCGACGTTGACGCGCCAGGTTCATGTCGACCGGATATTTCTCATCAGGGATTTGGAGGCATCACCATGATTTCCACAATTCAGGCGTTCCCGACCACCGACGGCATCTTCGTGGTCTGGGAGGTCGCGGCAATGATCCCGGACTGTCTCGGCTTTGCGCTGTATCGTCAGCAGCAGGGCAAAAGTGCAACCGTGGTCGACACCTGGGTCGGGTTCGAGGACCAGGCGCAAGGCCACAAGCCGGGCGAACATCGGCCGAGCACCGAATGGCCGGTGCAGAAGACGAACTGGACCGATTTCCTGGCGCCAATCGACGCGCCGGTCCGCTATGGCGTCGTTCCGGTTCTCAAGGACGGCGCCACCAAGGTGAAGCCCGCCTACAGCGCGCCGGCGCAATGGACCGAATACGTCTCCGCAATGCCCTCGGGCCCGCTTAAGCCCTGGTTCAACCGCGGCACGATCTCGGCGCAATGGCTGTCGCGCGCGATCGGCAAGGACAAGAAGCCGGCGCAAACCCTGGAGAAGGCGATCTCGACCAAGGGCAACAAGATCCGCGACTTCCTCAAGGGCCAGCTCGGCGCCCGCCTGCTGGCGCTGTTGGCCGATGCCAAAAAGAGCAAGCGCGACGTCTATCTCGCGCTCTACGAGCTCAACGACCCTGAGCTGATCGCCGCGCTGACCGCGATGAAGGGCAAGGCGCATGTCGTGCTTGGGAACAGCACCGGCAAGTCCGACGCCACCGCCAAGGACACCGAGAAGAACGCCACCGTGCTGAAGAAGGCCGGCGTCGACATCGTCCGCCGCAAGATTGCGCCGAGCCGCTACGCCCACAACAAGTTCGCGGTGTTCTGCGACGGCGCGCAGAAGCCGAAGGTGGTCTGGACCGGCAGCACCAACTGGACCCGGACCGGGCTGTGCACCCAGAACAACAACGGGCTCGAGATCAGCGACGACAAAGTCGCGGCGGCCTATCACGACCATTGGAAAGCGATCTACGCCGACGGCAGCAAGTCGCCGAAGGCGCTGGCCGTGGCCGGCGATCGCGAATGGCCTTTCACCATCGGCGGGTCGAAGGTCAGCGTCTGGTTCACGCCGACCACCAAGAGCGGCGACCTCAAGGAAGCCACCAGGATGATCGAGGACACCGAGCATGGCGCGGTGTGCCTGATGCTCAATCCCGGCAACAAGGGCCTGCTCGGCCCGATTCTGGAGAAGGCGCAGGACAAGAAGCTCTATGTGCGCGGGGTGCTCAACAATTTCCCGGCGCAGGGCAAGGACAGTCCGAAGGATCAGCTGCAGCTCTTGGCCGGCGACGGACAGCAGCAGGTCTTCAAGGGCAAGCAGATCGCCGACGTGATCCGGCCGACCGGCATCGACAAGACCGCGGACTGGTGGGAGCACGAGATCAAGAACACCGGCAAATTCATGATCGCCGTGCACAGCAAGGTGATCGTGCTGGATCCGGCCGGCAAGAACCCGGTGGTCATGACCGGCTCGCACAATTTCTCCGACCGCGCCAGCACCAAGAACGACGACAACCTCGTCATCATCAGGGGCGATTCGCAGCTGGCGCTGACCTATGCGGCGCGCATCGTCAGCATCTACGGCCAGTATCGCTGGCAGGCCTGGCGCAACACGCCGGAGGGCCAGAAGGACAAGGGTCTGAAGCGCAGCGACACCTGGCTGAGCAACCGCATCGGCAAGGGCTGGGCGGAGACCGAAACGCGGTTCTGGCTCGGCACCACCTGACGCCGGCGATCCGTCATGACTACGGGGCAGCGTTACCGCTGCCCCGTGCTCCTCATCGTCTCAGGTCCTACGCCGCGCGGCCGACCGAGGCGTCGAGATGCTTCAGCCGCGGCAGCACCTCCTGCTTCAGGAGCCGCAGCGAATTGTGCCAGGCTTCCGGCTTGTGCTTGTAGTCGAAGCCGAACACCAGGAGCACGCCGAAGCCGCCGACTTCCTGGTAGATCTTCTCGATCTTCTCGGTTACGGTCGCGGGCGAGCCGACGATCCAGTTGTTGCGCGCGCAATATTCGACCGTGACGTCGCTATCCGGCACGTCGGGCGAGGCCTTCAGGTAGTCCTTGAAACCAAAGTGGCCGAGCAGCGGCAGGAAGTACTCTCCCATCATCCGGCCCATCATGTCGCCGGTCGACAGCCTCCATGCTTCTTCATCGGTGTCGGCGACGAATACCTCGCGCACCATTCGCCAATCCTTGCGGCTCGGCGTGCGGCCGGTCTTGGCCGCGCCGGCTTCGACCGAGTCCCAGTGGCTGCCGACATAGGCGGGGTTGAGGTTGAGGCTCATCGGAATGAAGCCGCGCTCGCCGGCGAGCTTCAGCGTGTCCGAATTCTTCGACAGCCCCGCGACGCCGATCGGCGGATGCGGCGCTTGCTGCGGCTTGATGTGCGGTTTGAGGAAATCGAACATCGTGTCCGGCTTGGTCACGGTCCAGAACTTGCCCTTGTGGGTCCAGGGAGCCGGCTCGGTCCACATCTTCAGGATGATCTCGAGCGCCTCGCGGGTCATGTCGCGGTTCTGTCCCGACATGCCGTCGACATTGAACATCGCCCAGTCGCTCGGCAGGCCGGATGCCGCGACGCCGAAGTTGAGCCGCCCGTTCGAGAGGTGATCGAGCATCGCAACGCGGTTGGCGAGCTCGGCCGGGTGATGATACGGCAGCAGGAAGCCGCCGGGCCCGATACGGATGTTCCTGGTCTGCAGCAGCGCCTGCGCCACCAGCAGATCGGGCGATGGATGCGGCTCCCAGGGCGCGGTGTGGTGCTCGCCGATCCAGGCTTCCTGATAGCCGAGCTCGTCGAGCCAGCGCAGCGTCTGCAGGTCCCAGTCGTGGCCCTCCTTCAATCCGCACTCCGGCGGATGCGACGGCATCGCGAAGTATCCGAGTTCCATGGGTTTCCTCTCTTTGTTCGATGCGTGTCTTCCGCACGCGCTTCGAGAGTACCTGCCCGGGCTGCGGCAGAACAATGGCCTTGTCGCATCCGGCTCGGCCGGAATTCATGCGTAGGGCGTATCCTTCAGCATGATCGCGATACCGGAAAAGCTTCGCTCCATGATCCGCAGAAAGGTCTCGCGTGACGATGCAGCCGACCTGCGGGCTTTGTGCTCGCGAAGCCCTTCCGCATAGGCGACGGTCAGCGCCGTGACCACCATCGACGCGGCGAGCCGGGCATCGGCATCGGCGAGCGGGCGCTTGACGGTTGCCGCCAGCACGCTCGCGAGATCATCGATCAACTCGTCACGCATCTCGCGCGCCCGCGCCGAGAGCGCCGGGCTCTCGGCGACGGTGCGCCAGAATTTCGCCGTCGCATCGGTGAATTTCGCGAACGGATGCACGCGATCCGCCAGGCTGTGCACCAGCTTGCGGAGGGTCGCGATCGGCGCCTCGCCGGCCGGACGCTCGGCAAAGGCGGCCCGCAGCATCTGCCGGCTTTCCTCTTCACGGTCGAAGAACAGGTCTTCCTTGCGCGGAAAGTAATTGAACACCGTCATCCGGGAGACCTCGGCGGCCTCGGCAACTTCGGCCACCGAAACATTGTCGAAGCCGCGTTCCAGGAACAGCCCGGTTGCGACATCCGAGATCGCCTGGCGCGTCGCCTCCTTCTTCCGCTCCCGCAATCCGCCCTGATTTGACATGCGGGAATTTGTACCATACTAAATATTATACTGAGTATAAGTTTATGGTGACGGCGTGACGCGTGAACGAACCGACGTGGTTGTGGTCGGTGCCGGGCCGACCGGACTGCTGCTGGCGATCGAACTGACCCTGGGCGGCGCCGACGTGATTGTGATCGAGCGGCTGGCCGAGCCCGACCAGACCATCAAGGCCGGCGCGATCGGCGCGCTGGCAGGCGAGGCGCTGGAGCGCCGCGGCCTCGGCGACGCGATGAATGCGGTCGAACGCAGCATGGCGGACAGCATGTCCAGGCTCATGAAGGGCGCGGGTGATGCGAGCGAACTGCCGTTCAAGAAATTCGGCGGTCACTTCTCAGGCATTTTCCTAATCGACCAGACGCGTCAGCGCGAGCCGGACCGGCGGTTGCGCGGGGTGAACCAGCAAGCCCTGGAAAGCATGCTCGGCGAGCGCGCCCGCGCGCTCGGCATCACAATCAGGCGTGGCTGCGAACTGATCGATTTCGAGGATCGTGGCGATTGCATCGTGGCGCGGACCAGGGACGCGTCCGGTGATGGCGAGCTGCACTGCGCATATCTCGTCGGCTGCGACGGCGGACGCAGCGCCGTGCGCAAGCGCGCGGGCTTCGCATTCCCCGGCACCGAACCGACCCTCACGGGACACCAGGCCATCGTCGACCTCGATCATCCGGATCGACTTCTGCCGGTCGGCTGGCGGCGAACACCGGTCGGCATGATGGCGTATGGACCAATTCCCGGCCGGGTGTTCCTGGCCGAGTTCGACGGACCGCCGGCCGATCGCAGCGCGCCGGTTACGCGCGAGGAGATCGAGACCACCCTGCGCCGGATCAGCGGGGCCGACGTTCGCGTCACCGCTGTCAAGACCGCGACGCGCTTCACCGACAATGCGCGGCAGGCCGACAGCTACCGCAGGGGCCGCGTCCTCTTGGCGGGCGATGCGGCGCATGTGCACTCGCCGTTCGGCGGACAAGGCCTCAATCTCGGCCTGCTCGATGCGGTCAATCTCGGCTGGAAGCTTGCGGCTGTTGTTTGCGATCGCATGCCCGAAAGCCTGCTCGACAGCTACACCGAAGAGCGGCATCCGATCGCGGCAAGGGTGCTCGCCAACACCCGCGCGCAGGTCGCCTTGATGCGGCCTGATGTCATGACGGACGCCTTGCGCGAGATCGTCGCTGACCTGATGAGGCTCGACGAGGGCACCCGCTACTTCGGCGAAATGATCAGCGGCGTCAGGATCCGTTACGATCTCGGCAGCGACCATCCATCGGTCGGCCGGCTCTCCGGCAATTTTCCTCTCGGCGACGGCGGCGCGGAGACAACCCTGTTCGATCAGATGGAGGACGGCAGGGCCGTGCTGGTCGATGCGACTGATGGAGCTGCGTCAGCGATCGCGGCGCGCTGGGACATCTCCATGCGATGCGTGCCAGGACGCGGCGGCGCTTCGCTGCTGATCCGTCCGGATGCCTGCATCGCCTGGGCGGCGGACGGCGAAGACTTGGCGGGCCTCGACGCCGCGCTGCTGCGCTGGTTCGGTGCCCAAACAGAATGAATTGCATCGTCATTCCGGGGCGATGCGCAGCATCGAACCCTCAGGTGCGCAATTGCGCACCGAGAATCTCGAGATTCCGGGTTCGGTCCTGCGGACCGCCCCGGAATGACGATGGGTGAACTTAGCGCGTCCCGAACGTGGTCTTGCCGAACAACGCCTTCTGCGTCGAGGGCTGCGAGCGCCAGTATTGCGGCGGCGCGCTCACCTCGCCGCCGAGCTCGGCAGCAGCGTGCCAGCCCCAGCGCGGGTCGTAGAGCATGCCGCGGGCGAGCGCGACCATGTCGGCCTTGCCGGACGTGACGATCTCCTCCGCCTGCTTCGCTTCCGTGATCAGGCCGACCGCCATCGTGGTAACGCCGGTCGCCTCCTTGACCGCCTGCGCCGCCGGCACCTGGTAACCCGGCCCGAGCGGGATCTTCTGCAACGGTGAGACGCCGCCGGACGAGACATCCATCCAGTCGACACCGCGCTTCTTCAGCTCCCTGGCAAACTCGATGGTCTGCGCAAGGTCCCAGGCGCCCTCGACCCAGTCGGTCGCCGACACCCGCATGCCGATCGGCTTGTGATCCGGGAATACGGCGCGCACGGCATCGAACACTTCCAGCGGAAAGCGCATGCGGTTTTCGAGCGAGCCGCCATAGCGGTCGGTCCGCTTGTTGGCGATCGGCGACAGGAACTGGTGCAGCAGATAACCGTGCGCGCCGTGCAACTCGAGCGCATCGATGCCGAGCCGGTCGGCGCGCTTTGCCGACGCGACAAAGGCCTCGCGGATGCGCTTCAGGCCGGCATCGTCGAGCGCCGCCGGCGCAGCCTCGCCTTCCTTGTGCGGGACATCGGATGGTCCGACCGTCTGCCAGCCGCCTTCGGCAATCGGGATCAACTGCCCGCCCTCCCAGGGACGCTGGCTCGACGCCTTGCGGCCGGCATGGGCGAGTTGCATGGCGACGGCCGCTTTCGAATGCTTGCGCACCGAGGCCAGGATCGGCTTCAGCGCCGCCTCGTTGGCATCGTTGTAAAGACCGAGGCAGCCGGGCGTGATCCGGCCGATATCCTCGACATGGGTGGCCTCGATGCAGAACATCGCCGCGCCCGACAGGGCCAGCATGTTGATGTGGGTGAAGTGCCAGTCGTTGGCGGAGCCGTCGATGGCCGAATACTGGCACATCGGCGAGACCATGATGCGATTGGAGAGTTTCAGGTCGCGCAGTTCGATCGGGGAAAACAGGGTGCTCATGCGGCGGATATCCGGGATCGGGGAGAGGGCCCGGTTAAGATAGAGGCACCGCGGCCGATCACCAACCGTCGGGAAGGCCGCGCAGGCCGCGGCGCAGATCAGCAATGTCCGGACTGCGTCCCTCCGGGCCGGCGCCTCAGTCCACCAGCGTGAACTGCAGCAGCAGATTGCGCTGGATCAGGGAGAAATTGTCGTCGGAGACCATGGTCAGCACGGTCTCGCCCTCCTCCGTGACGTGGGCGTCGATGCCTTCCATATTGTCGATCTCGTTGCCGAGATCGGCATTGAAGATCGCGGGGCCATCGACCACGGCGCCGGGCGCGATATCGGACAGCGCGAGACGGCGGATGCGGATGCCGACGCCGCCGAACCAGGAGAATTTCCGCTCCAGGATCAACAGACCGCCCGACGGCAGCAGGACCGCGTCGCTGATGTCGAAATTCTCGGTGCGGCGGACGCTGAACTGGCCCGGCGTCTTGCCGCCGACCAGGAAGGCGACCAGATTGCCATTCGCATCGAGCCCGCGTTCCGAGAACGCGATCAGCGTGCCGGCGAGCGGCTGGCCCGTGGCCTTGGGCACGAAGACGAGACCCTCCAGCCCCTTGTTGTTCGGAAGTTTGCGGGCCGCCGCCGGCAGCGGCACCACCTCGCCGCGCGAGCGGGTAAAGCCCTTGGCGAAATCGAAGCGCAGCACCTGGTTGACCCGCTCAAGCCCGACATAGGCGAACGAGCCGTCGAGCGCGAGCGATTCCGAATCATACCAGCCGCGGGTCACGGTGATCGGCCTGCCGTCGGCACCGAGCAGCGGCGCCGCCTCGACATCGCCGAGTCCGACCATCTCCCGGCCACGATAGACGATGCGGCCGGTGAACCAGCTGCCCTGGTCGCTGACCGCGATGAAGCGTTCGCCCTTGGGATCGAGCCGTAGCGCGGAGAGGCCGCCGAAGCCGGAGAACGACGAGGTCAGGATCAGCCCGCTGCGATACTCCAGCGCGCCGAACCGCGTGCGCGCGCGATCGCGGGTGTCGAACGACGGCAGCGGCCGCGCGTTGACGTCGATCGAAACCGGTTCGTTGACCCGGTAGGGGCTCGGCCTCGCAGCCGGCCTCGGCGTTGCCGGCGGCTGGGTCGCGCTCTGCGCCTGCGCAAGACGCGGCAATGCGGCGGCCGACAGCCCCGCCGCCATACCCTGGAGGAAACGGCGGCGGCTAGGGGGTGAGCGCATGTCTCACGAGTGGAGGCGGCGCCGGATGCCCGGCGCTGGCGCCGAGCCGTGAGTCTCGCTGAACAGCTCGGCGAGCTTTTCGGTGATGGCGCCGCCGAGCTCTTCGGCGTCCACGATGGTCACGGCGCGGCGATAGTAGCGCGTCACGTCGTGACCGATGCCGATCGCGATCAGCTCGACCGGGGAGCGGGTTTCGATCTCGTCGATGATGTGACGCAGATGCCGCTCGAGATAGTTGCCGGGATTGACCGACAGCGTGGAGTCGTCGACCGGCGCACCATCGGAGATCATCATCAGAATGCGGCGCTGCTCGGGACGCGCGAGCAGGCGCTTGTGCGCCCAGTCGAGCGCCTCGCCGTCGATGTTCTCCTTGAGCAGGCCCTCGCGCATCATCAACCCGAGATTCTTGCGCGCGCGGCGCCAGGGGGCGTCGGCCGACTTGTAGATGATGTGCCTGAGATCGTTGAGGCGGCCCGGGTTGGCCGGCTTGCCGGCCGCGAGCCACGCTTCGCGCGACTGCCCGCCCTTCCAGGCGCGGGTGGTGAAGCCCAGGATCTCGACCTTGACGCCGCAACGCTCCAGCGTGCGCGCCAGGATGTCGGCGCAGGTGGCGGCGACCGTGATCGGACGGCCGCGCATCGAGCCGGAATTGTCGAGCAGCAGCGTCACCACCGTGTCGCGGAAGGTCGCCTCCTTCTCATGCATGAAGGACAGCGGGTGATAGGGGTCGGTCACGACGCGCGACAGCCGCGCCGGATCGAGGATGCCCTCCTCGAGGTCAAAATCCCAGGCGCGGTTCTGCTGTGCCATCAGGCGGCGCTGCAGGCGGTTGGCGAGCCGCGCCACGATGCCCTGCAGATGCGCGAGCTGCTTGTCGAGATAGGAGCGCAGCCGCTCCAGCTCGTCATGATCGCAGAGATCCTCGGCGGCGATCACCTCGTCGAACTTCGGCGCGAAGGCGTGATATTCCGGACCGCGCGGCTCGTTCTGGCCGCGCGCATTCGGCCGCGTCGCCTCGCCCGGCGTCTCGTCGTCGCCGAGCTCGCCGTCGTCGAACGTGTCCGACGTGGAGGCCTGCGCGCTCTCCATCGCGCTTTCGCTCATCTCTTCCGCGGACGTCTGCGCCTGGTCGGCGCTCATCTCCTGCGCGGCATCGGAGTCGGGCGAGCCTTCGGCGCCGGACTGATCGCTCTCGCCGTCCTGGTTCTCGTCCTGGTCGTCGTCATCGTCGGAATCCATGTTGCGGTCGTCGCCGAGATCGAGCGCCGACAGCAGATCATGGACGAGATCGCCGAACCTCGCCTGGTCCTCGGTGAAACGGCTGAGCTTGTCGAGCCGCGAGCCGATCTTGTCCTCCAGCGTCGGGCGCCAGAGATCGACCATCTTCTTGGCGGCGGCGGGCGGCGCCATGCCGGTGAGACGTTCGCGCACCAGCATCGCCAGCGCATCCGACAGCGGCGCATCGGCGCGGTCGGTGATCTCGTCATACTTGCCGCGGTGGAAATGATCGTCGAGCATCGCGGTGAGGTTCTTCGCAACGCCCGCCATTCGCCGCGAGCCGATCGCCTCGACGCGCGCCTGCTCGACCGCCTCGAACACGCCGCGCGCCTGCGGATTGCCCGGCATCAGCTTGCGGTGCACCTTGGGATCGTGACAGGCGATCTTGAGCGCGATCGAATCGGCGTGGCCGCGCACGATCGCGGCATCGCGCTTGGTCATCTTGCGCGCCGGCTCCGGCAGCCGCGCCTTGCCGGGCGCGAGCCCGGGGCGCTCGGCGGCGAAGGAGACCTCGAGCTCCGGCTTCTTGGCGATCGCCTTCAGGCACGCCGACACCGAGCGCTTGAACGGCTCGGTCGGCGCTTCCTTGGATCCGGGACGGAATTTGATGTTGGAGGTTGTCATAGCGATTTCGTAAACCAATGGCGCGTTACGCCGCCGGGATACCCCTCAATCGAACCGAACTCTTTATATCCGTTGGCGCGGTAGAAGCCCGGCGCCTGGAAGCTCATCGTATCCAGATAGGATCGCGTCGCTCCGAAGCGCCGCGCCTCGTCCTCGATCGCCTTGATCAGCTTCGCGCCAAAACCCTTGTTGCGAAACTTCTGCTCCATCCAGAACAACTGGATGAACAACACCGCGGTCCAGACCTCGCCGACGATGCCGCCGACAATCTCGTCGCCTTGCCGCAGCGAGATGGCGAAGCGCTTGTACTTCTGCTTCCCCATCTTCTCGTTGTTGTAGTGGAGCAATCCGCCGAGCACCGCTTTCTTCGTCTGTGTGACTGTGCGCTCGACGGAGATTTTCGGCATGGACTAGCTGAGCGCCACGTTGACCGAGGATTCCGGCAGCTCGACGTTGAAGCAGCGCTGGTAGAACTCGGCGACCAGCGGCCGCTCCAGTTCGTCACACTTGTTGAGGAAGGTGACGCGGAACGCAAAGCCGATGTCGTTGAAGATGTCCGAGTTCTCGGCCCAGGTGATCACCGTACGCGGGCTCATCACCGTCGACAGGTCGCCGTTGGCGAAGGCGTTGCGGGTGAGGTCCGCCAGCCGCACCATCTTGTTGACGATGTCGCGGCCCTCCTGCGTGCGGTAGTGGCGCGCCTTGGCCAGCACGATCTCCACTTCCTCGTCATGGGCGAGGTAGTTCAGCGTGGTAACGATCGACCAGCGGTCCATCTGGCCCTGGTTGATCTGCTGGGTGCCGTGATAGAGGCCCGAGGTGTCGCCGAGGCCGACCGTATTGGCGGTCGAGAACAGGCGGAACGCCGGATGCGGCTTGATCACCTTGTTCTGGTCGAGCAGCGTCAGGCGGCCGGAGACTTCCAGCACGCGCTGAATCACGAACATCACGTCCGGGCGGCCGGCGTCGTATTCGTCAAACACGAGCGCGATATTGTGCTGCAGCGCCCAGGGCAGGATGCCATCGCGGAATTCGGTGACCTGCTTGCCGTCCTTGACCACGATGGCGTCCTTGCCGACGAGATCGATACGGCTGATGTGGCTGTCGAGGTTGACGCGCACGCAGGGCCAGTTGAGGCGGGCCGCAACCTGCTCGATGTGGGTCGACTTGCCTGTGCCGTGATAGCCGGTGACCATCACGCGGCGATTCTTGGCAAAGCCGGCGAGGATCGCGAGCGTGGTCGCGCGATCGAAGCGATAGTCCGGATCGGTTTCCGGCACATGCGGATCGACTTCCGAATAGGCGGGAACTTCCAGATCGCTATCGATCCCGAAGACCTGCCGGACCGACACCTTCATGTCGGGCAAGCCGACGACGGGTTCTTGTGTTTTGGTCTGGACGGCGGTCGTCATTCATCCTCCGAGGTCACGGGCATTCCCGAAACCAGATTGATCGTTTGGCTGCGGATGGGGTGCTAGGCACAAGCCTAGCAGAGAGCAACGGCCGGCAGAAGCCCGCGGGCCAATCAAAGTTCCGTTGTCCTATCATGAAGATAGGTCCGGACGCCGGTTTTTGAAAGGCTGCCCTGCGAATCACGCCGTACTTTTGCCGCAGCGCGTGGGCGCCCTGGCTTTCCGAGGCACTTTTCACCCCGGCAGGGAGTTGTTAGCTCTCAAGCCGATATCACCGCTGCATGGGAATTTTGTGACTTCATTCCTTGACCCGTTCATCGCGTTCGTTTCGGCCCATGCCTGGCTTGCCTATCTGACGCTGTTTCTGGCCGCCCTGCTGGAAGCGGTTCCGGTGATCGGCTCGCTGGTGCCGGGTTCGACCATCATCCTGGCGTTGAGCGCGCTGGTGCCGGGCGGGGAACTGAAGCTGCTCCCGGTGCTCGCCGCGGCGGCCGCCGGCGCGATGCTCGGCGACGGCACCGCCTATCTGATCGGCCACCGCAGCCAGCGTGAGATCCTGTCGGCCTGGCCGCTCTCCAACTACCCGCGCGTGGTGGCGCAGAGCGAGGCGTTCTTCAATCGCTGGGGCGTGCTCGCGGTGTTCTTCGCCCGCTTCGTGCCGCCGATCCGCGCCTTCGTGCCGATCACCGCCGGCGCGCTCGACATGCCGCCGGCGCGCTTCTACGCGATCAACATTCCCGCGATCCTGCTCTGGGCGCCGGCGCATGTGCTGCCCGGCGTGCTCGCCGTCACCGCGCTGCACGACTATGCCGGCCTGCCGCATCATGGCCATGTCGGCAAGCATCTCTGGATGTTTGCGGTCGCGGGCGGCGCCGTAATTCTGGCGCTGGCCGTCTGGACCATCCGCCGCCGCCACGGCGGCAGCCTGATCGAACCGGCCAAGCCGGCGAAATAGCTAGATGCTGTTGGTGGTCCCGCCACGCCCGGGTGCCGGGCCGACATAGCGGGCACGCGGCCTGATCAACTTGCCGAGCTGAAGCTGCTCGCTGGCATGTGCGATCCAGCCGACGCTACGGGCCATCGCAAACAGCGCCAGCTCGCTGCCCGCCGGCATCCGCAGCGCATGCACCAGCACCGCCAGCGCGTAGTCGATGTTGACGAATTCGCCGGTCGCCTCCGCGATCCGCTCCGGCACTTCCCTGGTGAATTTGCGCGGCGCGCCGGCCCGCGTCAGCGCCTCGAGCAGCGAGATCGCGCGCGGATCGCCCTTCTTGTAGACGCCGTGCCCGAAGCCGGCGAACCGCTCGCCAAGCGCAACGCGCTCGCGAACCACCGGCGCAACGTCGTTGTCGAGCATCGTCTTGACGAGGCGCGAGGCGAGCACGCCGGCACCGCCATGCATCGGGCCCTTCAACGCGACGAGACCCGCAATCACGGCGTCGTACAGATTGAGCCCGGTCGATGCCGCGCAGCGCGCGGTGAAGGTCGACGCGTTCAATTCATGATCGGCGAGCAGCACCAGCGCGCGCCGGATCAGGTCGGGCGCGTGCTTGTTGTCAGGCGTCCAGACCCGCGCCACCTGCTCGTGCAGCGGCTCGTTCGATGGCGCCGCATTCAGCATGGTCGCGACCAGCAGCCGCAGGATGCGGCCGCCGACCATCGCGCGGCCGTCCGGCGCGCGCGTGAAGGCGCCGGGATCGGCACTTGCCGCCAGTGCCAGCACGGCCACCGTGCGGTCGATCGGCTGGGCGCGGCGCGCGGCCTCAGCGATGGCGCGCATTTCGTCCGAGACCTGCGGACAATTGTCCGGCGCGAACGGATCGACGCCGGTGACGTCCCACAGCAGCGTCGCGGTGTGCTCCAGCGTGTCGCGCTCGGCGAGCTCGACGCAGTTGACGCCGCGATAGATCGGGCCCTGCTCGGTGATGGTCGCGATCGCCGAATCCATCACCGGCAGGTCGGCATCGAAATTGCGGAAGCCGCGCGGCTCCGGCGACGGCACGCGGCGCTCCTTCAACCCCCTGATGTCCTCGGCGCGGTAGCGGTGGCTACGTGAATCCGGCGACGGCTCGGAGCGGATCAGCCCGCGGCTGACATAGGCGTAGAGGGTCGCCGGCGAGATCGCGAGCTCGGCCGCGGCCTCCCGGGCGGAGAGGTAAAGCTCGGCGGATTTTTTCATATTGATTTATATAATCAAGATTGATCAATTCGTCGAGAGGCCTGACCTTGAAGGGGTGAAGCAAGGAGATCAGGCCATGAATATGCATCTCTCCAAGAGCCAGATCGGTCTGGACGGCGTTCCCGCCGCCGAGACCGTGTTGAGCCATGTCGACGGCGAGCGCGGCGAGTTGATCATCGCCGGCGAGCACGTCGCCGACCTAGCGGACAAGTCGAGCTTCGAGGGCGTCACGGCGCGGCTGTGGAACGGCGCCACCGGTAAGGCGCTGAGCGAAGCCAATGTCCGCGCCAGCCTCGGCGCCGCCCGCGAACGCGCCTTCGCCCGGCTGCCGGACCTGCTGCCGGCGACGCGCGGCATGTCCATCGTCGACGGCTTCCGGGCCGCGATCGCAGGCCTCCGCGGCGAGAACGGGTTGGAGCACGAGGCGACCATCGTCGGCGCCTTCCCGGTGATCGCGGGCGCCCTGGTCCAGCGCGCCAGGGGACATGACCCGATCGCGCCGGACCCGAACGCCGGCCACGCCGCCGACACGCTGCGGATGCTGCTGAACCGCAAGACCGAACCGCGCGAGGTCGCCGCGCTCGACGCCTATCTCGTCACGGTCTGCGATCACGGCATGAATGCGTCGACCTTCACCACGCGGGTGATCGCCTCGACCCAGGCCGATCTGTTCGCGGCGATCACCGGCGGCTATTGCGCGCTGACCGGCCCGCTGCATGGCGGCGCGCCGGAGCCGGTGCTCGAGATGCTGGACGCGATCGGGACGCGCGAGCGCATCAAGCCCTGGGTTGACGGCGCGCTGGCGCACGGCGAACGGCTGATGGGGTTTGGTCATCGCGTCTATCGCGTGCGCGACCCGCGCGCCGACGTGCTGAAGGTCGCGATCGAGCGCCTCGAGGCCAGTGGTGCCGACCTGCCATTTGCCGCCGAGGTCGAGGCCTATATCCGCGAGGCGCTGCGGAAGAAGAATCCGGAGCGGCCGCTCGAGACCAATGTCGAGTTCTTCACCGCGATCCTGCTCGATGGGCTGGAAATCCCGCGGCAGGCGTTCACGCCGATCTTCGCGGTGGCCCGCGCCGCCGGCTGGACCGCGCACGCCCTGGAGCAGCGGCGCACCGGAAGGCTGATCCGGCCGAGCTCGTCCTATGTCGGGGCGATGCCGAAGGGCTGAGAGTTGATCGCGAAACCGTAGCCCGGATGAAGCCAACGGGTCGCGCGACCGCGCGCCCGATGACGGGCTCCGCGAAATCCGGGAGCGGTCCTACCGCGGATGGTAGTGCCCCGGATTGCGCTGCGCTTCATCCGGGCTACAAAACTGCACCCTTGGACGAAGGCGGAGTCACGCTCTCCTCTGTCGTCGCTGCGAACGCAGGGACCCATACGCCGCGGCCCATCGATGGGGCAATCGGGCAGACATCTTGTGCAAACGAGAACGGCCGGTGGTTATGGGCCCCTGCTCCCGTGCGCAACTGCGCACTAGGCAGGGGCGACGAGGACGAGAGAGCTCAGGCCTCGCGCACCACGGTCTTCAGATAATTGTACGCCTTGATGATCTCGATCAGGCGATCCTCGGTCGAGCGGTCGCCGCCATTGGCGTCGGGATGGTGCTGCTTGACCAGCGCCTTGTACTTCGACTTGACGTCTTCGAGCGTCGCCTCGGCCCCTAACCCCATCACCTGCAGCGCCTTGCGCTCGGCGTTCATGATTTTGCGGGTCTCGGGCTTGGGCTCCGCGCCGCCCGGTCCGGGGCGCCAGCGGCCGCGGCCGTTGAGCTCGGAGAACACGTGGAACGGATCGGCGGCGGCATCGAGACCGCTGTCGCCCTTCTTGCCGTTGTTGGCACCCATCTTCCAGGTCGGACGGTGGCCGGTCAGCGCGTCCTTCTGGTAGCGCGCGACGTCGTCAGGATTCATGCCCTGGAAGAAATTGTAGGACTGGTTGTATTCACGGACGTGGTCGAGACAGAAGTGCCAATACTCGCGCGAATTCTCGCGGCCTTTCGGGGCGCGATGCGCGCCCTTGTTCTGGCAACCCGCCCACTCGCAGGTCACAGCCTGCTCGCCGGCCTGCGCCTGGCGCTTCGCACTCACCTTGGTCGGCTTGATGCGAATGGAGTCGAAGAATTTTGATGAATCGATCGGCATGTTCTCTTTGACTACGCAATGCACAAATCTTCAAGTCTTGACATTGCGCAGACCTCGTTTCCCGCTTGCACCATTGACGAAAAGCTGTCGCGAACCTAACTCCGCCGCCATGAGCACCAAAGACGCTATCATAAACAAGTTGCGTGAAGCTTTCTTGCCGGAAAGCCTCGACGTCGTCGACGAGTCACATCTGCATGAGGGCCACGCCGGCCACAGGCCAGGCGGGGAGACGCACTTCCGGGTATATATTGTGTCTCCGGCCTTCGAAGGGAAGAGCCGGATCGAACGCCATCGCATGATAAATGCGACGCTGGCGCAGGAACTCGCCGGCTCGGTGCACGCGCTGGCGATCCACGCCCACGGCCCCGGGGAAAAGCCGCGCTAGTGCGCGCTTGCCTCAAGACGAAGCAGTGGTTTTCCTTTATGAGAACAGGATGGACCTGCTCCATGGGTGAGCAGGTGAAACTACGGATTGCACCGCCACGCATGATATGGGGCCATTGATGATCCCTTGCTGGCCACGTTTCCGGTCGATCGTCACCGCCGCCGGCCTGCTCCTGATCTGCGCGATGCGTCCGGCCTCGGCGCTGGACATGCCGAGCCCGTTCGTCCAGGAGGTGCTGGTCAAGAGCATCCTGGTCTCGCTCAACGATGCGGTGGCCGCGAACAATTTCACCGTGTTCCACGCCAAGATCTCAAAGCCGTTCCGCGACCAGTTTCCGCCCGACAAGCTCAAGACCATCTTCAAGGATCTGGTCGACAAGCATGCGGTGTTCGACGCCGTGGTGGCCAAGCCGATCGTGCTCGATGAGGACGCCAAGATCGACGACAAGGGCGTGCTGCGGCTGAAGGGGCATTTCGACACCACGCCCAAGCAGGTGAAGTATCAGCTCGGCTTCATCCCCTCCGACGGCGCCTGGAAGCTGTCGGGCATCTCGATCGATATCGAGTAGCATTCGGAACGATCGCCAGACCCGTCATCCTGAGGTGCGAGCCCTTGCGAGCCTCGAAGGATGCACGGCCCGGCCGGTGGCCGTCGACCCTTCGAGACGCGCGCGATGCGCGCTCCTCAGGGTGACGGTGCTAGTCTAGGAGACCAGCCAGCTCGAACTAGAACGCCGTCCCCGCCCGCTTCGGCTTCTTCTCCTCCAGCTCGGTCTCGCGCGGGACGGCGACGATGCGCAGCGCGGTGATGCGGTTGCGCTCGCGGCGGAGCACGCGGAAGCGGAAGCCGTGGAAGGTGAAGCTCTGGCCGCGCTCCGGGATCGAGCGCGCCTCGTGGATCACGAGCCCGGCGACCGTGGTCGCCTCCTCGTCCGGCAGGCGCCAGTCCATCGCACGGTTGAGATCGCGGATCGGCACCGAGCCGTCGACCACCACCGAGCCGTCCGGCTGGGCCCGCACGCCGGCGACGACGACGTCATGCTCGTCGGAGATGTCGCCGACGATCTCCTCCAGGATGTCCTCCAGCGTCACCATGCCTTCGACCTCGCCGTACTCGTCGACCACGAGGGCGAAGTGGGTCTTGCGGCGGCGGAACGCCTTCAGCTGTTCGGAGACCGGACGCATCTCCGGCACGAACCAGGGCGGCAGCGCGATCGCGGTGGCATCGATCGCGGACATGTCGCCGTCGTTGGCGCGCATCGCGCGCAGCAGATCCTTGGCGTGGAGCACGCCGACGATGTTCTCCGGCTTCTCGCGCCACAGCGGGATGCGGGTGTATTCGCTCGCCAGCACCTCGCGCACCAGTTCCTCGGGCGGCAGGTCGGCGTTGACCATGGTCATCTCGGTACGATGGACCATGACGTCGGAGACCTGCAGCTCGCTGAGATCCAGCAACCCGCCGAGCATGTCGCGGTCCTGCTTCTCGACCTTGCCCTCGTGATGCAACAGATCGACCGCACCGCGCAGACGTTCGGTCGGCGACAGCACCGCCTGATGCGCCCCGACCTTGATGCCGAGCAGCTTCATCAGCGCCAGCACGATGGTCTCGATGATAGTGAGCAGCGGCCCCAGCACGAAGATCGTCAGCCGCATCGGCCGCGCGACCAAAAGCGAGATGCGGTCGGGCGCGTTGATCGCGATGGTCTTGGGCAGCACCTCGGCGAACACCACCACCATCACGGTCATGACCGCGGTGGCATAGAGCACGCCGACGTCGCCGAACCAGGCGGTGAACACGCCGGTCGCCAGCGCCGAGGCGCCGATATTGGCGATGTTGTTGCCGAGCAGCAGCGCGCCGATCATGCGCTCGCGCATGTTGAACAGCTTCGACACCACACCGGCATCGGTGTTGCCCTGCTTCGACAGCCGCAGCATGCTGGCGCGCGAGGCGCCGGTCAGCGCCGTCTCACTCGCCGCGAAAAACGCCGAGATGAAGAGGCAGAGCAGCACGATCGAGAAGGTGAACCATCCCACTGAATTGATCCGTGGTTAGAGCATGATCCGGAAACGTGTGTAGCGGTTTTCCGAAAAGATCATGCTCAAATCAATAGAGATAGAATGGGATGACGATCCGAGGAAGAGTCATCCCGCTCTAGGCCTTCAGCTTGGCTTGCAGGAAGTCGCGCACCGGCTGCGGCTCGACATTGTTGGCGATCACGGCGCGGCCGACGGCCTCCAACAGGATGAAGGTGAGCTTGCCGCGCTTGACCTTCTTGTCCTGCGCCATCAGCGCCAGGAGCGCGTCGGCGTCGGCAAGACCTTCCTGCGCGAAGCCTGCGATATCCTGCAGGCGCGTCGGCAATCCGACCGCGGACAGATGATGCGCGATGCGCCCCGCATCGTCGGACGAAATCATGCCGAGCTGCGCCGAGAATTCCGCCGCCAGCACCATGCCGACCGAGACACCCTCGCCGTGGAACAGGCGATCCGAAAAGCCGGTCGCGGCCTCCAGCGCATGGCCGAAGGTATGGCCGAGATTGAGCAGCGCCCGCTCGCCGGTCTCGCGCTCGTCACGGGAAACAACGCCCGCCTTGGCGCGGCACGAAGTCGCGATCGCGTGCTCGCGCCCGGCGCCGCCAGAGAAGATGTCGGTGTGATTCTTCTCGAGCCAGGCGAAGAAGGCCTCGTCACCGAGGATGCCGTATTTCGCGACCTCGGCGTAGCCGGCGCGGAACTGGCGCGGCGACAAGGTGTCGAGCACCGAGGTGTCGGCGATGACCAGCACCGGCTGGTGGAATGCGCCGATCAGGTTCTTGCCCTGCGGCGAGTTGATGCCGGTCTTGCCGCCGACGGAAGAATCGACCTGCGCCAGCAGCGAGGTCGGCACCTGCACGAAATCGACGCCGCGGCGCAGGATCGCGGCCGCGAAGCCGGCGAGATCGCCGACCACGCCGCCGCCGAGCGCGATGACGAGGTCATTGCGCTCGATCTTCGCCGCGATCAGCGCTTCGCTGACCTCGGTCAGCGTCGCATAGCTCTTCGAGCCTTCGCCCTCCTCGACGACGATCCGCGACGTCGGCACGCCTGCCGCTGCGAGCGACGCCTCGGTCGGCTCCAGCCAGTGCTTGGCAACGGTGCGGTCGGTGACGATGGCGGTACGCACGCCGGGCCGCAGCGCCGCGACACGCTCGCCGAGCGACTGCAGCACGTCGCGGCCGATGACGATGTCATAGGCGCGGTCGCCGAGCGCGACGTCGACGGTGACGGAGGCAGAATGTTTCAAGGGCGCAGTCATGAGGTCGCGTTCAATCCGTCAGGTGGTGGCTCGTTGGCCGGACGCGCACCGCACAGATGCGCATGCAGGGCCTCGAGGCATTCGTCGACGATGCGGTCGTGCGGCACGTCGCGCGAGGCAATCGTCAGATCGGCATTCCGGTAGACCGGCTCGCGCTCGCTGAGCAATCGGTTGACGGTCGCCTCGGGGTCGGGGGTGTGCAACAGCGGACGATCGGCGCGGCGGCGCACCCGGCGCATGATGATATCACTGTCGGCCTTGAGCCAGATCGAGATCGCGCGGTCGCGGATCCGGTTGCGGGTCTCCTCGCGCATGAAGGCGCCGCCGCCGGTCGCCAGCACGATCGGGCCGTTATCGAGGATGCGGGCGATCACCCGCGCCTCGCCGTCGCGGAAATAGGGCTCGCCGTGGGTCTCGAAGATCTCCGGGATCGTCATCCGCGCCGCCGCCTCGATCTCGGTGTCGGCATCGGCGAACGGCAGCTTGAGTCGCGCCGCCACCCGGCGGCCGATGGTCGACTTGCCGGCCCCCATCATGCCGACCAGCACGATCGACCGCGTCCCCAGCACGGCCGCGATGTCGGCCTCCAGGGTCGGGTGGGTGGGCGCCGGTACGGCTGCGTCGGACATCAAAAAGCTCGGATATTGGGACGAATTGTTCGGAATTCGAGCCACCTATACTACCCCCGGCGACACCCTTACCAGCGACTCTTGCAACCGCGCGGGGAACATGTTGGATGATTTCATTGGTTAATTCGCCGCCCGAGTCGCCTCCATGCCCAGCCTGTTCCGCTTCCTGACGGTCGTCGCCGTGATTTTCGGGATCGGCTACGGCATCGTCTTCGCGCTGGCGAATTTCGTGCACCCGAAACCGCGGGAAATGACGGTGACCATCCCACCGGATAAGTTCCTCAAGAAATAGGCGCTATGATTCCGGCATGCCCGCTGCTGCCAAACATCCCGCCAAGACCCTCGCCAAGTCCTCCGACGCCAAACTGACCGCGTTGTTCCTCGACATGCTCGCCGCGGAACAGGGCGCCGGCGCCAACACGCTCGACGCCTACCGGCGCGACCTCACCGATTTCTCCGATTACCTCGCCCATGCCGGCGCCGATTTCACCAACGCCGACACCGAGACTCTGCGCGGCTACCTCGCCGACCTCGATATCAGAGGCTTCAAGTCGACCAGCGTGGCGCGGCGGCTGTCGGCGATGCGGCATCTCTACCGCTTCCTGCTCAACGAGCGGGTCCGCGGCGACGATCCGGCCGCGATCCTGTCCGGCCCCAAGCGCGGCCGCGGCCTGCCCAAGGTGCTGTCGATCGCCGACGTCGACCGCATGCTGACCCGCGCCAAGGAGCTGACCCAGACCGACGTCTCGCCGGCGCAGCGGCTGCGCGCGCTGCGCCTCTACTGCCTGCTCGAGGTGCTCTACGCCACCGGCCTGCGCGTCTCCGAACTGGTGTCGCTGCCGGTCTCGGCGGCGCGGCGCGATGCGCGGATGATCGTGGTGCGCGGCAAGGGCAACAAGGAACGGCTGGTGCCGCTGAACGACGCCTCGCGCCAGGCGATGGCGGACTATCTCGCCGCGCTGGAGGTGATGCAGCCGAAGGCGAAGAAGGCCGCGCCGTCGAAATGGCTGTTTCCATCCTCCGGCGAGAGCGGCCATCTGACCCGGCAGCATTTCGCCCGCGACCTGAAGGACCTTGCTGGCGCCTCCGGCCTTGCGCCGCGGCTGGTGTCCCCGCACGTGCTGCGTCATGCGTTCGCCAGCCATCTGCTGCACAATGGCGCGGACCTGCGCATCGTGCAGACCCTGCTCGGCCACACCGACATCTCGACCACCCAGATCTACACCCATGTGGTCGAAGAGCGGCTGAAGAGCCTGGTCCGCGACCTGCATCCGTTGGCGGAGAAGTCCTAGGATCCGTAGCCCGGATGAAGCGCAGCGAAATCCGGGAATGGTATTTCCGCCGATAAAGCTCCCCGGATTGCGCTTCGCTCCATCCGGGCTACGAGCAATCCGCCTTGACTTCCGCTTCGTCTCCGCAGAAAGAGCGTCACCTGCTTGCGATCCCGAAGCGCGCATTCCACCCGGATGCGCGTTAACCGTTTGAAGTTACAAAGCTTCTCTTTCCGACGCCGAAACCGCTTCGCCCCTCGCACCGATCTTCCCTATATTGAGTTGATGCCCGACCCGATGCGCAGCTATCTCGACTTCGAAAAACCCGTCGCCGAGCTTGAATCCAAGATCGACGAGTTGCGTGCGCTTGCCGCGAGCGGCAGCGACATCGGCGACGAGGTCGCGCGGATCGAGGACAAGGCGGCGCAGGCGCTCACCGAGCTCTATTCCAATCTGACGCCGTGGCAGAAGACGCTGGTGGCGCGGCATCCGCAGCGACCGCACTTCACCGATTTCATCGGCGGCCTGATCACCGAATTCACGCCGATGGCGGGCGACCGCAAATTCGCCGACGACGAGGCCCTGGTCGGCGGCTTCGGCCGCTTCCGCGGCGAGAGCATCTGCGTGGTCGGCCAGGAAAAGGGCGCCACCACCGAGAGCCGCATCAAGCACAATTTCGGCATGGCGCGCCCCGAAGGCTACCGCAAGGCGGTGCGCCTGATGGAAATGGCCGACCGGTTCGGCATCCCGGTGCTGTCGATCGTCGATTCCGCCGGTGCTTATCCCGGCATCGGCGCCGAGGAGCGTGGCCAGGCCGAGGCGATCGCCCGCTCGACCGATGCCTGCCTGTCGCTCGGCGTGCCCAATGTCGCGATCGTCACCGGCGAAGGCATGTCGGGCGGCGCCATCGCCATCACCACGGCGAACCGCGTCCTGATGATGGAGCACGCGATCTACAGCGTGATCTCGCCCGAGGCGGCATCCTCGATCCTGTGGCGCGACGGCACCAAGGCGCAGGAAGCCGCCAACAGCATGAAGATCACCGCGCAGGACATGCTGCGCTTCGGTGTGATCGACCAGATCCTGAAGGAGCCCTCGGGCGGCGCTCATCGCGACCCCGCTGCGATGATCGCGACCACGGGCGACGCCATCGCCCAGGCGCTCAACGACCTACGAAATCTTGATCCGGACGCGATTCGCAAACAGCGCCGCCAGAAGTTTCTCGATATCGGCCGCAAGCTCGGCTGAGGCGCCCAAACCGCCCGATTTTTCGCCCAAATCGACCAATTTTGCCCTAATTGGGCCCCGAGCCGGGTCTTTAACATTCCTTGAACCATGCCTGCTACCGTGAGGGCTGTCCGCCCCGGTTCAGGTTGCGAGCAGGGGTCGTCGAAGGCTAATATTTTACACAATGGCTTCAGGGCATATTCGCCGTGTTGGGGTCGCGAAAATCGCCCGGTGGGTGTGGAGCTCGGACTTGACTCATCGCACGCTCGTACGCGCGCTTCTGACCTCGGCGGTCCTCGCCGCAGGCGTCATGCTCGCCGGTTGTGACAGCGACCAGATCTCGCTCGCGCAAAACGCCAAGGCCAACCAGCCGGTCCCGCCAAAGCTCGTCGCTGCCATGACCGAAAAGGACATGGACATGCAGTCGCCGATCCTGGTGCGGCTGTTCAAGCAGGAGGCCGAGCTCGAGGTCTGGAAGCAGAACCGCTCCGGCCAGTTCGCGTTGCTCAAGACCTATCCGATCTGCCGCTGGTCGGGCGATCTCGGTCCGAAGGTCCGCGAAGGCGACCGCCAGGCGCCCGAAGGGTTCTATTCGATCAACCCGAGCCAGATGAACCCGCAATCGGCCTATTACCTGTCGTTCAACACCGGCTATCCCAACGCCTTCGACAAGGCGCTCGGCCGCACCGGCTCGCAGCTGATGGTGCATGGCGATTGCTCCTCGCGCGGCTGCTACGCGATGACCGACGAGCAGATCGCCGAGATCTACTCGCTCGGCCGCGAATCCTTCTTCGGCGGCCAGAAGGCGTTCCAGCTGCAGGCCTATCCGTTCCGGATGACGCCGGTGAACATGGCCAAGCACCGCAACAATCCGAACATGCCGTTCTGGAAGATGATCAAGGAAGGCTATGATCATTTCGAGGTGACGAAGCAGGAGCCGAAGGTCGATTTCTGCGAGAAGAAGTACGTGTTCGACGCGGTGAAGGCGCCGGGCGCGACCCGCGATCCGGTGTTCGACGCCTCCGCGAAGTGCCCGGCTTATGTGATCCCCGACGAGATCGCGAGCGCCGTGCACGAGAAGGAGCAGCGCGACGCCGCCGAGACCTCCAAGCTGGTGTCCAAGGGTACGCCGGTGGCGCGCCTCAACACCGGCATCGACGGCGGCATGAACGCGGTCTTCGCCTCGAAGATTCCGGAAGGAAACACCGGCCTGTCCGAAGGCGGCGACAGTCAGGCGCTGGCGTCGATGTCGCTGGCACGCGCGCCCGGCACGATCCCCGGCACGGTCAACCCGCCGAAGCCCAATCTCGCGGTCCAGCAGGAAGAGCCGGTCGTGGCGACGACGTCGTCGACCCCGGTCGCGACCCCATCGTCGGCCGGCACCCGCGTTGCCTCGGCGAACGCGTCCGACAAATCCGCCTCTGACAAATCCACCTCTGACAAATCCACCTCTGACAAATCCGAAGGCTTCTTCTCCAGCTTTGCCCGCAAGGTCGGCATCGGCGGCACCGCCGACGCCAGCAAGACGACCGCATCGCCCCCGGCTCCGGCCGCTGCCGCACCGGCCAAGCCGAAGGTCGCCGAGGCCAAGCCGCAATCGGTGGTTCGCGTCGCCCCCAAGGCTGAGCCGAAGCAGGCCGCCAAGCCCGCACCGAAGCCGCAGGTCACCACCGCCGCAGCCGCCGCACCGGCCCCGTCGTCGTCGACCCAACTCGCCGGCTCCGCGCCTGTCGTGCAGACCAACTCGTTCGACACCCGCTTCTCGGCGGTGAAGTAGGCGCGGCGCTTTCCCTTGTCGTCCTGGCGAAAGCCAGGACCCATAACCACCGAACTTGATCGTGAACGGGACCGGGGCCCCAGCGTCGCGCAACAATTGGCATTTGGGGTAATGGGTCCTGGCTTTCGCCAGGACGACACTGAATGTGTGGCGCGGTCTGTGAGTCACACCACAACGTTCTCGCGACATGATTTGTCCGAGCTTTGCTCTTCGTTCCGCCCTCTCCGTTGGCAGACCGCGCAGGGAAAGCCGGGCGCCGATCGCACTCAAGGCGCCGTACCGCCAGCTCGCAGGTTCAAACGCCACGCTCCCTCACGCCGCATGCGCGCTGACAGGCGACGGTTACATTCCGTGGCTTTCGAAAACCTTCTTGCAGCTTCGGCTCAGGCTGGCCCGCTTCATCTGAAGACAGTTCTGCACGGCACCGTCATTGCCGAGGTCCTTCCGGCAGAAGCGCTGTGCATCGCGTGTGCACGCGCTCTGTTCCGATGGCGTACCGGAATGCTGCGCCAACGCGGCACCGCTGCTCATCACGGCAGCAGCAACAAGAGCTGCAATCGAAATATAGCGCATTGTGACTTCCTCCCGCGGCCTAACGGGCAGCGAGGGGCCTTCGTTCCTTTGGGAACCCGGATTCCAACCCTACTTCGGCTGCGGGTCCTCAAGCCCCTTGCCAGGATCTTCCAGATGTCCGGTGCGCGCGAGGTCGACGGCGGCGCCGAGCGCCAGCGCGACATTGCGCACCTGCTCCTGAAAGGCCCTGTCTTCGTCGAGATCGCGATGCGACGTCGCATAGGGCTTCATGTAGCCGACATAGCCATCGATCTCGGCCCTGCCGCCGGCCGAGATCAGCTCCATGTCGGTGAGCCAGTCCGCAAGGAAGCGGCGGCATGTTTCCGCGCCGATGCTGTCGCCGTGGACCACAATGCCGAAATGCCGGCCGCGCAAATGCTTGGGATATGGCCAGCCCTTGAGTTCGAGCGCCTTGGCTTCGCTCGCGGTCTTGCCGTGGGTTGAGGTCGGATCGGGATTGCCGCCATCGGCGCAGACCAGGCGATCGATCATCGCCTTGAGTCCGGTCGGCGTCTGGTACCAGTTAACCGGCGAGATGATCATGATGCCGTGCGCGCGCACCCACAACGGATAGATCTCGTTCATCCAGTCGTCGGTTTGCCCGAGCGAGTAGTTTGGATAGCAGCTGCACGGCCAATGGCAGAGCGCCATCGAGGTGGAGACGCAGGACTTGCAGGGATGAATCTCCCTGCCGAACTCTGACGTCAGCCGCGACAGATCGAGCACATCGACCGCGAGGCCCATCTCGCGAAAGGCGGACTCGGCGATCTCGACCATGCGCCAGCTTTTCGACATCTCGCCGGGACACGTATGTTCGCTGCGCGAGGAGCCGTTGATCAGCAGGATGTGCGGCGCTTCGTTTGGATCGTCGTGCCTGCGCTGCGCTTCATCGATGGCATCGCGCGCGGACAGCCAATCGACCGCGAGATCATAGTCGGGATCGGCAAAACCGGGGCCGGCCTTGCGGGTGGCCGGCGCCTTGCGCGAATGACGATAGGCGTCCCAAGCGCCGGCGATGATCGTCGCGAGCTCCGTCTGCATGGATTGAAAGACCGGATCGGCAAATCGCTTCCGGTAGCGCCGTTCGAATTCATCGCGCGAAAGCTTGACCGGCGGCATCCCCTTGCGAACGTCCGGCTCCGTCATCGATACCTCTCCCTGACTACAATCCATCGCCCGCCGTGCGTCCCGGTTGGCGCGCGAAGCCTCGGGATGAAGCTTTGGGATCAAGTCGAGACGGGCAAGAGTTCAAGACCATCGATCTGCATTTGGTTCCTTCGGGCGACGTCCTGCACGCCCCGTGATAGGACCCATGCCGCGGCTGGCGCGTTGGATGGGAACCTGACCATGCTTACGACAGCCAGAGTTCGAGCACGCCGCCAGCGAGGCGCTCCCTTCCCGATCACCATTCGCCCGACCGCGGCGGACGCCATGATCGCGCGTGCGATCGCCCGCAAGACCGCACCTGCGCCGGAAGAGATCGCCCGCGGACTGACCTGGGGCGCCGACGAAAAGGTCCTGCTTGTGCTCGCCGCGGCCGGCTGGCTCGCCTCACGCGGGCGCGGCGCCTCGCTCGAGCGCGCCGGCAATCACGCGCTGCTGGTGACGGTCGCAGCATCGCTGCTGCCGCATGGCCTGAAATTGCTGTTCAATCAGACCCGCCCGGATCGCCTGACCGTGGTCGGCCACGCCAATGGCATCTCGATCTCGGGCAACCGCGACGACGCCTTTCCATCCGGCCACGCGCTGCATATGGGTGCGCTGGCGTCGGCGGCCGGGACATTGCCCGCCGGCGCGCGCCGCGCGATCCAGTCCGTCGCGGTCGGCCTCTCGCTGACACGCATTGTGGTCCTCGCACACTGGACGAGCGACGTGATCGCGGGATTTGGGCTCGGCGCGGTTCTCGAGCGGCTGCTGCGATTATGGACCGGCTATCCCGGTGACGATCCGCCGCGGAGCAAGGCGCGATGACCGAATATTTCATCCGCTTTCTCGTAGGCGGAGCCGTGGTGTCGGCCTTCGCGATGTTGGGCGACATTCTGCGTCCGAAGAGCTTTGCCGGCCTGTTCGGTGCGGCGCCGTCCGTCGCGCTCGCCACCCTCGGCATCGCCGTGTACCAGCACGGCGCCGACTACGCCGGCCTGCAGAGCCGCGCGATGATGGCCGGCGCCGTTGCGTTGGCCGTCTATAGCTTCGTGGTCTGCCAACTGCTGATTCGCGTGAGACTCCGCGCTGCTCCCGCCACGTTGCTGGCGCTGATCGTCTGGCTCGCGATCGTGTTCGGCTTGCTGGGCGTTGCCGGAGGGCAGGCATGACACCGGTCCGCGTCTCACTGTCCCCGCTCAGGGAAAGCCGCTGGACCGAATATCTGATCCGCTTCGTGCTCGGTGGCGGCGTCACCGTCCTGACCGGCCTGATCAGCAGCACCTGCGGCGCTTATGTCGGCGGCGCCTTTCTTGCACTCCCCGCCATCTTCTGCGCCAGCGCAACCCTGATCGAGAAGCATGAAATCCGCCGCAAGCGGAACGCCGGCTTCGACGGCACATGGCGCGGGCAGCAGGCCGCGGCGCTCGATGCCGTGGGCGCAGCGCTCGGCGCAGTCGGCATGCTGGCATTTGCCATCGTCTTCTCGCTGACGGTAGATCGCAGCGTCGCGGCCGCCTTCATCGCCGCATCGCTGGCCTGGCTGATCAGCTCGGTCGCGGCCTGGTATGTGTGTCGCGAGATGCGATCGGCACGGCGGACGCGGACGCCGCGAGACGGCGTGATCGGCCGCAAGGCCGGCCGCCTGCCGCATTGAAATTCCGGGACGTCGCCGGCTAAAGCGCGATGAGATTGGGTTGAATCGTCATCGCGCTTTAGCTCCTTGTTTGAGCATGATCTCCGCGCAAACGCGTTCCGCGTTTGTCACGAGGGAAAACCGCCTCACACTTCGGCGGGCCCTTGCTAGCGGCTTGAGGTCAGTGAGGTTAGCCCGACTTTCGCGGATATACCGGTGTCGTCCCTGCGAAAGCAGGGACCCATAGCCACCGGCTTGAGTTGTTGGGAGCGGCGGGCGTTTTCTTCAATCTCGCTTGGTGTCGCAGCGATTTGTTTGTCTGAACTGCGTGCCACGAACCCGCACCTGTGGTTATGGGTCCCTGCTTTCGCAGGGACGACGGCGAGCTTGTGGCATTTCCGGATCATGCTACGGCGCCAGATAGCGCAGCAGTTCCGGATCGCTCCGCACCTCGCTCGCGCCGCCCTGCAGCGCGACGCGGCCGCGGTCCAGCACATAGGCATAGTCGGCGACGCGCAGCGCAAGGTCGAGATGCTGTTCGACGATCACGACCGAGATGCTCTTGGCGAGCTCGATCAGCCGCTCGGTGATCTCCTCGATCACGCCGATCCAGACGCCTTCGGTCGGCTCGTCCAGCAGCAGCAGTTTTGGATTGCCGAGCATGGCGCGGCCGATCGCCAGCATCTTGCGCTCGCCGCCGGACAGCGTGCCGGCGGGCTGATCGAGGCGCTGGCCGAGTTTCGGGAAGATGGCCAGCACGCGATCGACCGCGCTGGCATCCGGATTGAACAGCGAGCCGACCGCGAGGTTGTCGCGTACCGACAGGCGGGCGAACACCGAATGTTCCTGCGGCACATAGCCGATGCCGGAGCGCACCCGCTCCTCGGTGCGACGCCGCGTGATGTCGCGGCCGTCGAAGAACAGCTCGCCCTGCGAGCTTGCGAGCTCGCCGACAATGGTCTTCATCAGCGTGGTCTTGCCGGCACCGTTGCGGCCGAGCACGGCGACGCCGCCGCGCCAGGGAATGCCGATGTTGACATCGAACAGGACCTGGCTGCGGCCATAACCGGCATCGAGATGCCGGATATCGAGGAAGGTTTGCTCAGGCACGGCGAAGATAGATCTCCTGGACGCTTTTGTTGGCCTGGATCTCCGCGACCGTTCCCGAGGCCAGCACCTTGCCCTGGTCGAGCACGGTGAGGCGGTCGCAGATGTCGCGGATGAAATCGAGGTCGTGTTCGACGATGACGAGCGAGCAATGCTGCTTGATCGGCTGCAACAGCTCGCCGGTGACGCGGCGCTCCTCGAGGCTCATGCCGCCGGTCGGCTCGTCCAGCAGCAACAGCCGCGGCTTGCCGGCGAGCGCCATCGCGATCTCGAGCCATTGCTGCTGGCCGTGCGACAAGGCCGCGGCGGCATCATGCGCGCGATCGGCGAGCCGGAACTGGGTCAGCATCGTCATCACCTGGTCGTGCAGGCTCTTGCGGGTCCGCGAGAGCACCAGATCGAACAGCGAGCAGTGCGCCTGCAGCGCCAGCAGGATGTTGTCGTACAGCGTCAGTGTCGGCAGCACCGAGGTGATCTGAAACTTCAGGCTCATGCCGGCGCGGGCGCGCTCGGTCGGCGTGAACGCGGTGATGTCGGTGTTGACGAAGGAGACCTTGCCCGTGGTCGGCACCTCGGCGCCGGCGACGCATTTCATCAGCGTGCTCTTGCCCGAGCCGTTGGGGCCGATCAGGCCGTGAAACTCGTTCTCGCCGACGGTCAGCGCCGCACCATCGAGCGCGGTCAGCTTGCCGAACACCTTGCTGATCCCTTGCGCCTCAAGGAGCGGCATTGCCGGTCTCCTTCGGGGCTTTGCCGAAACTGCCGACCCGTTCGCGCTCGCCGAGCACGAAGGAGATCAGCCCGAGCGGGCGGAACATGATGACGAGCAGCAGCAGCACGCCGAGGATGATCGGCCAGACGTCGCGGTAATTGTCCGACAGCCAGAAGCTGACGCCCTCGATGATCACGGTGCCGATCACGGCGCCGATCAGCGTGCCGGAGCCGCCGAACAAGACGTAGAGCACGACCTGGGTCGAGAACACGACGCCCAGCATGTTGGGCCAGACGAAGCCCTCGTGGAAGGCATAGAGGCTGCCGGCGAGACCGGCGATGGTGCCGCCGACCGCGAAGATGATCGCCTTCAGGTGCTGCGCCTTGTAGCCGAAGAAGGCGATGCGTTGCTCGTTCTCGCGCAGCCCCGCGAGCGCAAGCCCGAATTGCGAGCGCACCAGGAAGCGGCAGAGCAGATAGACGACCACGAGGATCCCGAGCACCATGTAGTAGTAGATCGGGCCCTCCTCGAACTCGTAGCTGCCGAGGGTGAGCGGCGGGATCGACGGGATGCCGTTCTGGCCGCCGAGATAGTACCAGCCGCGCGCCAGCCGGTCCGCGGCATAGGAGCCGGTCAGGGTGCCGAGCGAGACGAAAATCACGCTCGAGGGATAACGCCCGAGCAGCAGGAAGCCGCCGAGCAAGAGCGACGCGGTGAGCCCGATCAGCGTGCCGGCGGGCAGGATCAGGAGGATCGACGTGACGTTGAGATCGCGTGCCATCAGCGCCACGCCGTAGCCGGCGGCGCCGAAGAACAGCGCCTGGCCAAAACTCATGATGCCGGCATAGCCCCACACCAGATCGAACGACAGCGCGAACAGCGCGAGGATCACCACGCGGGTGGCGAACACCGTGAGATAGTCCTGCAGCACCCATGGCAGGACCAGCGCGATCAACAGCACCAGCCCTTCCACGATCGGCAGGACCTTCCATCCGGCCGATACTCGTCCCGCCGGCGCGCTTGCGGCCGGTACACCCTCGCCCGTCACGACATCTGGTTCCTCACCGACGCGTGCGACAGCTTCTCTTGCTCCAACCATTGATCGCTCAGCATTCCTTGGGATCAACGAGACCGTCGCTGCGCGCCACGATCTCATAGTTCCCGCCCTTGGCAACAGCGGTGTACATCTTCATCTTGCAGTGACGCTTGCCCGGCACCATCTCCGCGGGTCCGCCCGGCCCTTCAGCGATCTTGGCGTGGTCGAGCGCGGCCGCCACGGAGTCGCGGTCGACCTTGCCGGCCTCCTTGACCGCCGCCTCCCACAGCTTGAGGCCGCGATAGGTTCCGGTGGCGGCGCTGCCGGCCGCGAACAGGAAGTTGCCGGGGAAATCCTTTTCATAGGCCGCCTGGAGCTTGGCGTCGAACGGATCCTCCTTGGTCAGCACCTTGAAGTAGTCGAGGCAGCTCGCAAGGCCCTCGATCTCGTTGGCCTGATTGATGTTGAGGGTGTTCTCGTCATAGTAGACGCAGGCGAGCCGCCCGCCGTTCTTGAGGAAGCCGGCTTCATAGAGCTGCTTGAAGAACGGACCGACGCCGGGCGGGATCACGGTGTTGAAGACGACGTCGACCTTGTTGGAGATGACGCGGTTGACGGTGGCCGAGAAATCGACCTGGTCGAGCGGGTAATATTCCTCGAACACCACCTCGCCGCCGTTCGACTCGATCACCTTGCGGGCGTAGACGTTGAGCGTGTGCGGCCAGACATAGTTGGCGCTCGGCAGCGCGAACTTCTTGCCGCCGTTCTTGATCAGCCAGGGAATGAAGGTGTCGCATTGCTGCGCCGGGGTCGGGCCGGTGCAGAACAGATAGGGCGTGCACTCCTTGCCCTCGTAGAGCTGCGGATAGATGTAGAGCGTCTTGCCGCGCGCCACGATCGGATCCTTGATCGCGTTGCGCATCGACGAGGTGATGCCGCCGAGCACCATGTCGACCTTGTCGCGCTGGATCAGCTTGCGGACATTGCCGACCGCGACCGATTCGTTCGAGGCGGTGTCCTCGATATAGAGCTCGAGCGGCCGGCCGAGCAGGCCGCCCGCCGCGTTGATCTCCTTGATCACCATTTTGGCGACGTTGGCGTCGGCGTTGCCGGCATAGGCGATCGGTCCGGTCAGGTCGGTCGCGATGCCGACCTTGATCGGTCCCTCGGCGGCGTTGGCCCAGTCGGGCCTGACCACCCAGCTGCCGACCCCGGTCGCGAGCGCGCCGGTCGCAAACGCGAAATTGCTCATGAAGCGGCGGCGCGTGAGATTGGTGCGATCGAACATCTGACTAAACCCCTTTTCCCGATATGAGGCCCTGCGGGCGGAATTTGATGAAGGCAATGGCGAGCACGAAGACGAGGACGTCGGCGACGACAGGAGACATCACCCATGGCAGCGCCGCGCTGAGCGTGCCGATCACACCGGCGCCGGCGACCGGACCGATGAAGGAGCCGACCCCGCCGACCATCACGGCGACGAAGCCCTGGATCAGGAAGCGGATGCCGAGGTCGGCAAACAGACTGAACACCGGCACGATCAGCGCGCCGGCAAGCCCGGCCAGCGCCGCGCCGAACGCGAAGGTCGCCCCGTAGATCAGAGGCGTCGAGATGCCCGAGGCGCGCGCCAGCGCCGGGTTCTCCAGCGTGGCGCGGACCCGAAGCCCGAACGAGGTGCGCGCCAGCAAGAGATAGCAGGCGCCCATCACCAGCAGCGTGATCACGATGATGGTGAATCGCCAGGCCGAGATGTGGACCGAGCCGAGGTCGATCGAACCGCCGATCGGCTCCGGCACCGTGAGGTAGAAGCCGCCGATCAGGCCGCGCACGCTCTCGCGGATGATCAGGCCGAGCGCATAGGTGCCGAGCATCGCCACGATCGGCGCGGCGTAGAACCGCCTGATGATCAGCGCCTCCAGCACGAAGCCGATCGCGCCGACCACAAAGGGCGCCGCGACCATGCCGGCCCAGACCGGTGCGCCATGGGCGTAGGCCAGATAGGTGACGTAGGCCCCGAGCAGGACGAACTCGCCCTGCGCGAAGTTGAAGATGCCCATCATGCTGGCGATGATGCCGAGCCCGAGCACCACCAGCACGATAATCGCGCCGAAGCTCACGATCTCGAACGCCGCGGCAAAAGTGCTAGCCATGGCGCTCGATCCATCCAGCCTGCGTCTGCAACAAGCGGCGCCTCACATCTTCTTCCAGTCGCCGGCCTGCTCGAAGGCGTGCGCGGCGCGGTAGATGGTGGATTCCTCGAACATCCGGCCGACCAGCATCAACCCGACCGGCAGGCCGTCGACCATGCCGCAGGGCAGCGACATCGCCGGGTGATGGGTGATGTCGAACGGCGCGGTGTTGGTGATCATCTCGAGCGCGCGGGCGACATAGTCCTCGCGGCTGGCATCGGCCGCCGGCAGCGCCGGCGCCTTCATCGGCGTGGTCGGCAGCAGCAGGAGGTCATAGTCCTTGAACGCCTTGTCATAGGCCGCGGTGAGGCGGCGGGAGATGTTGAGCGCCTTGCCGTAGAAGCGCGGACCGAAGCTGTTGTTGATGTAGGTGCCGAGCATCATGAACAGCTTGGTGGTCTCCGACAGCGAATCCGCCTGGCGGCGCCAGCCGCGATGGAAATCCATCAGCGAGGTCGAATAGAGGTCGGGGCGGCTGAGGCCGTAGCCGTCGCCAAACATCATGGTCTGGGTCAGGCCTTCGGTGCCGATCGGGGTCCAGATCGCCGGGCCGACCATGTGCATCGGGATCGACACGGTGTCGACCGACGCGCCGAGGTCCTTGAAGCGCTTGGCCGCCTCGCGCACGCTTTCATTGACCGCGGCCTCCGCGGTCGGCTGCTCGAAGCCCTCCTTGAGGATGCCGATCTTCATGCCCTTGACGCCTTTGCCCAGCGCCTTGGTGTAATCCTCGACCTTGGGCGCCTTGATGCGCGGATCGTAGCCGTCGTCGCCGGCGATCACCTCGAGCAGCAGCGCGTTGTCCTCCACCGTCGCGGTCATCGGGCCGGTGTGGTCGACGAAGATCTCGATCGGCATGATGCCGGTATAGGGCACGAGGCCCCAGGTCGGCTTCATGCCGTAGGTGCCGCAGAACGAGGACGGCATGCGGATCGAGCCGCCCTGGTCGCCGCCGATCGCCATGTCGACCTCGCCGAGCGCGACCACGACGCCGGAGCCCGACGACGAGCCGCCGGCCGAGTAGCCCATCTTGTGCGGATTGTGCACCGCTCCGTAAGAGTTGGTGTGGCTGCCGCCGGACAGGCAGAAGTGCTCGCAATGGGTCTTGCCGGCGATCTCGGCACCGGCATCGAGCATGCGCGTGACGATGGTGGCGTCGAAATCGGGGATATAGCCTTCCAGCGTCGACGAGCCGTTCGTCATCGGCACGCCGGCCAGCATGATGTTGTCCTTCAGCGCCACCGTCTTGCCCTTGAGCTTGCCGGAGGCCGCGCCCTTCACGGTCGACTTGTAGTACCAGGCGTTGCGCGGGTTTTCCTCCGCCGACGGGCGATAGCCCGGCGTGCGCGGATATTTCACCTTGGGCAGCTCGTCCGGCATCGCGGCGATGACGTTGTAGGCGTCGATCGAGCCCTGCATCAGGCCGCGGAACGAGGCCACATCCTCATCAGTCAGTGACAGGCCGCACTGCTCGGCGACGGCACGAAGTTGCGTTGGCGTGGGAAGGACGACGGTCACGGCGCTCTCCTGATAGCTTTTGATCTTTGGATTTGATCCCTCGACGTAGGGCGCAGCGGCGCGTTGCCCGCGCGAACCGCTCACCCCGTTGCTGTATTGAAAACGGAAATATTTTCCTTTTCAAGTATTATTTCGCAAGGCTCCCTCTCCCGCTTGCGGGGGAGGGTTGGGGTGGGGGTGCCACCGCGAGTCATATCGTGGAGAGAACCCCCACCCGCATTGCATCTTCGATGCAATACGACCTAAGAGCCAGCTCCGCTGGTCTCGACCCCGCAAGCGGGAGAGGTGAAGAAAGACTCAGATCGGCTTGATCACCCTGAAGTCGAGGCCGTCGGCTTCGGCAAGATACATCGGCATCCTGGCATGGCCGCTGCGCACCGTGACCGGACCGCGCGGCCCACGATAGACGAGGTTGTCCGCCGCCGCGAGCAGCGGCCGCATGTCCAGCGTGCCGGCGCGCTTGGCGGCGGCCTCGAGCAAACAGAACCCTTCATAGGCGGACTCGCTGCACGAGCCGACCGGCGGCGCGAACGCCCCGAACATCGCGCGATAGCGCTCCCTGAAATCGTCGCCGGCCTGCGAGCCGACGGAGGGGAAATAGCCGGAAGCGCAGTACAGGTTCTCGGTCTTGTCGGCGCCGATGCCGAGCAGCGCCGTCTCGTCGAAACAGCCGGCAAAGCGCAGCGTGGTGGCGGCAAGGCCGGCATCGGCGAAGGCGCGGTTGAAGGTCACGCTGTCGGTGCCGATCAGCGAGATCAGCACGACATCGGGCTTCGCGGCGCGGATGCGTTCCAGCTGCGCCTCGTGATTGTCCTCGCCGACCGGCACGAACTCCTCGCCGACCACCTGGCCGCCGGTCTCCTTGATGTAGCGCTTCACCGCGCGGTGCGACTGCCATGGCCAGACATAGTCGCTGCCGATCAGATACCAGCGCGAGGCGCGCTTGGCTTCGGCCAGCCAGTGGATCGACGGCCGGTTCTGCCAGCGCGGCGTCTCGCCGATCGCGATGACGCCGGGCGTCCGCTCGCCGCCCTCATAGACCGGCGTGTAGATGTAGGGGATCTTGCTGCGGGTGATGAGGCCGCGCAGCGCGACGCGCACCGCGCTGGTGTGCATGCCCATGATGAGATCGACGTCGTCGGACGCGATCGCCTGCTCGGCGCGGTCGAGCACCTCCTCGATCGGCCCGCCGGCGTCATAGACCGAGAACTCGATCTCGCGGCCGAGGATGCCGCCGCGCCGGTTGATGTCGGCGACGGCAAGCTGCGCGCTCGAGGTCGCGGCCGGTCCCCACATCCCGGGCGAGCCGGTGCAGCAGACGAAGCCGGCGATCCGCAGCCGGCTGCGCGCACCGCGCGGACCGAAACCGTCCCGATCCATTGGGGAAAATACCCGATCGGACCGCGCCGACGTCAGGTTCCGGAACAGCAGGGATGGCGGGCATGGAAGGCCGCCATACCTGTTGCTCGAGGTTCGGGCCATGACGTAGGGCGTCGAATGCACACCTGCTCCTGTCTGGCACCGGCAAGCCGCGCGGCGAGCGCGGCATCGCCCGGTCCATCTAGATCGTCCTGATCACATTGAAGTCGAGACCGTCGGCCTCGGCAAGATAGATCGGCATCTCGGCGCGGCCGTCGCGGATGGTGACGGTGCCGCGGGCGCCGCTGTAGACGAGATTGTGCGCTGCGGCGGACAACGGTCCGATCGACAGCGAGCGCGCCCGGTTGGCCGCCGCCTCGAGAAAGCGCATCCCCTCATAATTGGACTGCCCGACCGAGCCGATCGGCGGCGCATGCGCCCCGAACATCGCGCGGTAGCTGGTCCGGAACTCGTCATTGGCGCGCGAATCGACGCAGCCGAAATAGCCGGAGGCGCAGAACAGGTTCTCGGTCGAGTCCGGGCCGATGCCGAGCATCACGGTCTCGTCCATCGCGCCGGCGTAACGCAGCGTGGTCGCGGCAAGCCCGGCTTCGGCGAAGGCGCGGTTGAAGGTGATGCTGTCGGTGCCGATCAGGGTGATCAGCACGACGTCGGGCTTGGCGGCGCGAATCCGCGCCAGATGCGGCTCATGATTGTCCTCGCCGAGCGGGACGAATTCCTCGCCGACGACCCGGCCGCCGGCCTCCTTGATGTAGCGCTTCACCGCGCGATGCGATTGCCAGGGCCAGACATAGTCGCTGCCGATCAGATACCAGCGCTGCGCCTTCTTGACCTCGGTGAGCCAGTGGATCGCCGGCCGGCTCTCCGCGCGCGGCGTCTCGCCGATCGCCATCACCCCCGGCGTCCGCTCGCCGCCCTCATAGACCGGCGTGTAGACATAGGGGATGCGGCCGGCGGTGACCTTGCGCAGCGCGAGGCGCACCGCCGAGATATGCGAGCCCATGATGACGTCGATCTCGTCGAACGCGATCGCCCGTTCGGCGCGGCGCACCACCTCCTCGATCGGCCCGCCGGCGTCGTACATCGACAATTCGACCTCGCGGCCGCGGATGCCGCCACGGCGGTTGATCTCGGCGACCGCGAGCATGACGCTGTTGGCGGAGATCGGCCCCCAGATCCCGGGCGCGCCGGAGAAGGTGATGAAATTGCCGATTCGAAGCTTGCCGTCGGTGCCGCCACGGCGCGACGAGCCCGGCTTGAGGGTCAAAGCGAGATCGGCCGCGCAGGACGACGGGTTTCGAAACAGCAGCGGCGGCGCGACGGGCATGCCGCCATACGCCTGGAAAGAGACCGTCGAGAGCACGCCAACTCCTGTCTGGGAAGCAGTACGCAACGCAGCCAGCGGGCGGTCGCGGCATCCGCCCCTTGGTTGGGGGAATATCCTAGGTGAAAATATTGAATATTCAACAATTGAAGTGCATATAGAAACGGCATGAGTTGCCGGACATTCATTCACCGGGTCAGGAACCAGGTCTCACGCCGTGGCTAAACCGCCGAAAGAAAATTCCCCGATCACCGAACATCTCGCCTACCTGCTGGCGCAAGCCAACAGGGAGATCAACCGGCAGTTGGAGACGCGGCTCGCCAAGGAAGGCGTGCCGGTCGAGCAGTGGCGCATCCTGAAAGTGCTGTCCGACGGCAACGGCCACTCGATGGGCGAGCTTGCGGATGCTGTGCTGCTCAACCATCCGACGCTGACCAAGATGATCGACCGCATGGTGTCGGACGCGCTGGTCTACCGCGTCCAGGATCCCAAGGATCGCCGCAAGGTGCTGATGTTCGTCTCCGACCGCGGCAAGGCGCTGTGCCGGCGGCTCAACTCGCTCGCGGTGAGCCAGGAGGAGCACATCGTCGAGAGCTATGGTGACAAGTCGACCACCGAGCTCAAGCGCCTGCTGGAAAGCCTGATCGGCAGCGCCAATTAAGGCCGCGCCGGCCCGGCGCGCTCCTATCAAAAACCATCGAAAAAAGACCGGCAGGAAATGTCGGGATGCGGCGGTTTGGTGCGTCCTTGGGGCGCGCCCTGCGGCGCAGCCTTCGCGCGCCGTCGCGCAGGCTTCCCCGATCGACAATTAGCGAGGACTTCCCGTCATGACTTCGATCACGCCGTTCCTCTGGCTCGACAACAACGTCCGCGATGCCGTCGCCTTCTACAAATCGGTGTTTCCGAACGCCAAGATCGAGACCGTCAGCGATTTCATGGCGACCTTCGAGCTCGAGGGGCAGCGGTTCCACGCGCTCAATGGCGGGCCGCAGCACAAGTTCAACGAGGCGGTGTCGTTCTTCCTGAGCGTCGAGACCCAGGAGCAGGTGGACTACTTCTGGGAGAAGCTCACCGACGGCGGCCAGGAATCGCGCTGCGGTTGGCTCAAGGACAAATTCGGCCTGTCCTGGCAGGTGATCCCGTCAGCGCTCGGCCGCTATCTCAGCGCCCCCGATCGCAAGGCAGCCGACCGCGCGATGCAGGCGATGCTGAAGATGCAGAAGATCGTGATCGCCGATCTCGACAAGGCGTTCGCCGGCTGACCGCAATGCGGTTGCGACCGGCGGGCCAATTGCCTCGCCGCGTCGTCTGGGGCGACCGGCCGCACCTGATTTTTCTGCGATGGGAGCAGGCCCGCGTTTGCGGTGCGGGATGTATCTTGCCAAGCCAACCACTTGCCGGCATGCGCAATTTCCAAGAAGCTAGCAGGTATTTCTCAATACCATTTTCAGGGAGGCACGATTTCCATGAAGACGATTGTCGGACTTGCTTTGGCTGCAATGCTGGTCACGCCCGCGAGTGCACAGGACTCGCCGTTTCGAAAAGAGCTGAAGCGAGCAGATTTGAGCGGCACCAACATGGAGGTCATCACGAGCATCAGCGAACTGAAGCCCGGCGACACGTCGATGCTGCACTTCCATAATGGCGAGGAGTCGTACTACTTCCTCGAAGGCGGCACCATCGAGTTGCCGGACGGAAAGCAGGTGGCAATTCCGACCGGCGCAGTTGGCATCACCATGCGCGGTGCACCGCACGGCGCCTACAAGGTCGTCGGCGACAAGGCGATCAAGCTGTTGACCGTCCATATCGTCGACAAGGGCAAGCCGCTCTACGACACGCCGAAGTAGCTAGGCGGCCATCGTGCGAACAGCGGGCACGGCGGGCTGCACGCGCTTGCTCTTCGACGCTCGGCTCACTGGAGTGGCGCGCTTACGCGTACCTTCCGTGGCAGTGCTTGTACTTCTTGCCTGACCCGCAGGGGCAGTCCTCGTTGCGGCCGACCTTGCCCCAGCTTGCGGGGTCATTCGGATTGCGGTCGGTGGCAATCATCCCCGGCGCCAGCGAGGCCTGGGCGTAGGTCGCCTCGGTCAGGCGGGCCTGCGCGAACTCGTCCTCGCCGGTGTTGGGATCGAGCTTGTGCGCCTCCATCAGCGGCAGCGGCTCCGGCGGCTCCTCCGGCGGCACGATCTCAACCCGCATCAGCTGCGCGGTGACGGCCTCGCGCAGATGCGCGCTCATCTCCTGGAACAGGTTGAAGGCCTCGGTCTTGTATTCCTGCAACGGGTCGCGCTGGCCATAGCCGCGCAGGCCGATCACCTGGCGCAGATGGTCGAGCATGATCAGGTGCTCGCGCCAGAGATGGTCCAGCGTCTGCAGCAGGATGGTCTTCTCGACGTAACGCATCACGTCGGGACCCCATTGCGCGACCTTGGCCGCCATGCGCTCGTCGACATGGGTCTCGATGCGGGTCAGCAGCTCCTCGTCGGCGATGCCCTCTTCCTTCGCCCATTCGTCGACCGGCAGATCGACATCGAGCACGCGCTTCAGCTCGTCCTTGAGGCCCGCGGTGTCCCACTGTTCGGCATAGGCGTGCTCGGGAATGTATTTGGTGACCACGTCCTCGACGAAGGCATGGCGCATGTCGGTCACGGTCTCGACCACGCTGTCGTCCTTCATCAGGTCGACGCGCTGGTCGAAGATCACCTTGCGCTGGTCGTTCTGGACGTTGTCGAACTTCAAGAGGTTCTTGCGGATGTCGAAGTTGCGCGCCTCGACCTTCTGCTGCGCCTTCTCGAGCGCCTTGTTGATCCAGGGATGGATGATGGCCTCGCCTTCCTGCAGGCCGAGCCGCTGCAGCATGCTGTCGAGCCGGTCGGAGCCGAAGATGCGCATCAGATCGTCTTCCAGCGACAGGAAGAACTTCGAGCGGCCGGGGTCGCCCTGACGGCCGGAGCGGCCGCGCAGCTGGTTGTCGATGCGGCGGGATTCGTGACGTTCGGAGCCGATGATGTAGAGGCCGCCCGGCTTCTTCACGGTTTTCGCGGGCTTGTTGCCCTTGGCGGGCTCGACCTCGAAATCCTCTTCCGCCTTCAGCACGATCTCGCGGAAGCGCTCGATGTCGGCCTTGATCTGCTCGATCTTCCTGGCCTTCTCGGCTTCATCCGTGATCCCTGCGGTCTCCTGCTGGATCCGCATCTCGAGCGAGCCGCCGAGCTTGATGTCGGTGCCGCGGCCGGCCATGTTGGTCGCGATCGTGATCGCGCCCGGCACGCCGGCTTCCGCGACGATATAGGCTTCCTGCTCGTGGAAGCGCGCGTTCAGCACCGCGAACAGCTTTGCCGGCTTGCCGGCGCGCGCGGCGGCATAGAGCTTCTCCATGCCGGATTCGGACGTGAAGTCGATCTGCTTGTAGCCGTGCTTCTTCAGGTACTCGGCCAGCACTTCCGACTTCTCGATCGACGCCGTGCCGACCAGCACCGGCTGCAGCCGCTTGTTGGCGCGCTCGATCTCGGCAAGGATCGCGGCGTATTTCTCGTTCTGGGTGCGGTAGACCTCGTCGTCCTCGTCGAGGCGCGCCACCGGCAGGTTGGTCGGAATCTCCACGACCTCGAGCTTGTAGATGTCGAACAGTTCGTCGGCTTCGGTCAGCGCCGTGCCGGTCATGCCGGACAGCTTCTGGTACATCCGGAAATAGTTCTGGAAGGTGATCGAGGCCAGCGTCTGGTTCTCGGGCTGGACCGTGACGTGCTCCTTGGCTTCCAGCGCCTGGTGCAGGCCTTCCGAATAACGGCGGCCCTGCATCATGCGGCCGGTGAACTCGTCGATGATGATGACCTCGTCGTCGCGGACGATGTAGTCCTTGTCGCGCGTGAACAGCGTGTGCGCGCGCAGCGCCTGGTTGACGTGATGCACGACGGAGACGTTCTCGACGTCGTACAGCGAGTCGCCCTTGAGCTGGCCGGCGTCGCGCAGCAGGTTCTCGAGCTTCTCCATGCCGGCTTCGGTCAGCGTCACCGTGCGCTGCTTCTCGTCGACCTCGTAGTCGTCCTTCTTGGCGAGATTCGGCATGAAGGTGTCGATGGTGTTGTAGAAATCCGAGCGGTCGTCGAGCGGGCCGGAGATGATCAGCGGCGTGCGCGCCTCGTCGATCAGGATGGAGTCCACTTCGTCGACGATCGCGTAGAAATGCTCGCGCTGGACCATGTCCTCCAGGCGGTACTTCATGTTGTCGCGCAGATAGTCGAAGCCGTATTCGTTGTTGGTGCCGTAGGTGATGTCGCAGGCATAGGCGGCCTTGCGCTCGGCGTCGTCGAGGCCGTGCACGATCACGCCGGTGGTCAGCCCCAGGAAGGCATAGATCTGGCCCATCCAGCCGGAGTCGCGGCGGGCGAGGTAGTCGTTGACGGTGACGACGTGGACGCCCTTGCCGGCGAGCGCGTTGAGGTAGACCGCGAGCGTCGCAACCAGCGTCTTGCCTTCGCCGGTCTTCATCTCGGCGATGTCGCCCTCGTGCAGCACCATGCCGCCGATCAGCTGAACGTCGAAATGGCGCTGGCCGAGCGTCCGCTTGGCGGCCTCGCGCACCGTGGCGAAGGCCGGAACCAGGATGTCGTCGAGCGTCTTGCCGCTGGCGAGCTGCTGCTTGAATTCGGCGGTGCGGGCCTTGAGCTGATCGTCCGTCAGTTTGACGAGCTCGGGCTCCAGCGCGTTGATGGCGTTGACGCGGGACTGATACCCCTTGACCCGACGGTCGTTGGCGGAGCCGAAAAACTTGCGGGCGAGCGCGCCGATCATGCGAAATTCCTGTTCTTCGGTCTCGGGTTCGGTCTTCGTTCAGTCTTGAAGTCGGTCTTGGAATTCAGTCTGGATTACAGCCTGAGATGGTCCGCCGGATCGCCTATCAACTCACCGTGACGCGCTACGGTTCGAGCTCCGGCCCGGAGCTCCTCCGCCAATTGAGTGGGAAACAGGCCATCCTGGGTTCAACGGCGAAAAACGCAGCAAAATAAGCGCTCTCACCGCTGACGCGGTTGGCCAGAGATATGGCCCGGTCGGGGGGTTGTCAACGTTGGCAAGATGTCAAGGAATTCATCATTTTGACAAGACTTTCGCGTTGCCAATGTAACACGATTGGGCGAGTGTCCGCCCCGCTCGAGCTTCCCCCCTTTGAGACAAGGATTTTGCATGACCACCTCGCCTCCGGAAACCAAAACCGGCCTGCGCCTCGGCCTCGCCACCCTGGCCGCGACGGGCTGTCTTGTCGCAGTGCTGGCTGCCGGCCTCCCGGTCCGGGCCGCGGAATCCGACCCGGTGCTGGCGAAGGTCAACGGTTCGGAGATCCACGCCAGCGACGTGGCGCTCGCCGAGGAGGAACTCGGCCCGAGCCTGCAGCAGATGGACCCCTCGACCCGCAAGGACAACGTGCTGTCCTTCCTGATCGACATGAAGATCGTGTCCAAGGCCGCCGAGGACAAGAAGATCGAGAACAATGACGACTTCAAGAAGCGGCTCGCCTTCACCCGCAACCGCCTGTTGATGGACAGCCTGCTTGCCAACGAGGGCAAGGCCGCGACCACCGACGACGCCATGAAGAAGGTCTATGAGGAGGCCGCCAAGCAGATCACCGGCGAGCAGGAGGTGCGCGCCCGCCACATCCTGGTCGAGACCGAGGACGAGGCCAAGGCGATCAAGGCCGAGCTCGACAAGGGCGCCGACTTCGGCGAGCTCGCCAAGAAGAAGTCCAAGGACCCAGGCGCCTCCGACGGCGGCGACCTCGGCTTCTTCACCAAGGAGCAGATGGTGCCGGAATTCTCCGCGGTCGCCTTCTCGCTCGAGCCGGGCAAGATCTCCGATCCGGTCAAGTCGCAGTTCGGCTGGCACATCATCAAGGTCGAGGAAAAGCGCAACCGCAAGGCGCCCGACTTCGAGCAGGTGAAGGCCCAGATCGAGACCTATGTGACCCGCAAGGCGCAGGCCGACTACGTCGCCAAGCTGCGCGAGGCCGCCAAGGTCGAGCGCATGGACAAGCCGGCCGACGCCGCCGCGCCGGCAGATGCCGCCAAGGACGCGCCGAAGCCGGCCGACAACAAGATGGCGCCGCCGAAGAAGTAAGCTTCGCGAACGTAGTTGCTGTTGCGATGGCCGGGCTCGTCCCGGCCATTTTGCTTTTTTGCAGCCGCCCCGTAGCCCGGATGAAGCGCAGCGAAATCCGGGGTCTGTTGCCGCGGAGGGACTCGTCCCGGATTGCACTTCGCTCCATCCGGGCTACGGCTTCTTTGAAGATCGCGTCGTCCCGGCGCAGGCCGGGACCCATACGCCGCAGCGGAGCTTGTCTTGCTGTGGCAGCAGTTTCTTGAACAATTGATGACGGTGATTATGGGTCCCGGCCTTCGCCGGGACGACGCCGTTATGCGTTCGCATCGCAGCCCTCTCCCGCTTCTCGCGGCGAGATGTTATGGAGCGCTTCCCTCCCCGTAGCCGGAAGCTTCCCGATGTCCACCGCCGTCTCCCCCCTCGCCCCGCCCGACGTTCCCGAGATGCCCGTGATCGCGGGTGTGCGGCTTGCGACCGCTGCCGCCGGCATCCGCTACAAGGGGCGCACCGACGTGTTGCTCGCGCTGCTCGACAAGGGCACCACGGTTGCCGGCGTCTTTACCAAGTCGAAGTGCCCGTCGGCGCCGGTCGAATGGTGCCGCGCCAAGCTGAAGGGCGCAGGATCTTCTCAAAAAGGATCGGCGCGCGCGCTGGTGGTCAATTCCGGCAACGCCAACGCCTTCACCGGCAAGACCGGCAAGGCATCCACCGCGCTGACCGCGCAGATCGCGGCGAAGGCGGTCGGCTGCGCGACGTCGGACGTGTTCCTCGCCTCCACCGGAGTGATCGGCGAGCCGCTCGACGCCACCAAGTTCGACGGCGTGCTGGCGGAGCTCGCGGAGACCGCCACCCCCGATCTCTGGATGGACGCGGCCAGGGCGATCATGACCACCGACACTTTCCCCAAGGTCGCGACCGCGACCGTGAAGCTCGGCAAGGCCAAGGTGACGATCAACGGCATGGCCAAGGGCGCCGGCATGATCATGCCCGACATGGCGACCATGCTGTCCTTCATCTTCACCGACGCGCCGCTGTCGGCATCGGTGCTGCAATCCCTGCTCAAGGCCGGTGTCGAGGATACCTTCAATGCGCTGACCATCGACGGCGACACCTCGACCTCGGATACGCTGCTGGCCTTCGCGACCGGCGCGGCGGCAGCCAACGGCGCGCCGAAGATCTCGCGCGCCAGCGACCCGCGGCTGAAGGCCTTCACCAAGGCGTTCCAGCAGATCCTCGCTGATCTCTCCGAGCAGGTGGCGCGCGACGGCGAAGGCGCCCGCAAGCTGGTCGAGGTCGTGGTCGAGGGCGCCACCACAAAACCGTCGGCGCGCAGAATCGCGATGTCGATCGCCAATTCGCCGCTGGTGAAGACCGCGATCGCCGGCGAGGACGCCAATTGGGGGCGTGTGGTGATGGCGGTCGGCAAGGCCGGCGAGCCCGCCAACCGCGACAAGCTCTCGATCTCCTTCAACGGCATCCGCGTCGCCAAGAGCGGCGCGCGCGACCCTTCCTACGACGAGAAGGAGGTGTCGGAGGCGATGAAGGCGCCGAAGATCCAGATCAAGGTCGCGCTCGGCCTCGGCAAGGCCAAAGACCGCGTGCTGACCTGCGACCTCACCAAGGAATACGTCGCGATCAACGGCGATTACCGGTCGTAGCGGCCGACATAACGTCGCCACCTCCGTCATTGCGAGGAGCGAAGCGACGAAGCAATCCATCGTTCCGAGCGTACTGACAGATGGATTGCTTCGCTTCGCTCGCAATGACGGCGTGAGTCCCGTCATCCTGAGGAGCGCGTAGCGCGTCTCGAAGGATGCACGGCCACGAGAGCGCCGCATAGAGAAACCCTGGCCGTCGACCTTCGAGACGGCCGCTTTGCGGCCTCCTCCAGCGACAACGGCAAAGCCGTTGCGCGGGGGTGACGGTGAGAGAGCTAACTGCTGATCCGCGCGTCGGCGACGGCCTTCTTGAACAGCGCATTCATCGCGTCGGCGATGCCTTGCGTCGGGCTGACCTCGAAATAGAAGCCCGGCGACGCGCAGGCCTGCATGTTCTGCGCGATCTGGCTGTTCGGCGACGGACCGAACGGGCCCTGATTGAACGGATCGATCCAGATCATGTACCAGTTGTTGGTCGGCAGCTGCAGGTAAGTCGTGTAGAGCACCGCGATCTTGATGCCGCGGTTCTTGATGGCCGTGCACAGCGCCGGGTTGATCGGCGACTGGCAGCGATTGCCGCCGCTGATCGGCTTCAGGCAGCTTGAATTCGGCTCGTCGGCCACGCCGTCGGAAACGAAGAACAGATATTTCATCGGCGCCGCGGACGTGCCCGGGCCCGGCGCGCTGATCGCGTTGCTGATGGCCGGAAGCACCGTCGAGAACTGGCTGTCCTTGTCGGCGGTGTAGGAATCGTTGTTGCCGTAGACGCCCATCAGGTCGATGTTGCCGGCCGCGGTCTTGGCGCTCGACAGGCTGGTCGACAGCGAGAACAGCGCGCGCAGGCCGATCGTCTTCGACGAGGCGCCGAAATCGTAGATCGCCATCCGGTACTGGCTGGCATAGGTCGCGGTGTTCGCGGCCGTGTCCATCAACTGCTGGGTCGCGCTGCGCAGCACGTCGATCCGCGTCGTGACGCCGAGCGTCTTGGCGAGATTGTAATAGTTGTTGGCGTCGTTGTAGTCGTGACAGGCGAAGGCGCACTGGTCGGACGTGTTGTTGACCATCTTGGTCACATCGGCCGGCGTCGCCGCGACCCCCATCGACGGCGAGTTGTCGAGCAGGAGATAGAAGTCGATATAAAGCGGCATGTTCGCGGTCGAGGTCGACGCGCCGGTCACCGTCATCTTGCTTTGCCCGATCACGCCGAGAAACATGGTCGGGACATCGGCGGTGAACTTGACCGTCGAGGTGATGACGCCGCCGGTCTTGGTCATGGTCGGCGTCACGCTGGTCAGCGTGAAGCCGTTCTGGTTGAAGATGTTGCCGTTGAAGATCTTGGTCGCATCGGCTTCGCCTACCGATATCTCGCCGTCCGAGGTCATGGCGCCGGCGGCGATGAAGCCGGGCGACGCCTTGGCGATCGATCCGACGCTCGCGGCGTCAGCGGCCGATATCAGCTTGCTGCGGATCTGGTTGGCACGGGAATAGTCGACCGCGCATCCGACCGCGACGACGAGCGGCAGCAGAGCGAGGCCAAAGGTCATCGCGATGTTGCCGGAGCGATCGCGGCGGAAACGGCTGATGGTCCGGATCAAGGTGCTCATGGGTTATGTCGGCAAAGAATATGATCGGCAGGTAAATGAGAACCCTCACCCTGCCGGATGCGAATTAAGGCCGGCTTATCGCAATCGCGGAAAGCCGCGCGGGCATAAATCGTTTGGCTGACAGCGCGTTGCTGGTTAATGAAAGCTTGAAGACTCATTCTTTGAGCATGATCTTTTCGGAAAACCGCTTCGCACTTTTCCGGATCATGCTTGGTAGGGACATCCGTGCCGCATGGCTGACATCAAGCTGATCCTCGTCGTCGCCTGCGCGCTTGTCGATGCCGACAAGCGCGTGCTGCTGGCGCAGCGCCCCGAGGGCAAGGCGCTGGCCGGCCTGTGGGAATTCCCCGGCGGCAAGATCGAGCCCGGCGAGCGGCCGGAGCAGACCCTGATCCGCGAGCTGCATGAGGAGATCGGCATCACCGTGAGCGAGCCCTGCCTCGCGCCACTGACTTTCGCCAGCCATGCCTACGAGACCTTCCATCTGCTGATGCCGCTCTACATCTGCCGGCGCTGGGAGGGCATCGCGGTGGCGCGCGAGGGCCAGAACCTCGCCTGGGTCCGCGCAAGCAAGCTGCGCGACTACCCGATGCCGCCCGCGGACATCCCGCTGCTGCCGCATCTGATGGATTTGTTGTTGTGACTGAAAGCGCCGGGAGCGTCGAAGCTCCCGGCGTGGACCTGCCAATTATTCAGCTTCAAGGTAGGCAACGCGCGCAGCTTGATAGCAGGCCTGCCATACCAACGGCGACTTGCCCGTTTTCGACGGATTGCGCGCGTCCAGCGCGAAATTCCCAATTGTATCTGCTAGCGTCTCACCTAAGCCATCTTCGAGCATTTGGCGAGGATCAAGTCCCTTTCCCCAAATATAGCGTCCGCCCTTCTCCTCAATCAGGGCGCGGAACCCGCCGAGAATCGGATAAGTAAAGCCCGCTGGAACGCCATACTTGGAATCCTTATTGATGAACTCAAGATGGGCTTTGTGCTTACCCTTGTACGTGGTGACACCGGTCAGATGCCCGAATTTTCCACCACGAACCTTGTTGTAAAGATCAGGCAACTGAAGCTGGATCAAATCATAAAGCTCCAGAATATCCGACGCTAGCGGATAGATCTTTTGATATGATTTGGTGTTATCTTTGAAATGCTGCAGACATGCGGCCTTGGATCGATACGCATTGATCGGATGAACTTTGTCGTCGAAGTGTTCCCGCTCAAATGCAGTGAGGATCGCAATGATGTCGCGCACATCAATCGGCTTCTGTTCGCCGCTTGGAAGGACCTCATATTCCTTGTAGGCGATCAGGTCAGCATAAGGCGCTTTTGCAAGAGCCTTCTTGAGCTTGTCGAACTCCCCGCTGAGGTTCATCAAGCTCTGGTCGCGAACTTGATTGGAAGTATTGCGGGCGTCCACGAGCTGAGGGATGTCCTCCGGCTTAAACCCTTCGAGGATCTCGACACGCACATACTGCGGTGTCTCTAGCGCCTCACGCTCCTCCAGCAGGATGTTGTAGGTGTGACCACCATCGAGAAGCCCGTGAAGAACGGGATCTCGCAGGCTGACTGTCAGCTTTCCGGTCTTGTTGTCGAACTGCACCGATTCCACCGACAAGACGATTCCGCGATTCATGAACGCGAACAGGTCGGGATTGTCGCTAACACTCGCCCTGATCTTGTTTGGCACCGCGCCTGTCATCTTAGGATCGCGGACGTTTATCTTTCGCCACTCCGAAAGATCAGGGAGGTCACGAACATCCACCATCGCGAAATAGTCGCGATAGCCTTGCTTATGAATATGTTGGGGGGCTTCGAGATTCCGGAATGAAACAACCGGAAAAGTCAGCTTACAGAGCTGCATTTTAGTTCTCCATTGCAAGGGACAAAGCCCTATGCGTTGCCGTCCTGAGGGAGACCCTACAGGCCGCGCCTGCCGATATGGCGAAGCCTCCACAACCTGCAGCTGAATCGAACTGCTGTCAAGAGGCTTCGCGTCAACGATCTTACGACTTGCTTGCCTGCTTCACCGCCGCCTCAAGGCTTGCCTTCGCCGAGCCGGGCTTGAGCGGCTTCGGCTGGCTTTCATGCGGCGCCCAGCCGGAGAGCCAGACGATGTCGAAGGTGGCGCGGATGCGGCCGTCGGCATCGGCGAAGCGCTCGCCGTAGATCTGCGCCATCCGCAGCATGGTGGCGCGGCGGGTTAAGGTGTGACGGCGCTCGCGCAGCACATTGGTCGCGCCCATCCGCCGCAAATCGGCCATCAGCGCGAACGCACTGGCATAGCGCACCACCACGCGATCGACGTCGGTGACCGGAAGCGCGAAGCCGGCCCGCTGCAACAGCGCGCCGATGTCGCGCAAATCGGCGAACGGTGCGACGCGCGGCGACGCCCCGCCCTCGCACTCGGCCTCCGCCGCGGCAAAGCTCTGCCGCAGTTCGGTCAGCGTATCGCCACCGAGCATCGAAGCGAGCAGCAGCCCATCCGGCTTCAGCGCCCGCCGGAGCTGCGCCAGCACGCCCGGCAGATCGTTGACGAACTGGAAGGCGAGCGCGGAGACGACAAGATCGAGCGACTCCGGCGGCAGACCGAGCACTTCCGCCTCGCTGAAACCGATCGCATCGACCGCGGCGACACGTCCGCGCAGGACGTCCGCGAGCCCGTTGCCCGGCGTCCAGACGTCGGCCGCCGCCGAAAAGCTGCGCGACACCGCCAGCAAGCGGTCCGCCATGTCCTCGGTGGCGCGATCGAGCAGGAATGTCGCCGCCCCCTCGCGCCGCGCACGCTTGAGCCGCGCGCCGAGCAAGGCGCGATCGAACAGGATGGGGGCTGAGGACGGGGGCGTTGCCATGCCGCTGGTTACGCCGGACCGCCGCCGCAGGCAATGCGCCTTGAGCCGGCGCTGCTCAAACGCTAGCCTCGCCCGCCATGGACGCCGAAGCATCACCGACACGCTCCATTACCGGTCACGTCCAGCGCGCGCTTGGCGCGATCGGGGGTGCGTGGCTGCGCACGGCGCGGCTGGCGCTCGACATCGCGCTGCCGACGCTATGCGTTTCGTGCCGTGAGCCGGTCGATGGCGAGGGGGTGTGCGCGATCTGCTGGGCCAGATTGTCGTTCATCGCGCCGCCGTTCTGCCCGCGGCTCGGCATTCCCTTCGTCTATGATCCCGGGCCCGAACTGCTGTCGATGGAGGCGATCGCCAATCCGCCGGCCTACAGCAGAGCCCGCGCCGCGGTGCGCTATGACGATGTCGCGCGCACGCTGGTGCACGCATTGAAATACCAGGATCGCACCGATCTGGCGCCGACAATGGGTCGCTGGATGGCGCGGGCGGGGAAGGAATTGCTCCGCGAAACCGATCTGCTGGTTCCGGTTCCCCTGCACTGGCGGCGCGGCTGGAGCCGGCGCTACAACCAGTCCGGGGCGCTCGCCAAGGTGATCGCGCGCCAGAGCGGCGTCAAAATGGCTGCCGAAGCGCTGCGGCGCATCCGCGCCACCGAGCAGCAGATCGGGCTGTCACGCAAGGACCGCGCCAGCAATGTCCAGGGTGCATTCGGGGTCGCTGATGAACGCAAGGCTGACGTCCAGGGCCGCCGCGTGATCCTGATCGACGACGTCCTGACCTCGGGCGCGACGGTGGATGCCTGCGCGCGGGCGCTGCTCCGCGCCAAAGCCGCGCAGGTCGACGTGCTGGTGTTTGCCCGGGTTGTCGATACCCACCGCGCTCCCATATAATCTGACATTCTGGTTCAACCGAGCGCACCATGACCGCTGCCATTGAAATCTACACCCGCCCGGGCTGCGGTTATTGCACCGCGGCCAAATCGCTTTTGACGCGCAAGAACGCCGCGTTCACCGAATTGAACGTCGCCAGCAACCCGGCCTATCGCGACGAGATGTACGGTCGCGCCGGTACCGGCTCGACCTTCCCGCAGATCTTCATCGGCAAGACCCATGTCGGCGGCTGCGACGAACTCTACGCGCTCGACCGCGAGGGCAAGCTCGACGGCCTGCTCAGCAACGGAGGCGGCGCCTGATGACGGAGAACATTTTCACCGCCGCCATGGTGCAGATGCGCACCGGATTGCTGCCGGAGCCGAGCCTCGAGCAGGGCACGCGGCTGATCCGCGAGGCCGCCGCGCAGGGCGCCAAATATGTGCTGACCCCCGAAGTCAGCAACATGATGCAGCTCAACCGCAAGGCGCTGTTCGAGCATTTGGCGAGCGAAGAGGACGACACGTCGCTGAAGGCGTATCGCGCGCTGGCCGCCGAGCTGAAGATCCACCTGCATATCGGCTCGCTGGCGCTGCGCTACTCGCCGGAGAAGGCGGTCAACCGCTCGTTCCTGATCGGGCCCGAGGGCAATCTGCTCGCGAGCTACGACAAGATCCATATGTTCGATATCGATTTGCCGGGCGGCGAGAGCTACCGCGAATCGGCCAATTATCAGCCGGGCGAGACTGCCGTGATCTCCGATCTGCCCTGGGGCCGGATCGGACTGACGATCTGCTACGACGTGCGCTTCCCGGCGCTGTACCGCGCGCTGGCCGAGGCCGGCGCATCGTTCCTCACCGTGCCGTCCGCCTTCACCCGCAAGACCGGCGAAGCGCATTGGCACACGCTGCTGCGCGCCCGCGCCATCGAGACCGGCTGCTTCGTGTTCGCGGCAGCGCAGGCCGGCCTGCATGAGAACAAGCGCGAGACCTTCGGCCATTCGCTGATCATCGACCCCTGGGGCGAGATCCTCGCCGAGGGCGGCGTCGAGCCGGGCGTATTCCTGGCCGAGATCGATCCGGCCAAGGTCGAGACCGCGCGCAAGACCATTCCCTCGCTGCAGCATGGCAGGCGTTTCGGCATCGCCGACCCCAAGGCCGGCCCGGAGCATCTGCACCTCGTCCGGGGTTCGGCATGATCCGCTACACGCTGCGCTGCGAGCGCGGCCACCAGTTCGAGAGCTGGTTCCAGAGCTCCGCGGCCTACGAATCGCAGGAGCGGCGTCACCTGATCGATTGCCCGTCCTGCGGCTCAAGCAAGATCGAGCGCGCCATCATGGCGCCGCAGGTCGTTAGCAAGAAGGGCCGCGAACCGGCTCAGCCGGCGCCGGCCGCGGCCGTCGAAGCGACTGGCAATGAATCGACATCGCTGGTGATGGCGCAGGAGCGCGAGCTGCGCAGCAAGCTGAAGGAGCTGCGCGACCACATCGTGAAGAACGCCGACAATGTCGGCGACCGCTTCCCGAACGAAGCGCGCAAGATGCATTACGGCGATATCGAGCACCGGCCGATCTATGGCGAAGCCTCGCCCGAGGAGGCCCGCGCGCTGATCGACGAAGGCGTCGAAGTCTCGCCGCTGCCGACGCTGCCGGAAGACCGGAATTGACGCGCAGCGTCATTCCGGGGCACGCGAAGCGTGAACCCGGAATCTCGCGCCGCAACCTCGAGATTCCGGGTTCGGTGCTGCGCACCGCCCCGGAATGACAATCTGGGAAGAGCATGACCCCCGAGACATTTTCTTCCTGGCAGGTCTGGGCATTTCTCTCGGCCGTGTTCGCCGCGCTGACCGCGATCTTCGCCAAGGTCGGCGTCGAGGGCATCAACTCCGATCTCGCCACCCTGATCCGCACCGTGATCGTCTTGATCACGCTGTCGGCCATCCTGTTCGCGACCGGGCAGTTCACCCAGTCCGGCCCGATCTCGGCCAAGAGCTGGCTGTTCCTGCTGCTGTCCGGGCTCGGCACCGGCGCGTCGTGGATCTGCTATTTCCGCGCGCTCAAGCTTGGACCGGCCACACTCGTCGCGCCGATCGACAAGCTCAGCGTGGTGCTGGTGGCGCTGTTCGGCGCCACCTTCCTCGGCGAACGCCCCTCGGCCTATGGCTGGATCGGGATCGCGCTGATCTCCGCGGGCGCGGTGCTGGTTGCCGTCAAAGGCTGATCGCGTTTTCGAGCGAAGGGCACCGGTTCGCGTGAAGAAAACGCGTCAAGCAAGAGTCTACGCAGCGATCAACAAGGCGACGCCGATCACGATCAGGACGATGCCGAACACCTCGCGCAGCGAGAACGGCTGCTTGAGCGAGAAATACGCCACGCCCTGCGCGAACAGCACTTCGATCAGCGCCAGCGTGCGCACATTGGCGGCGGCGGTGAGCGCGAACGCCAGGAACCAGAATTGCGATGAGAACGCGCCCATGAAGCCCGCGAACATCGAGGGCCGCCACAGCTTGAGGATCGACCTCAGCACGTCGGGCGCGCGCAGCAACAGATAGACCGAGAGGATCAGCGTCTGCACGAGGAGGCTCCACATCAGCGTGTAGGAGGCCGCCGTGACGAACGAGACCGAGGGCACCGCGATGATCGCGCCGCGAAAGCTCACCGCCGAGATCGCGAACACCGCGGCGGCGCCGAGGCCGAGCACGGTCGGGCGCAGGTCGGCAAAACTCTTTTGACCGCCGGGCCGCAGCGCGGTGATGACGACGCCGATGGTCGCGACCACGATCGCGATCACCTTGGTCGTGGTGAGATGGTCGCCGAGGAAGATGAAGCCGAAGATCGCGGTCTGGATCGCCTCGGTCTTCATGTAGGCCGTGGTGACCACGAAGGAGCGGTCGTTCATCGCCAGCAGCATGAAGCCGGTGCCGACGATCTGGCTGAGCGCGCCGGTCATCAGCCACGGCCAGAACGCCGCCGCCGGCCACGGCACGCGATCGCCGGTCAGCAGCACCGCCAGCGCGAAGAACACCACCGAGAACGGCAGGCCGAACAGGAAACGGATATTGGTCGCGCCCCAGGTCCCGAGCGGCCCGGTCAGATGCCGCTGCATCGCATTGCGCGCCACCTGCCCGAACGCGGCGACGATGGTGAAGGGAATCCAGAGCGAGGCGATCGTGAACATGGGGGATAAGGAAGGCATGCCGGCGGGAGGACACGCACAGCGTGCCGATTGCCGCTGACGCGGTCAACCGAGTGGGCGCATGACAGGCCTGCGCGGCGTCCGCAAATTCGCCGTCGTCCCTGCGAAAGTGTTTGATCCCTGCTGATTGGTTGGATGGAATCGGTGTAGAACGAGGCGTGGCCTTTGTTGGGGAGCGCCTCGTGTCATGGAACTGAACCTGCACGCGAACGCCACGACGACGCCGAAGACGCGTG